>Ga0209504_1002441_pt1 | contig 12666 bp, 9 predicted proteins | sample COGITO_mtgs_1005_FD_184791 | JGI IMG/M metagenome (GOLD analysis project Ga0209504, IMG submission 184791) | Pelagic marine microbial communities from North Sea - COGITO_mtgs_100511 (SPAdes) (version 2) | ecosystem: Environmental > Aquatic > Marine > Epipelagic ...
ATCTGGAGTGGTTTCGATCTCAACGGATTCATTGATCTGATAACGCTGCAGCAACTGCTTACTTAAGCGAATCCCCTTAGAATTGCCTATTTTTGCAAGTTTGACCGTCGATTTCATACGTAATTACATATAGAGTTTTACCAAGGCATTTGTCCGAGAAACATCCTCTGATATTACTATCGACCACTATCAATGTTGATCGATTCCAATAGAATTGATCATAAAAGGACACTCCCTGGAAGTTACGAATATCCCACTACCAACGAGTCCGGATCCTCGCCTATGGCGAGAATTTTCTTATTTACTATAGTATACATTTTTCTCCCTATCGACGCTGTATGCAGCATCAGAAAGCATACCCATCTTACCCATCGAGACAATTGCCTCGAACTCTCTAAGGCATGATTGATCAATATTGTAGGAATATTTTGTTGATGCATTAGCAAACACATGGTTAAAGAAAGTTACTTGATGACGATAACGGAAATGAACGTATTTATAAACATCAAGGAGATCTGACTCTTTAACCTCTCGAGGAAGAGTGGCAGGCCATGAGCCTTTAGCGCCTGATAAATCTGTCACAAAAGAACCACTTATGTAGTGCGCCTTAGATAAGGCCACACATGGCAACCTTAGATGTACGGCTTCTATTACTGCACTACCGCCGTTAAATATCCCGAGCTTGGATACGAGCATCAACTCATAAGTGCTTACCGAAGAATCATCTGGCTCTATAAAAGTAGCTCCATTATCCACACACCATGACCGATATTCCTGCGCAGACTCACTAAGCTCGTTGTGACCAATTTTTGAAGTCCAAGCTGGATGACCTCTGACAATTACCTCTTGCGTATTAATATTATAAAATTCAAGGAGCTTATCAAGGGTCACCAGAGAGTTCTCATCATTAAGCTCAAAGTCACTGTGGCCTAAAAACTCGGATCTACTTGAAGGTATTACCAAATACTTCCCCTTGTACTTTGTAGAGACTGACTGCGCGTCCAGCGAAGATCTGGATTGATTGTATACTTTCCACTCACCTTTTATCCCATTATTAATTCGTCTCTCAACTAAATCTTTTGCATGCTCCAAATCTTGGTCTGAGTAATTAATATTTTTATCGTAATGGCCGTATTTAAGCGACAAACAATCTGTGTTTAAATTTATCTGCAACCCACGACCGAACCAAGCTCGCTCATGAGTAGCAAATGGAATATTCAGTTTCTTGGCTGCCTTTATCGCCGCCGCAACATCATGAAAGCGTCCATTGAAAATAAATAAGAAATCGTATTTATGCTCGGAGAATGTTCTGAGATATTCATTAGTTATATTTCTGAAGTCTTGCTCGGTAGATTTCAGTAGCTTCAGTTCATTGTCAGTAGCAAAATCGATCCAATCATCTCTCTCCTTTCGTAAAGCTGAACCTACTGACGAAATGACGGACGCGCTAAATTTTTCGGAAGCCATACCATCTGTCGGCTGCTGGCCTACAACTTTACAGGTTACTTGATGGTTACTTGAAAGTGCTGTCACTCGATTTTTAATGATGCAGTACTGACATTCAAATAGCCTATGGTTGACTAATTTTTGATAGCAATGCCTGCGCCCTCCTCCACAACTAAGGTAATGTACAGTATGGCTATTACGCTTCGCACATTCCATTAAAAACTTAACATGCGAGTGGTGGCCCTTCCAAGGAACAATGTTTAAGAAGCCTATTTTCATTAATATTTCTTCCTGAAATTAAATCTTATTCTCTGAAACAATGCGACAAATACTAAGGCAAGAATTACATATGAAACGAATAACAAATTTATAACACTCGTCCACATCCCCATCACTGAATCGACTGTTAAAATAAGCACTATGGACATTGCTAAAAAAGAATCTTTCATACGACTAGCGTAATACATTACTAAACATTTAATCACTAATATTATACTCACGCCTATGGCGCCGAGATCATGATAAAACAAACCAAATGAAGTTATGAATAAACCATGGTATCCGTATTTTGAATTGTCTAGCTCACTAAATAAATTAAAGAAATGGATAAGCGGGGATAGCGATATACCATGATTTACATCCGCTAGCAGTATGCGGCCGAGCGATTCCACAGAGTGAATGATGTAACCAATACTTAAAAAAACAGGCCCTACAATTGAACTTATAACCGTCGCACCAACAGAATCATAGCTAATTCTCAAGTGATCGAATATTCGATACATGTAAGCACTGAATTCAATATCTGATCTGTCTGCACGTAATACAAAAACATACGTTAAAACAAAAAACATTACGCCTAAAGTCAGTAGACTTTTTAGTGACGGAAATTTTAAGTTATTTTTAGTCCATAAAATCAAGAGTATTACTAATAATAAAGCCCTGCTCCCTCCAATCCAAGCTGAACCTAAAATGTATAACCCAGAAATTAAGGTCTTTGAAGTTTTTGTTTTTTCCAGTAGTAAATATTTTAAGAAAAAATACATGGCTGATACATTTAATAAGTTTCCAATGATTGCCAATATACCACCACCACCACCGTCCCTATGCCTCTGTAGCATTTGATCTCGCATGGCCACTGGATTCAATGTTATTTCAAATCCGTATATTGTTCTCTCATACACTAAAATAACTAAAGGAAGCGACAAAAAGAAAGCGAAAGTCTTAAGGCTTGTACCATCGATGCTCAGATCCGATTGTTTTTTTACGTAAATCTCAAATTCATCAGTCGCAAAAAACATCGGCACCGCGCAGAAAGCAAATGACAATATGATGGCAAGTGCCACCGCTAATGTAATGTCGGTTATTAAAACGTAATAAGCTAATCCAATAAGATGGAAGAAAAAAATCCATATTATCGCCCGCATAATTTTGAGAAAAGTTGTTTTAGAATGTAGATTGTTTCTGAAACGATAAAATTTGGTAAATATATAGAGTTCTCGGCAAAAATTCTTTTCTTATAACCAAAAGAATTAAAACGATACATAATACATTTTAACTTTGACGAAGAAATCGAGCCCGGATGCTGACGGTAAAACGTCAATTCACTCTTAATTTGATCAACACGATCCACCCTGCTTAAAATACCCAACCAACAACAGTAATCTTCAACGCCCAAATAACTATTACCCTCAGGGAAATTACAATATGGGATTATTGCTTTACTGATTACAGCAGTTGAACAGCTTTTTACACAATTATCGAAGCGAAAATCCTTTATGCCAAGATTACGATATGTTTGTGATGGTAGTTTCTTCTGAGTGATTTCGGAGGAATCATTAAAATACTTAACCTTAGCAAAAGAGAAAATTGATTTTTTCTGCTCCATGAATTTGAGTTGCATCGACATTTTGTTAACATTCCAAATATCATCTGCATCACAAAACGCTAGATATTGAACATCTCCAACTACTTCAAGCCCTTTGTTACGCGGTTTTGCTGCAGACCCTGAGTTAGCATCTATCTGTATGAACTTCACTGGCGCATGAGAATTAGCGGCAAACTCTTCAACTAGAAAAGCAGTGGAATCGGTAGAGCAGTCATCCACTACAATGATTTCGAAAGGTAAAAGCGTCTGAGCTTCTATGCTTAACAGCGTTTCCACAATGAATTTCTCACCATTGAAAACGGGAACAATAACTGAATAATCTAGCACCATTAGGTAGTCTTTTTTGCGATTGGTTTAAATTCCATAAATAAAACGGTAAACCCTAATATGTATATAATAAGCGTACAGACTGACGCTGCGAAAATCAGGTCGATTCCTGCTCTATGAGATGAAACGTAAACTAAGCCGAGAATGCACGCAGGTAGTCTAATGCATACAAGAGTCCTCTCCTTGTTCAGTAGCAAAAAGACATTAGTGAGGAAATCACTTATTCGGAGTATTGATAGTATTGCTATATACCAAAGCAAAGCCATACTTATAGGGATATTTTCAAAAAATATAATGACTAAATCAGCAGATGTAAAGACCACCAGTAAGGCGACTAAACCCAGGCTAAGTCCAGAGACGGCAGTATATAAAGCTCCCTGAATTATTAGTTCGTTTCTACCGTTTTCTCCGAAATTCTTAGCCATCATTGGAAAAATATACGAATTTACTATGCTTTGTATGGTTACACTTACTGAAAAGAAAATCCCCGCAAATGCTATCACGGCATATTCATAGTCACTTAAAAGGAGATAACCAGTTATTCTTTCAAAACTAATTAATAAGAAGGATGATAATACAAAAAATATTAGACTGGAATTCTTTTTTACATGTGAAACTAAATTAAAGTGCCACAATACTTTCTTTGACCATCGTAACGGAATCGGCAGTTTGGCAGGTCCTATTATCGCCCATGTAACAGCGATATCGAAGAATATAAAAAAGGCGTAAGAGCTAATTGATCTTAAAACGCTTATGTAGCATATAAAAATTAGTAGGCCGCGTAATGCACACAAACGTGCATATCGATTAAAATCAAAGTTGCTTCTTATAACTGTAGTCTTAACAAGAAAAACGGCCTGAGTGAAACCGAGAAAAACGCCTAAAACTGCAGAAATGAAGCGACCAAAAGAAAGGTAGTTAAATAAATAAGCTCCCCAAATTAAGAGGATTAAAAAGCAACAACTCATTATCGTTGCCGATAAAGACTGACCGCACAAGTAACTAAGTCTTTTTAAATTACCTTGCTTTAAATACGCTACAGCTCGAGCTTGTATCGCTACATTACTTCCTAGTGGTCCTGCTGTAATCACTAAAAAGGACCACAGCAGTGATTGGCCGTATAGGCTGAACTCTACAAGTGGTAAAATCTTTGAGAGAGCCAGTACTTTCATCGAAAGCAATACCGATGCACAGCCCAATAATGTAAAATTAAGTTTAATGGAATAGGTCGATTTTAAGGATTAGGTTGCTTAAGAGTAGATAGAACAGCTTCTGTAAGAGCCGTTCCAAATTCTATATCTGCTGTAGCTTCTAAACTTATGATATCTTTTAAATGCTTAGGCTTTAACCCATAACCTGGGCGGATTGAACGCACATGGTCGCTGGTAATAATTTCGCCAGCAGAGATGTCTTTCACGAAGTAAAGCGATCTACGAAATTGAACATTCCCAGATTCGCTCGACTTCCGCCCGTAATCAATTCCTCCAAGTGCCTCCCAAGCGGTTTGTGTATCACGGCACAACGCACTGAGTTCAAGGGGTTCAAGTGAGAAGCTATCGTCAGGCCCTCCGCCCGAACGATCCAAAGTGAAATGCTTCTCAATAATGAATGCCCCTAAAGCGACAGAGGCAATCGCAGTGCTGTTGTCCAAAGTGTGGTCGGACAAGCCAGTCACACAGCCAAAGCGCTTTGCCATGTCTGCAATCGTCTTGAGATTATAATCCTTCGCAGGTGCAGGATAACCACTGACACAGTGCAAAACTGCCAATTCACGGCAACCGCCATCCCGTGCCGCCTGAATAGCTTCTTCAATCTCTCCCACATCAGCCATACCGGTCGAGATAATCAGTGGCTTTCCGGTTGAAGCAGCATAACGAATGAGCGCATGATCAACCGCCTCAAAAGAAGCAATTTTATAGGCAGGAGCATTGAGATCTTCTAGAAGATCTACCGCAGTGGAATCAAATGGTGAGCTGAAAATTGTAATCCCACATTTCTTCGCATACTCAAAGAGTGGACCATGCCATTCCCAAGGCGTATGGGCTTGTTCATACAAATCATATAGCGTGTAGCCCGCCCAAAGACCTTCCTTAATGCAAAATTCGGGTCGATCAGATTTGATTGTGATTGTATCGGCTCGGTAAGTTTGAAGCTTAACGCAATCGGCCCCTGCCGTCACTGCCGCATCAATTATTTCAAACGCATTCTGAATGTTTCCGTTATGATTCGCTGACATTTCCGCGATAACATAAGGAGCATGACCTGAGCCTATATTTCGGCCATTTATAGTAATTTTCTTTTTCATCACGTGCTTATATTCCCTCGTTTCTACCTATATCCTCTTTCTCTGGATAATTAAAAAACATGACTACCCCATCTTCATTTTGAAGACTTGTCTTTATAGGACTAGTATAACCTGCTTTTTTGAACGCTCGGCATGATGCCATATTTTCTAACTTAGCATAGGCATTAATGCATCTTTCCCCACGTTCACGACAGTATCGCTCTGATGCTTCTCGGATGATTCGCGAGCCATGTCCTTTACCGCGATTACTCGGTGACAGATTAATCGAAATAACCGCAGTAGCAGGTGTTTGAGCCTTCTCCACACGAACGATGCCGACTGCTTTACCAGACTCATTGATTTCAACTATTTTATGCCAGACGTCACCATCTGCTAATTTGCGCTTCAACCAATTCAAGTGCTCTTCACGTGAAATTATCCCTTGAGAAAACGACATCCGACGAGCATCTAAGTCATTCGCCCACTCCCATGTCATTTCACAATCTGTTAAACATACAGAACGGAAGTAGAATGATTCACCTATTAGATGCGAAACAACGCGATCCGCACCGAAACCATCAATAATGCCTCCAGCGACTTGGGCATCACAACACTCAGAGGGTGAATCGAGCCATGCGGACAACGGAGCGCCTTGATTTTCAAATTCAGATTGATTAAACCAACCGAGTGGCAACGCCGCCTGACGTTGTTCTGTCAGCGCCTGAACAATTGGTAATTGATTATCGGCGATCGTGACAATCGCACCTGGCAGCCCAAGATAGAGCCATTCCCAGCAGGTGCTCCCCCCAGCAGAAATAATACCATCTGCCCATGCGTATTGCTCCGGCATGTTGGTCGCATTCTGAACCACTTCGATATGGTGATGACTCTTGAATGATCGTAGGCGCTGGATATGTGGGTTATCTGCCCCCGCTAAGACACGAATCTCCAGAGGACAAGTGGCGGCTTGATCCAATAACTTCAAAGTCGCCTCAGTCGCATTCTCGGCATCAGAACCACCGAGAGTCACCAGCAAGGACTCAATTCTCCCCCAAGTGCGCTTGGCTGTTTGCGAACTCAAAAACTCTTCCCGAAACAGACAAAAGCGTGAACCCGCCAAAATTCTTGTGTCTGGCAAATCACTTTTATACTCAATTTCTAGATCCGCATCCAAATTTTGATTTAAAATCGCATCACAGTGCCAACGATCCGAATAACCATGATCATCGGTGCAAAGCAATGAGAGCCCCGATTGCTTTACATGCTTCTGGTAATCATAATCAAAATGATACCCATCCACCACCAACCACTGCACGCCTAATTCTTGAGCCAATTCGGCTGTTAATCGAGCATCCTCTGAATCCCCAGACTGCGCAGCTTTGATAGTGTGGTGCATAATCCCATGACTGCGCACACGCTCCACCAACGTCTCAGGGCAATTGACGGAAGCCAGCGACACACTGCCACCACGACGAAGGTATCCCTGCGCCAATGCAATCATACGCATCACATGGCCAGTGCCAGTGATGCCGCCCGCATCCGCACGAATTAGTATCCGATTTAACTTCATTGGTTTATCACAGCAATAGGACCCTACTTCTCATTACTCGCTAAATTCATAAATATTTGTTCCGCTGACACCCAATCCTCCTCGTTGTCAATATCTTGCACTCGCCACCGAGGAAGTTCAACAATCGAAGATTTTGGCCCGAATATTACGGCTTCTGTTAGCCACGCTTCAGCCGTTCCCCAATAAAACTGCCCCGCATCATGTAACGATTCCACTAGGTCTTGCGAACGGGTGTTAAAGTGCTCGGGGAAGACCATTTCCAAGCCGCCATCTTCTTTTTTATGGAAGGATCTAAATATCGGAAAACTATATGTCGTCGCTGAAAAAACAAAAGACCAACGACCTGAGTTCAATCGCTCAAAGCCATCCCGTAGATCAGTAATAGTAATGAATGGGGCGGTTGGATAAATACAGCAAATTTCACAATCATTGTGGCCTAGTAAGCCAAGCCTTCGAATCGCATCAGCCACGACGGGAATCGTGCCAGTGAAATCATCCGCGAGTTCTGGCGTTCTGAGAAACGGGACTTCTGCACCATACGATTTCGCTATTTCAGCGATTTCGGGATCATCTGTGCTAACGACGACTTTATCAAATAGACTCGATTCTTTTGCAATTTCGATAGACCATGCAATCATCGGTTTACCGTAAAATTCACGGATATTTTTCCGTGGAATTCGTTTACTGCCACCTCGTGCAGGGATAATGCAAATACTCATCTTTAGATTTCTGGATTAATCGTGAATCAATTGGCCGATAATGCGGCAACGACCTGAATCACTTTAGCTACATCTGCATCCGTCATTTTAGGGTAGAGCGGTAGACTCAATACTTGCGCATAATACGCCTCCGCATTCGGGCACTTACCCACTTCGTAGCCATAGGTTTCCCTATACCATGGCTGTAAATAGACTGGAATATAGAGGACTTGCGTGCCGACACCTTGGGCTCGAAGCTCCGCCATCACCTCAGTGCGACTTTTGCCCAATGCCTCGAAATCAATTTGAACCGAATACAAATGCCAAGAGATGTGCGGCCGAGAGCCTTCTATTAAGACTTGAGGGCATTGAAGCCACGGAAGTGCGACGAACGCCTCATTGTAGCGCGCGACAATTTCCTGACGCCGCTCAATGAAACTCGGGAGCTTTCTCAACTGGCTACGGCCTAGCGCACACTGAATATCCGTAATTCGATAATTATAACCTAGTTCCTGCATTTCATACATCCACGGACCTTGCTCCGCCAATGGCCCTTCGTTCGCACCTAAACCTTTTAAATGGTCAAGATCTCGAACCATTCCATGCCCACGTAGCAGGCGGGCTCTGGCTGCGTATTCTGCATTATCAGTCACGAGTATCCCACCTTCGCCAGTCGTCATCGTCTTAACCGGATGAAAGGAGAAGGTCGTGATATCAGCCCAAGGGTGACCGCCAATTTTATAACTTTGTGCATTATGGACGAAACCACCGCCCGTGCCATGGCAGCCATCTTCGATCACAATCGCACCATGTGATCGAGCCACACGTGCGATCTCTGGCATATCGGGCGACTGCCCCGCATATGCGACTGCGATCACGGCCTTAGTATCTTTTTGCCAATTCTGCTCTAACGAAACCGGGCACAAATTATATGTAGCGGGCTCGATATCTGCAAAATCAGGAATCGCACCGACGAAAGCCGCACAATTGGCAGACGACAGAAAGGTATTGGGCGAAGTAACGACTCGATCCCCTTCCCCAACGTCCGCAACCAGCATCGCAAGGTGTAAAGCGACCGTCGCATTACACACCACCACAGCATGCTTCGCACCGATCAATGCCGCGAATTCTTGCTCGAAGGCCTCAATTTCGGGGCCGCAGGTCAAGAAGTCCGATTTCAGCGCAGCGACAACCGCAGCAATATCGTCGTCATCGATGGTTTGTTTTCCGTAGGGGAGCATAGATATGTGTGTTTATACTTTAAAAGTCGGATCGACATGTTCACGAATCAAGATTCGAAGACCTGCAACCGTTTCGAAATCCTCATTTTCACCTGACGTGTAACTGAAGCCGGATGGCACCTTTCGTGCATCAAACTCCTTTATATAGGTATCTAAATCCCAAGTAGTGACTTGAGGTAAGATGACGTAATACTCACCCAGATCGTAAGTCGTGAACGAGTCCGAACTAGTAATCATTTCCTCGTGAATCTTTTCGCCTGGGCGAATGCCAATCACTGGATGCTCGCATTCAGGGCCAATTGCTTCAGCAACATCCGTAATCCGATACGACGGTATCTTAGGCACATACAGCTCTCCTCCCCAAGAGTGCTCCAACGCATGCAGCACCATTCTCACACCATCAACCAATGAAATATTAAAACGAGTCATTGTCGGCTCAGTTAGCGGCAAAACCCCCGACGCTCGACGATTCATGAAGAATGGAATCACCGATCCATTCGAGCCCATGACGTTACCATAGCGGACAACTGAGAATTTAACATTCTGTTTCCCTACAATGTTATTCGCAGCGATAAAGAGTTTGTCAGAGGTCAATTTAGTTGCGCCATACAGATTAATCGGCGCGCAGGCCTTGTCAGTAGAGAGCGCCACCACATTAGTCACACTACTACCAAGCGTTGCCTTTATCACATTTTCGGCTCCACCTATATTTGTCTTCACACACTCGTCGGGATTATACTCCGCAATATGAACGTGCTTCATCGCAGCCGCATGAATGACATAATCGACACCAATGAAAGCCCGCTTTAAGCGTTCCAGATCTCGCACATCCCCAATGAAAAAGCGAATCATTGGATACTGATCGACAGGATACTCTTGCGCCATCAGGAACTGCTTTTGCTCATCGCGAGAATAGATAATCAAGCGTTCAACTTTTGGCCATTTTGCCAAAATGGTTTTAGTCAGCTCTTTGCCGAGTGAACCGGTGCCGCCGGTGATGAGAACATTTTTGTTATTTAACATCAGTATTGTTCAGTTAAGGACGGGTTGAAGTTTCGTAGGTTGTTCATTTTAAGCAGTTGGGAGAAAAAAAGGGGTCAAACGCAAAGTATAAGGATTTATAGCGCGCCGTTTAAAGGGGTGATTTTTAGAGTTAAGGAAAGTTAACGTTGGCTATAGAGCTTAGGCATGGCGCGCGGGTGCTGTTGGCGGCCCAACCGCTAATTGGCTTCAGTGCGATGCGGCTATTATTTGGCGTATCCTTTCTGATAGTTTCCTACATCCTTGCCGTAGCCATACTGATAACGCTCACTGTAGCTACCGGCATAACTACCGGGAGGAAAAAGGGGTCAAACGCAAAATATAAAGATTTATAGCGGGCTGTTTAGAGGGTGATTTTTAGACTTAAGGAAAGTTAACGTTGGCTATAGAGCCTGCGAGCCCGACGCGATTGGGCTTAGCGATGTAAGATCCGCTCCAAATCTAATTCAAGAGGCTCAATGCTTGACTGAATCGCCGCCCACAAAATTGGTCCGATACTTTCAGTTCGGTCATGTCACTTCGTTCGGAACGTGATCAACGATATCATAACCATGGGGGGCAAAAGGGCGTCTGGGGGTCAAACGCAAAATATAAAGATTTATAGCGCGCCGTTGAAAGGGGTGATTTTTAGAGTTAACCAAGATTCACGTTGGCTATAGAACTTAGGCACCGGCGCGCGGGTGCTGTTGACCGCCCAACCGCTAGTTGGTTTTAGTGCGATGCGGCTATTATTTGGCGTATCCTTTCTGATAGTTTCCTACATCCTTGCCGTAGCCATACTGATAACGCTCACTGTAGCTACCGGCATAGCTGCCGGAGCCACCAGCCGCGGCACGCAGGTTGGTGACGCCATTGAAAATCACGCCGAGCACCTTGGCGCGGGAGCGGTCCATTAAATTGACCGAGTGGCGGGTCTTCTGGCGGGTAGTCACATTCTGGCGAGCGACAAACACACAGTGGTCGGCATAATCGCCGACCAGGGCGGCATCGTGGAACACCCCGACTGGCGGGGTATCGAAGATCAGGATATCAAACTCCTGCTTGAGGCGCGAGACCAGCTGGTCCATGCGCGGGTTCTCGAGGATGCTGCCGGCATGGGTGGTGGAGCCACCGGAGCTGAGCAGGAAATGCTTGCCCGATTCACCGAGTGCGCGAATGCCGAGCTGGCTATCGGCCATCAGATCCACTGCGATCGGGCTATCACTGCGCAGCCACTCCATTAGGCCGAGGCGGTTGTCGAGACTGTGGTAGCGGTGCTGACTGGGGCGGCGCAGGTCGCAGTCGACCACCAGGGTCTTATAGCCCTGCCCGGCCAGGGTGGCGGCCAAATTGGCAGCGACGATCGATTTGCCCTCGGACGGCACCGAACTAGTAACGACCAAACTGAGCGGCTTACTGAAAGTACCGAGACTGAGACGCAGCGCACCGTAAATCGCCGCGAGCGATTCGCGCTCGGTGACGTCGTCGGACGCGCTGAGCCGTGCCATCGCCTCGGCCTGGTCATTTTTATTCTGCGGAATATCGCCGAGGATCGGCTTGCCGACATAGCGCTCGATATCATCGAAGCTGCGCAAGCGATTATCCAACAATTCGATACCGAACGGTAGACCGACAAACACAAAGCCAAACAGTAAAATCGAAGCGAGGCCGATTTTTTTGACATCCGGCCACACTGCCTCACGCGGCAGCGCGGCAAGGTCGAGGATGCGAATGGTGGTGGAGTTGATTTGCTGCGAAACGCTGGTTTCGTTGAAGCGCGAAGTGATCTGGTCAAAAATGTCGCGCTGCGCCTCGACCTTGCGTGACAGCACCCGGTACTCAATCGCGAGGCTCTCGAGGCGACGGGATTCCTGCTTGGCGGCGTCGAGCTCGGCGTCGAGGCTGGCGAGTTGCTCAGTCAAACGGGCTTGCTCGACCGAATATTCTTGGCTGCCTTGGCCGATCGCCATCCACAGCGCCTCGGTCACGGCTTGTTGCCCCGCGGAGTTTTCCACCATCAACGGGTGGCGCTCAAAGTAGGTCCCGGCGAGTACTTGCCGCTCGGTTTTGAGGCGCTGCAGCTCATTGTAAATCTGCGCGACATTGAGCTTACCGCCAATAAAGGGCAGATTCATGATCAGGTCGAGCTCTTGCCCCGCCGCAATGATTTGCTTGCGGTAGCTCTCTACCCCGAC
>Ga0209504_1002447_pt1 | contig 12639 bp, 12 predicted proteins | sample COGITO_mtgs_1005_FD_184791 | JGI IMG/M metagenome (GOLD analysis project Ga0209504, IMG submission 184791) | Pelagic marine microbial communities from North Sea - COGITO_mtgs_100511 (SPAdes) (version 2) | ecosystem: Environmental > Aquatic > Marine > Epipelagic ...
ATGGCACCTTCTGGGCTTTGATAGGAGTCAACTGAAATAACAACAGGGTTACAATCGCAAACCTGAGCAGGTTTGTAGTGGGATTTTTCATGGGTTAAGTTTAAGTTGTTACAAATTTAGCATTACTTGATTTGATAATTCACACGAAATAACTATACAATGACACTACGTTCTATGTTTTTATTAAAAAAAGTATTAATTGTTAGCAGAAGGAAAAGAAATCCAGCGGTCAAACTTATCTGATTCTTAAAGATGTTTCTTTTTTGATTGTTTAGACTTCTGAAGAAAACTGAAATCCAGACGGTTTTAATAGACAGATAGCTTTAGGGAGCCGGTGTTTTTTTTAGGTACGTCACAAAAAAAAGTCGCATTAAAATGCGACTTTTTTTATTGCAATAACTGCATTGACTATCAACTTATTATTTGACAGTTTGCCCTTTGTCCTTTTGGTACATCGGCGAATAAAAACCAGCTGGCAAATCTGCCAAAGCCAAAAGATGTGCTCTTTTCGCAAGGTCTATATATTTGGTTGCTCCAGTATTGACCGCAGTGAGCACTAGGTCTGCGAGTAAATTGCCTGACGAACTGGATGTCGTGTCGACCGTTACTGCTGTCACACGAGACCATATGGTCTTTCCTGTTTTGACACTAACCAACTCATAGACAAGATCTACTTTGACATTTCCTCCGATAACATAATAATTTTTATCCCATTTGTTAATGGAAATCTTTAAAACCGCATCCGCATCAAAAATGGAAGAAAACTTGTCCAAAGGCAATACTTCCGAAGTTTCTGCAATGCTATAGGCTCCGTTCAACTTTAAAAAGTCAAAGATGGGTTCAACAGGAAGTACATAATAGCCCTTTTCAGCCAAAGCAGGTGCAATTGTTGTACGCAGCAAGTCTTTTGCATCTGCAGCCGTACTATTATTAATAGGAGGCAAGATCAAAACTGTTTTTGGTTTTTCGTTGTAAAGTTCTGGGTATTCAGAAAGTTTTGTTTTTAGGCTTCCACAGGAAAATAGCAGCGCAACAATCCCTAAAATAGTTGTGATTTTTATCAATTTTTTCATTGCTTACTTGGATATAAAATTAATTGTAGTTGAACTTTCTGGGAAGGTTTCTTTTTCTTTTGCAAAATAAGGTTTTGACTGCTCTTCCTTTCCACTTTGAAGCAAATAATAACCGTATTCTGCATAGATTCCAGGTCCAATTTTTAAGTTGGACTTTTTTTCGGTCTTGTCGATGATTTTTTTGAGCTCTTCGGTATGTGACAGCGTGGAAGCATCCCCTGGAGTATGGACTTTTTTGTAATATGAAGATTCATAATCGCCCCAGTAATAAAGTCCTTTGGATACGGTACACGAAGCCATAAGCCCTGCTAAGAGCAACATTATTAACGTTCTCATAAATTTATTTTTTTAGTTTCTCTGTTCCCAACAAATATTTTTTTTGTCAAGTAGAGTTGGTTGTTTTTGTACACTTTAACCAAATGGGTACCCGTTGGTATTTGGTATTTCGTATCGTTGGAAAACCGACCTGAGTTTTTGTCGATTTTAAATGGTGTCTTTGGTCCTTTGTCTACCACAAGTGTCCAGTTTTGTGAATTGATACCTGGGACATCAGACACAAAGTGTAGGTAGGAATTGGTTTCCAACTGCACACTTGCTGAACGCTTCCCAACAGAGCAGGCACCTAAAAAAAGCACAAGAGATAAAATCCCGATTCTTTTTAAAATTTTAATTTTCATTTTCAAGGATGATTAAATTCGTAAAATCAGTTTGAGAAATTTGTCCTTCAATAAGGGTACAAATCGATATTTCATTATCAGCCGTAGGTGCATCTAATACTTGAACGACCTTTATTTTTGCGATTTTTTTACCTGGCAGAAAAATATAACCTCCTGTTTGGGGGTTTTTGATTCTTTTGCCTTGCTGTTCTACATCAAACACATTGCCCATCTGTATGCCTTGGCTTTCACCACCCGCAATTAAATACTGTCCTTCTTGTTCGCTAAGAATGAATGATTTCCATGGAGCGTCCGTTAGCTTGTTAATTACATTATCAATCAATTTTGAAATGGATGCCGAAATTGCTTGGTCGTTAATTGAGGTGTCATAACTAGCTCTTGAGCCAATACCTAGTGAGGTTTTATTTTGGGTTGAAGATTGACCAGTGCCTTCCTCTCCATAAACAATTTGACCTGTTTTTACATCTATCAAGCGAATGTTCACAGTTGCAATGGCAATCTGTTCTCTTGACCGTGAGAAAACTTTCGAATCCGTCTCATCTTTTCGCCCAAATTCGGAGATAGAACCAACTATAATATAATCGACTCCAATAAGTTCTTCGCTATCAAAACCATACTGATTTGTCGATTCTTTTCCAAAATCATCGGATTTCTCTAGCAGCAAAAACTTTTGAGACTGTGCCAATTTTGACGAGAGAATGTCCGTCGCTTTTTTCGCCAATGGATCGTTTGCTTTAGTATAAAAAGCTCCCTTTCCATATAGCGTCTCGTTCGAAAATCGCGCAATGGCGACTTTGCGCTTGAGACCTGTTGGGGCAGCTATTTCCTCAGGTTCTTTTATCGGCACTTGTGGAACAGTAGCAACCGGTTTGACAACCACTTTTGTCGTTGAACAAGAAAAGAAAATTCCCGTAAAAAAAAGACTGATTAAAATTTGATTTTTCATGAATTGATTTTTTAAAATAAAATCTCCTCGAATGTTTGAGGAGAGTTTATGGTTTTTTTAGAAATTGTAACGTAATCCAACTCCAATTTTTAAACTATTGTACTTATCATCAGCATCGTCAGTAAATCCTAGTCCAGAGACCTCATTGAAGCTTCCAAGAAGGTAATCAAAATCAAGTGAAAAGTCGAAACCACTTCCACCATCTCCAAAAACTAGAGAGTTTCCAATTAAAAACCCATTTCCTGACCATTCAAAATCCTCTAAACCTAGATCTTCAACATCATCTCCTTTAAAAACTCCTTTCATACTAAGGGCGTATTGAGGCTTTAAATCCCAAGACACATTGTTTCCAACAGGAAAACTAACCATGGGCCCGATACTAAAAATTCCAATGCCAATAGCACTGTCAGAATCTTCTATTGCATGACCGGATGAACTCAAATTGGCTGTTATACCAAAAGTCTCGGAAAAACGAATCCCAAAATTTACTAAATTTAAATTGAGGCCATTTTTATAGCCTTCATCTACATCTCCACCTTTGGTCGCGAAACCAACTCCGACTCCCAAATAGACCTTGGACTCTTGTGCGTTGACAGCAAACGAGGCCATGGCCAAACAAATTACTACTAGTGCTTTTTTCATTTTGTATAAATTTATAGTTTAGCATGCAATCTAAATCACATCTATGCATTCTATCTACATAGGATAAAAAGATTCTCAAAACCCTAATAATTAAAACCTATGCTCTAAACAACACGAGTATCTAAAACTTTGATAAAAAAATCAGATCGATGTTTTAAAACACAAGAATCTATCTCTTCAACAACATGGTAAAAATTAAATACCCCTTAAAAAACCATGAAAGAATCAGGAGCATACTAAAAAACATGACCTTTAAAGCGTAAACAACAAAAAACACTCCTACTGATTGAGGTAGTGTTTTTATTAAAAAAAAACGCAGTGGCTAGGAAATTATTTTGCTGACGGTTGTGTGAAAAACAATGGAGAAGACCCAAAACCTCTGGCTCTTATCAAATTAATTTTTAAAATGCACATACATTACACTTGTCTAGATTAAAATTGCACCCTATAAGAAAATCCATAACCAAATAGGACATGAAAAAAACAATAAGAACGCTTCTCATTTTAGGACTGTCTTTAATCGTTGCATGTAGCGGCGATACAAATGAAGTAACTACAGAACAATCACAAAAAACAACCATTACCAATGTCACCTTTTATAAGCGTACTTATGGTGATGGAAATCAACTTGGCGTGACACCAACATCAACCGGAGGGACTTCCTATGTTGTGGATTTTGGCGACCCAACAGCACTAAATAATGAAGATATCTTTAATACTTTAGGTACTGAAGTTCGTTATGATTACCCAAAAAAAGCAGCAACATACACTATTACTGTTACAGCTTCAGCAAACACTGCATCGGATAAAACCGTTGCAAGTAACCATACTGTTACTATAAATACAGATGATACATTTTTAGAAGCAAATCAAGGTAATTGGAAGACTTCCTTTACCGATTTGGGAATTGATCTCGCCGTGAAGGTCAACACCAACAGTATCCAAACATACACAAAACAAAATTCGGAAACCTGTTATCAAGAAAGTTCAAGCAATTTAGGTGGCAATACCACAATCCTTGCAAACACCTCACAACAATACAGATCAACAACAACAGGAATAGCTGCTTCCTCAGTTTTTTCAGGTGACAACCTGCAGACTATTTACAATATGGGGTATACTTATATATCCATAAAAAGCACATACAATGTTCTAAACAGCAATGAAATATCCTTTACTGAAATATACAATGCTGGCAGTACTGAAGTTTTATCCACAACGGGTACATTGTTGAAGACAAATTCAATAAACGTATGTTCAAACAACGCCATAAATTCTCCTTTCTTGGCTTCACACCAAGGGAATTGGAAGACATCATTTACGGATTTAGGCATAGACATTCTTTTTCAAATTTCTGAAGACAATACGAATTCCTTCAACAAATCGAGCGCCTCGTCTTGCTGGAACAAAAGCGCTGAAACAAACAGTGGATCTAAAACTATTTTAGAAGACACCTCAGAGTCATACCTTATTGCCCAATACGGAGTCAATGCAAATGAAATTTTTGAAGGTGAAGATTTGCAATACATTTACAGCTTTGGGTACAGCAAATTAGACATTGTAAGTGCTTTTGCTTCGAATGGTTACCCTTATACATTGATTGGGTTTTCTGAGGGCATTTACCTTGCTGGAACTTCTACAGAACTTTTAACACTCTCCGGCACGATGGCTAAAATCAGCAGCTTTAATATTTGTAATGGAGGAATTGTTGAGAAAAAAGTCATAAACCCTAAAAAATACCACCTCACTGAAAAAACTAAACAAAGGCTTCAAACCTTAAATTAATGAGTAACACTTGTTTATAGATAGTGTTACTCCTTGATTTTTTATTCAGTTTGATTGCGATCGTCGTGGCTGCAGTTCTTAAGTGCAAACAGTATACGTCCCTCTCTTTTAGTTAGGTATGTATAAGAATTATATCTCCAGGTAGGTTCACTTAAAATGCGGAGTAAAAATTAGAGAAACGGGACTTAAGAAAAGAGTTCTACATAAAAAATTTTTCTTTGCGTTTTACTGTCTTTCAAATGATACTTTGCTGTATTTTTCGATAGACTTGAAGAGACGATCTCGCAATTTGTCTCGAAAGTCTTCAGGCTCCAAAACCGTGAGGTCCTCTCCGAAAGCAAGTAAATGCGTCTCCAATTCGTAATTGGGAAGCAATTCAATGGTGAAAATAAATTCATCAGGATTCTCAGAAAGTTGTTTTTGAGACCCATGAATGGGTTTGGTTTGAATGTAGGGCGCCAAACTCTCAGAAACGCGAAACGTTATTTTGGTTAGCTCGGCCTCTGCAAGAACAGTAACTCCCAAAACATCTTCAAAATACTCGTCAAAATCCAACGAAGTTGTTTCGTAAGAAAAATCCAGTTCCTCTATGGAATCAATTCGATCTAAAGCAAGGTTTGTCAGCGAGTCATAATTGGGACTTTTCCCAAACAAAAACCAACGGTTGTTGAATTGCTTCAGGTAATAGGGGCTCAGTACAATTGTTTTTGACTGCGCACTATTGAAAGATTGGTAGTCTATTGAAAGTACTCGTTTGTATAAAATAGCATTGAACAAAGCTCCAATATGTTCAATGCCCATCAAGTATTCATTGTTGTCAAAAGAAATGCATTCCCTGTCTGTCATTTGTAGCTGAAAATCTTTTTCTAATTTTAACACCAAGGTATGCATCCATTTGAATTGAGGTAGTCCTTTGACACGTTGAAAAACGAGTAGTGCGGCTTTGATTTGCTCAGCTTCCAATACATTGATTGGTTCATTTTTTATGGAAAACATTGCGTCGGAATAGCGATAAAAGACTTTTTTTCCATCTTTGTTTCGTTCCAAAGGAATACTCCAACCTTGTGGACTTTCCATAAACTTGATATCGTTAAAAAGTTGACGCTTGCGAATGCCATCGGAGATCGAATCAAAGTCTCTAAGGGCTTTATTGCAACATTCCAACAAATCAGCAATGTAAAACTTACGTCCGGTATTGGAAAAACAATTGTCCAAAGCTTGGTAACGGATGAGTGCATTTTTAGTATTAGGCATTCTTTATCGATAATTTCAATAAAAATACTTTTTATTATGCACACTCACTGCATAGTTCATGCTTTTTTTCGCCAAAAATTCAAACATAAAAATAAAATAAAATTATGTACTCATATTTACTAGTTTCCATTGCAACTAGATTGATAGGGCGCTATGTTGCCAAAGAAAAAGGAAGAAACGCTGCTGAAGGGTTTCTGCTCGGGTTTTTATTCAGTTTCATCGGCTTATTCGTGGAAGCCATCATGCCCTCAAAAATCCATAGTGATGGATTTTTATCCAGAAAAAGGAACTGAATTCTGAACAATTAGTTCAGCTCAACGTCTCTTCTCGAAAACTTCCAAAAGAGAATTAAAGATAAGAGGAAGAAAGCCACTCGACAAAAAAAAAAAAAAACCAATCTAAATCCTATAGAAAAAAGCAAAACAAAGTAAAATTACAACTGCAATTTATTGGTGTGCACAAGCGAGTTTCGGACGCCTCTACAAAAACAGAAAACCCACTTTTCAGTGGGTTTTCGACTGCCTAAAGCAAACAATTCAAGAGGCTTCAATTCCCCCAAATTAAAAATACTCTTTATATTGAAATAACCATCTGCAGCCTTTGTCAATAAATTCAAGGATTTTTTTCTGAATCCCTCAAAACTGAAACATGATGGATTTCGTCGTATTTTTGAATCATCTTAAAAATACGGTCTTGCAATTTGTCACGCAAGGATTTGGGTTCTAGTAGTATGAGCTCTTCTCCAAAAGAGAGGATATTTTTCTCCAACTCATAATTGGGAAAGACCTCAATAGAAAACAACAAACCTTCTTCGCTCAGCGATAATCGTTTTTGCGAACCGTGTATTGGTTTGGTAAGGATATAAGGCGCCAAACTAGGACTTGCCTTCAACACCAGCTTGGTTAGCTGCGAGTCTGAAGAAATCGTAACCCCATACACATCCTCAAAATACGTTTCAAAATCTACTTTAGAGGAGGCAAAAGGAACATGGACCACTTCAAAAGATTGGATTCGATCCAATGCCAAATTAGAAATTGTTTCAAATGCTGGATTGTAACCAAACAAAAACCAACGGCTATTAAATTGTTTGAGATAATAAGGATGTATCAACCATTCCGAGACTTCTGAAGATTGAAAAGGCTGGTACCGAATTGTCAATACCTTTTTTTCGACAATGTAGTGAAATAGGTCTCCTAAAAAATCCAAGCCTTTTAAGTACTCATTGTTCTCAAAAGAGATACAAGGGCTGGTATCATTCTTCAAAACAAAGTTCTCTTCCAATTTCAGAAACAATTTTCGAATCCAATGAAATTCTGGTATTCCTTTGATACGTTTGAAAACCTCCATCGCCTCTTTAATCTTGTCAAATTCTGTACAACTTAAGGTGTTCATGTTGATAGAGAAATTCGAATCGGAATAACGGTAAAAAACACGTTTTCCAATTCTATTACGCTCCAAGGGTATTTCCCAACCATTGGCACTCTCCATAAATTTAATGTCTTCGAAAAGTTGCCGCTTCTGAATTCCTGAGGCATTTTCGTTATGAGAAAAAATAGCGGCATTGCAAGCCTCCAAAAGATCCTCAATAAAATAATTTCTTCCATGATTGGAAAAACATTTGTCCAATGCAAGAAAACGAATCAAAACATTTTTGTTAATAGGCAATATTCGGAGGCTTTTGATATTTAAAATTGACCTTGCAATTATAAAATCAAACTATGCAAAGTATCTGCATTCAAAAAACTATTTTGAATAAAAAAGAATACCACAAGAGCTAGACATCGCTCAATTTCGACGATTAGAAATCAACCCTTTTCCCAGCTACTTGAAATTTTGGCAATATTATTACCGACCTAATGACAGTGTGGATTTCAAAGTGCACTGAATCTTTTGAAACAAACATTGGAAAAGAATTACAGAGCAATCTGACTTCTGTAATGTTATTGAACTTCGATGAGAGGATTTCAATGCAAATTTATGCTTGTAATGTTTTGGGTCTAGCGATCAACAGCGCTTTTAGTTTGTTTTGAAAAACCAACCTTTTGTAATACATAAATTATTCTTATAGTTCTGATCTACTCTTATTTGATTGGGTCGTCAACAAGTATTTTTTCATGAATGCAGATACTGTACATACATCTCTTGTATTTTTGCATATTCAATTATTTACAAAAACCTATTTATGAAAAAAGCTTTCTTCCTCTCTTTCCTTATTCTCTTCTTCTCATGTAACAAAGAGGAAGATATTTGTGATTCCTCTCCAACATTTGGAAAATTAAAAGAATCGGAAATTGCTTACAATTCTCTAAAAATTTCAGGAACTATTTCCATTGCCAAATGCAATACAAATGTGATTGAAAAAGGAGTTGTCTATTCAAAAAATGACCTGCCTACCATTTCTGACTCGAAAATTAAACTATCGGAATCCTCGTTTAGTACAACCCTGTCTAATTTAGACACGGGATCTAAATATTATATACGTCCCTTTTTAATAAACGATGATGGAGAATTTTATGGGGACCAATTGGCCCTTAGCACTTACAATCCTCAGATAGAAATCAACGATGTTTCTATGGAAGCCTCTATCAGCAATGTCTTGATTTCTGCAAAGTATGATTTCATAGAAGGAAGTGGCATGACGGTTGTCTCAAAAGGTGTCCTTTTGAACGGTTCCCAAAAGATTGACAGTACCAGCCCCGAAAACCAAATCAGTCTGATTTTGGAAAACCTCAACCCAAACACCACTTATACTTTTAAAACTTATGTAAAAACCTCCTATGGACAGACGGAGTCAATGGCTTACTCTTTTAAAACCCAAAGCTCAAATGCTGATATTTCAAAAGTTGTCGTTACCAATGCCTCCTTCCTAGGAGCGGATTTAGCAAGTACCTACAGCAATTCCTATACCGAGAAAGAGATCACAACCGACAAAGGTTTTTTAATCTCTGAAAACGCAAATTTTGACAATTCAAATAGCTACAGTGCCATTGGTGAAACTGGGAGTATTCAAAAATCAATTACCAATTTAAGTCCCAATACACAATATTATATAAAGGCCTATGTTGAAAATATCTACGGTCGTAATTACGGTCCGGTAGAGGTATTTACTACCAAAAATTCAGGGTATCATTTCAACGAAATGGTCTTCTCTGACATTTCATTTACCGAAGCAAAGCTGAAGATTGTTTTCAATCAAATTGAAGAGCCAGAAGCAGCTGTAATAGAAAAAGGATATTGGGTCTCTCGCACCAGTAACTTTGACAATTACACAAGGCATATCGACACGTCCAAGGGACTTTTTGTTGAAACAAATCTTTCCGATTTGCCTATCAATGAAACGTATTTTGTAAAAGCCTTTGTAACCAATAGGTATGGAACCTATTACAGTGAGCCAAGCAGTTTTGCGACTACTGCTTTGAATTACACATTCCAAACCATTACATTTTCGACTATTTCTTTTGAAAACACTGCGGCGAATTCTTCCTTCTCTTTGAGCCATGGCAGTGGTATTGAGGTTTTAGAAAAAGGTTTTGAAATTGCATTGCAAGACAATTTCACGAACGCAACTGCTTTTACGGACACGGAAGCCAATAGATCTATTGGCTACAATTTTGAAAATTTGGCTTACAACACCACGTATTACGTGCGTTCGTATGTCACAAACCAATACGGTAAATTTTATGGAGCCTCTAAAGCATTTAAAACACAAGACAGCGGATACAATTTCAATGCCGTGAATTACACAGATCTGAGCTACTCGAGTGTGCGCCTTCATGCGAATTTTAGCCACATCAATAGCGGTGTTGTGGATATCATTGAAAAAGGAATTTACTTTTCAAACAGCAGAACTGGTTTGTCGAATAACCCTGTGTTGAGTGATGATCTTGAGCAAATTAGCGCTACAATCAATTCGCTCTCACACAATACGACCTACTACTACCAGGCCTTTGTGACCAATACATATGGAACTTTTACCTCTCAAGTATTCACAGTTTCAACGTTGAATGCCAAGCCTGTCTTTGATTACAGTCTTGTCAATTCAAAAATATTTATTGACAAAGTTGTCCCCACCATTACGGTGCAACCCAAAGCAAACACTTCCATTACCTCCCTGCGTATTGAGTATACCAAAGAAAGTACAGGAATTAAAAAATACATTGATTATTTGAGTGAGGTAGATACGGATTATACGGGAGGTGAAGTAAATTTGAACATCAATGGTTTGTTGCCCAACAATTTGTACAGCGTTAAAATGATTCTTCAAAACAACCACGGTAATTTTGCCTCTTCAACCTACCAATTTACTACCAAGAGCGATGCACCTAGTCTGTCTTTGAATGTCAACAAAACAGGAGACAACCAACTGACCTTGTCAGGAACCATCAATCCGGCCAATGGAGACACTACCATTTCGCGGGTATACTTGGAATACAAAAACCATGAACAAACAAATTACACTTCAATAGAATTGGATAAAAATACGACGGAAATCAACCAAGTGATTGACGATTTGATCCAAGGGCCTCAATACACCTTTCGTCTCAAGGTAGCAAACCAATGGCATGCTTTTGAGAAAAACACCTATGCTGCACTTCCCGTCACTTATGTGGTTGGAGATGAACTGTTCGGGGGGATTATTGTCGAAATTGACAACTCCGGATATCATGGGATTGTAGTAGCTAAAACCAATTACTGGGTGAAAAGAGCGTGGAGTACAGACAATTCAAGAATTGAATTATTATATGGTAATTACGGAAAAGAGAACTCTGAAACAATCTACAATCATTACAAAGAATCTGATGAAAGTGCTCCTGCTCTCGATTATTGTTTTGGCTTGTCTATCGATGGATATAATGATTGGTTCTTGGGTTCGTTGCTTGAAATGCAAAAGATATGTAAATACATATACACTAATGGGTTTGATGAAAAAAGGGCTAACATACTACATAATGAATTTTTAGGAATATGGATTTCGAACAATGAGGTATACTCCGGTACGGGAGACGATAGCACCGAAATCGCAAGAGCAAATTACACCTTAATTATCAATACTATCCGAGCTAAAAATAGACGACAAGAAGAACAATCTGTCATACCAATTCGTTTATTTTAACTTCTAGAAAAGGATCAAATATCGAGAAATAATAATTAGATTTTTTTCTCGGATTGATGTATTCATTTTTCATGCAGCTCGAATACGGCGTGTTATGGAGCAAGAGAAAATGAAAGTTTTTGGGCAATCCCAACAAGAAAATTATAAGCCCAAGTACCTGTATTGTCAACACCCGTGTAAGTTGATTCCAAAAAAAAGCGACGAAAACCTATTTGGTTTTCGTCGCTTTTTTTTGAATGGGTGTTTTTTTAAGATAGAAAAAATAAAAGAACCGCAATCAAGACCAATATAAACACAATCAATCCCCATTGACCTTTTTCCACTTCTTTTTGTGTGGGTTTGTTATTGTTGATGGGAACAAAATGAATTCTTCCATTTTTATCGATCACCGTCCGAAATTTTTCTTGAAATTCTGTCATTCTTTTCTCAGATGCTTCTTTCTTTTCTGATTTTGCATTCATAAGATCATTAATAGTTTGTGTTTTTATCTAATTCTTACATTCTAAGATATGTGAACTCACAAGACTTACACTTCCTTTTGGTTTGATCGATATCCGCAACACTAAACCGTTCTTCAATTTTTTCAAAAATATCCAAGCCCCTTCCCAGCGTTATTTTCCATCCGTTATCGGCTGCAATAAAACGATCGTGGTTATTTTCAAAGCGAAAAGTTCTATTAAAATTTAAAATATTATTCTTCAAAATAATTTTTTGATTTTTAATCAAAAAAACAATGATATTTAGCAATGAAAATCATTGTAAAACAATAAAATTTTAAGATTTTTTTAAAATATCATTATCCTAGTAAAATCAATTGCTGTGTCAATGAAACCAAATAAAATATAGTACTTTATATAAAGAAAAATTACAATAATTTATATGACATCAATTAAGGTTAACTAACTTTTATAAAATCAATACTTGTTTCTAAACATGGTCTTAAATCCTGGTCATTAGTTCCTATCTGGAAATAATTACCCGCTAGAGATTGAAAATAATCAATACCTCTACCTAATATAATTCTCCAGCCAGTAGATAAAAGAATTTGTCTATCGTGCATAGTCTTGGAAAACTCAACTTCTAATTCTACTCCATTTTCATAAAGACTATTGGCTAACTGCTTAAAAGAATATTGATTTTGTTCCTCTT
>Ga0209504_1002460_pt1 | contig 12580 bp, 14 predicted proteins | sample COGITO_mtgs_1005_FD_184791 | JGI IMG/M metagenome (GOLD analysis project Ga0209504, IMG submission 184791) | Pelagic marine microbial communities from North Sea - COGITO_mtgs_100511 (SPAdes) (version 2) | ecosystem: Environmental > Aquatic > Marine > Epipelagic ...
ATACACGCCAATCTAATATACTGAGACTCATTCTCATTTGCTTGACTTTACAAGTATCATGTCTATACATTAGCGCCATGAATCAGAAACCAACAAAACAATGGCAGCCTAGGGGCGGCACTAAGATGTGCAGCTTCCGGCTACCTCATATCACAGTGTCACAGCTTGAAGAGCTGGCGGCCAAACACGGCACGTCCAAGGTGCAGATGATTGTGGAGTCAGTTCAACTGGTCCATGAGACGATGCTCGCTACAGATGATTAGTATGTATAGCGAATTAACAGAATGAAGAACGACAAATATATGATCCAAGGTGATTTACTATGACAAAATTACATAAGTCGTTGAATATCATACCCCTACGTAAGAAAACTGTTAAGATAGAGGCCATCGGCGGTTTAGCGACTTCGTGTAAAAAAATCGAATTTTGTAAATTCAAAAAATCAATATAAGCTAGCAGACATGGCGAACAAAAAAACACTAGGCGGCCGCGCACAGAAATACGGGTGCAGTATTCCGACCATGAAAAATTGGTTGTCGGAAGGCTTCCCGGATGACGGCGGCCATGCCGATCTGGAATGGCTGAAGTCTCGAACCAGACTGCCAGCGAAAACTAAGGCGCTAGTTGCAGAGCATGTGAAAGCGACGCAGCCGAAGCGGCCGAGCAAGAAGCGCAAGAAGAGCGAAGCCAAGACTGCGGAAGAGTTGCGCGACGAATACTTTGCCGAGCTGCAAACTGCAAAGGATGCATTTGATGAAGAGCGCGAGAAGATTGCACTTAATGCGTATCTGAAAATTGACAAGCAGATACGCGAAGCCGAGGCGCACGCGAAAAAGCTGGGACTTGATCGCGGCGAGATGTTGTCACGTGACGAAGTCTGCCGAATTGTTCGCGCTTCAACTTATGCTGGCAATGCCTGCATTGAAGGCACACTTGAACAGATCAGCGAGAAAGTGTCTGCCATGGAAACACCGGAGCAAGTTTACAATTTTCTAAAGCCGATCATTCTCGGCGGCCGCTTGTTCGCTGGATTCTCAAAAGTTGTCAAGACGCCAGGCGAGGTGAATTTGCCAGAATGGCTTTGCGACATCTGGCAGACAAGCGCCGACGATTATTTGAAAGGCGTAAAGCTAAAATGAATCTGCTTAAATTAGAAACACAAGATCCAGTCGCATGGTGCGAAAATAACATTACGTTGGACTATGGCGCTTTTGATCGTGAAAACCATCCGTTGATGGTCGAGCCGATCACGGCTGCGGCCAAGATACGTGGCGGCACGGTCGGCTTGATTGGATCGGTGCAGCACATTAAGACATTGACCGCGCAGTTGCTACATCTTTACAAAGCCGCCACCGCGCCATGCCGGGCGGCGCATTATGATTTGACCAAGGAAGCAATCGCCGAGTTTAGCGATGACAAGTTTACACCCTTAATTGACAATACGGATGCCGTGACTCGATTAATTCCGGAGCAAGGATACAGGCGCGGCAAGTTTTACACTGGCATGCCATATGGATTCATTCGTTTGTTGTCGGCCCGCATCTTGGCAAATCGAAATTCAAAAACATTAAAATTCGTATCAATGGATGAGTCGTGGGCATATGAAGATGGCGAGGGCTGGATTGAGCAGGTGCATGACCGCCAGGCATCGTATCCATGGAGCTGGTCCATGTTTTTACCATCATCAGGGCAGACCGAAGGCAGCGAGCTGGATGTTATGTGGAAAAAATCGACTCAAAAGGTCTGGCATATTAAGTGCGACTGCTGCGGCGAGATGATTCCATATGTCTGGTCATTGGAAACAAAAGACGGCCAAGTGCCGCGCGGCGGCATGCGATGGGGCAAGTCTGATGAGATTTGCAACGATGACGGCACGATCAACAAAGAGAAATTGACCAAGTCTATATATTATGAATGCCAGCTTTGCCATGGGCAGATGCCATGGAGCGCCGGGCATGTAGCAAGGCGCAACAAAGACGGCGCATATATACAGACCAATAAGGACGGCGATCCGAAAATTGACTTTTACAATTACAATGCAATCTCGCATTTCCCATGGCCCGATCTTGTCATGCTATGGAAAGACGCATGCGCAGAGCGGCAGCGCGGATCATTGACTGGCATAGAGAATTTTATACGCAAGCGACTTGCCGAGCCATGGGATGAAAAGAAATATGTTTCGACCGATAAGATCCCAGAAGCATGTGGTGGCTACAATCGCGGCGACGCATGGGAAGATGCCAAGTTTTTATTTTGCACGGTGGACGTGCAGCAAGATCACTATTACTGGCGCATTCGAGCATGGGGCATGGTTGACGGCAAGCTTGAGACACGCGGCATTGATTGGGGCAAGGCAATGTCAACTGGCGAGATTAAAGACGTTTGCGACAAGTGGGGCATTCCGCAGGGCGGATTAGATTCAAATGTCGGCTGCCGTGTCTTTCTTGATGGTAACTATAATACATCACAAGTGCGGCGCATCTGCTCTGAAAATGGATGGATGATGCTGCGTGGCGATGACAAAAAGCAATTCCGTCACAAAGATGGACTTTACCGCATGTATTCGCCGATTCAATATGTTGACGCATGGGAAGGCACTGGGTCAAACAATCAGCGATATGTCGGCCAATTCTGGTTTTCTAAACATGAAAGCAAAAATGCGCTGGCACTTGTTCGATCTATTCGCAACCCAGAGCCAGCATGGACGCATGAAGATGACGCCGGTCCAGTATATGAGAAGCAGATAAATGCTTGGGCGCGGATTGTTAGGCAGCGCAAGACAGATGGATCGGAGTTTTACGACTGGATCAACCGATCACCGCACGACGATCACTTGTATGACTGCGAAGCGATGCAGATTGTTTGCGCTTCAATGGCTGGCCTTGTCGGCGTGACGAATAGCGGTGAAAGTGCAGATATTGACAAATAGCAAAAAAATGTTTTCTTAGTCTTAATAAATGCGCGATCTATTATTTGTTATATGGCTTAAAGCCGGTAAAGACGTATCCAAAGTCATTGAACTGGTGGAGGCGCTTGTCGTGTCTCAATTCGAGACAGTGTCTGAGGGCGGCGCTCGCATGGTCCAAGCAACCGTGGCTGGCAAGACGTTTCAATATGAACTGCCAGAAAAATGGAGCGTGACAGATTTTATATCAACGCTGCGCATGGTATATAAGCAACTATTGACTGGCGGCGCATCTGGAGGCGAAATGACAGAGGCCGAGATCAATGCTTACATTTTAGACACGACCGAGCAGGTCACAAACGTAACAAAGGCACGATTCGCGCATAGTGCTGGAAGCAGATACTAATATGGCAGTTAGCTCAATCAACCTATTTCCTAAAAAGATCAAAGATGGCTTTAGATCTTTCTGGAGTCGTGGCGGCACTAATGAATTCTACCCAGGCGGCGCAGACGATCAGCGCCGATTTGGACGCGGCAAGCTTGCGCGCGACATTGCCGAGATAATGAAAGAGAATCGCCACCGCATGCTGCTCGGTGATTCGCGCTACATTTATCAAGCATTTTCTACCGTCAGCGGCGCAGTGAATCAAAAGGCTAATTACGTGTTTGGCAACTCATGGCAACTCAAAAGCCATTCAAGCGATAAAGAATTTGCCAAGGCCGTCGAGGAAGACTTTAAAAAGATTGACCGGATGCTTGATACGCGCGGCCGTGGTTTCTCATTCCGCAACAATGTATGGCTGGCATCAAAGACTATTGACACAGATGGCGACTTCTTAATCTTGCTTACAGAAGACACTGAAAGCGGCTTTCCTAAGTTGCAGTTTATTGAGTCGCATCGCCTTGGAAACTTTGAAGAAGAGCTAAATCAAGACAACTTGATTAAAGATGGACCATTTAAAGGCCGTCGCATCTTTGCAGGCGTCATCGTTGATTCATTGATGCAGCCAGTCGCGTATCGAATTAAAGACGAATCACGCGAGCGCGGCTATCAAGACGTTCCAGCAAATGGAGTAATCCATGTTGCAAACATTGAATGGTTCTCACAGACACGTGGTCAGCCGACAATTGCAGCAGGCATCTTGGATTGGTATGACTTGAGCGAAACTCGCGACTCTGAAAAGATCAGCCAGAAAGTATCAAGCGCACTGTCATTGATTGAATCAAACGAGACTGGTACAATGGATAGCGGCAACATGATTGTTAATCCAAATCCGGGTAACGACGGCCGATTGCAGACACAGCTTTTTGATTCTGGATTAATTCGCTACATAAAAAACGGTGGAAGCTTGCAAGCACATACAAGCGCAAGACCATCTGATCAGTGGCTAAACTTTACCAAGATGATCGAGTCATCCGCATTTTATGCTCTCGGATGGCGTCGTGAAATGCTTGACTCTTCTGCAATTGGCGGCGCTGGTGTGCGTGCCGTCGTCAGTGACGTAAACAAGTCAATCCAAGCGCGTTGCGAAATGATCAAGGCAGCATGGCATCGCGCTGCGCTTTACGTCATTGCTAAACGCGCAAAACAAGGCGTTTACGATCTGCCAGATGATTGGTACAAAGTATCATTCACAAAGCCACCACAATTTACAGTTGATGAGGGCCGAGTACGTGCCGCAGATCTTAGCGACTTGCGTGCAGGTCTATTGACCGAAGATGCAATTGTTGAAGCACGTGGCGGCGATTATGAGACGGTATTGCGAACACGCGCGGCAAACATTAAATTGAAGCAAGAAATTGCAGCAGAATTTGACATAGATCCGATCCAGCTTGGCACGATTGCACAGCCTGGTGATCCGGAGATTCTAACTACCACAGAAACCAATATTGAAAATGACTGAGAAACCACAAAATAACTGGTTCGCAATGGAAGCGACGAAAGACGTAGCAGCGTCTGCCGATGTTTACATTTACGACGAGATCGGCGGCTATGAAGTAAACGCGCAATCGTTTATGGATGAGCTGGATGCACTAGGCGAAATTGAAACAATCAATCTTCGCATTAATTCGCCAGGCGGCTCAATCGTCGAGGGCAATGTGATTTATAATACACTGAAGCGCCACAGCGCAAAAGTTGTTACACATATTGACGGCATCGCAGCAAGCATGGCATCTGTCATTGCAATGGCTGGCGATGAGATCCACATGGCATCAAATGCTTTCCTTATGATCCATAACCCTTGGACCGTTTCAGTTGGAGATAGCGACAAACTGCGCAAAGACGCCGACTTGATGGATAAGATGAAACTCAACATCATTAATGCATACAGCCGAAGCGGATATAGCACAGAAGAGCTTGAGCAACTAATGGACGCCGAAACATGGCTGACAGCAGACGAAGCACTTAAAGCCGAGTTTATCGACGAGATCGAGGGCGGCCTTGAGGCAGCGGCATCTATCGGTGATATGAATGCAGCACTTGAAAAAATCGACAAAACATTGCCAGTTGACAAGATCGTTGCAAGCATCGCGGCAAAGCATAAGAGCGAAGTTGAAGAAATTCGCGCATCGTTTGAAGCAGAGGCCAAAGAGCTTAATGCTGAAATTACATCTAACGTTGATCAGCTTGCAAAAAATGCCGTGCAGATTGCAGAGTTTGAAGCTAAAGAAACAGCTTTGACCGAGCAGATTGACACAATCGTTGCAAAGCATGAAGTTGAATTGGGCGAGGCACGCAGTGCTGGCGCTGATTTGATTGCAGCTAAAGCTGCGGAGATCATGATGCAAAATACAGTTACACCAGTATCGTCTGACAATGAGAACGTGGTAAACATGTTTGCAAGCACCGACGAATACTGGAACGAATACAATCGCCAAGAGCCAGGCAAAAAGAACGCATGGCATCTTGCTAATAAATCTCGACTTCCTAAATAACCCTTAACACCTAAAAACTAAAAATTATGGCTACAAATACAATCGCCGGAGCTAATCTGGCCGAAATCGCGCAGGAGTCACTTCCTGCTCTCACATCACTACTGCAACCTTTATCTGCACTTGTTACTGACTTTTCCAGTGAAGTGTCGAGCGAGGGCGCAAGCGTAACTACACGCTACCCCACCAAGCCAACAGCAGTTGACTTGTCGAGCGGCTACACTTCGCAAAATACTGCGATGACAGCCAAGACTGTTACTCTCGATACTTTCTACGGATTCGTTTACGGATTCAAAGATGTTGAGCGTTCAAAATCCAGCATCCGTCTTAACGATCTTTTCCTTGAGCCTGCACTTAATGCAATCGGCGACAAGATCTTCGGCGACGTTTGGAATCTTATCACTGCGGCAAACTTCGCAACAAGCACCACAATTACAGCGGCCAACTTTGACCGCGATGATTTGATCGACTTGGGCGCAACTTTGACTGCAACTAAGGGCGCACCAAAAACTGGTCGTGGCGTATTCATGAATCCAACTTACTACGGTTCGATCTTGAAGACTCTTAACGATGCAGAAATGCCCGGCATCATCAGCGAAAAGACAGAAGGCGTTGCACCACGTGTCAACAAGTTTGACCTTTTCGAGTCTGATCAAGCCGACGCAAACAGCGAAAACCTTGCAGCATTCGCATTCCACCGTTCCTCTCTCCTTTTCGCTGGCCGTCGTGTTGACTCCGAAGGCTTTGTTGAAAATGGCGGCGAGATCGTTGACATCGAAGTTCCAGGCCTTGGTATTCCTCTCCAATGGCGTCGTTGGTACGACAAGAACGCTGGCGAGCTTAAGTATTCTCTTGGACTTCTCTACGGAGTTGCACAAGGTCAAGACTTCGGCGTCCGCGTTACATCTGCCTAACAATTAATCTGAGCGGCTCGATTAGTCGGGCCGCTCTTTTTAACCCTTTTTATTTTATGTTTAAACCATCCGTAACAATTCACAAAGACGCCAGCGGGAAGCTTTCCGTGTTGGCATGCTCCGAAGACTCTGACGTCTGCGTAACAGCTTACACAGACTGCGCTGAGGCTGGGGAAATCGTTTATATTCGCAAAGGGTCAGTCGATAAGCGGAAGAAGATACAAGGTCCAATCGTTACCACCAAAAAAGCCGCAAAGAAGACCGCGAAAAAGTCTGTTAAGTAATTAACAAACTTTAGCAACAAATGAGCGCCGCGATCTTTCCGGTCGTGGCGCTTTTATTTTATATGAGTGTATTTGACAAGTTTATTGAGCGATCAATCGAAAAGACGGCTGCCATTATTGGCGAGTCTTTCATCGTTGGCGGGCTGACTATATCCGGCATCATGGAAGAGCTGGAAATGGACGTTGCCAATGAGATATATGGCGACACGGAGACGGCAACGGCTGAGATCGTGTTTGCGTCGGCCTTGCTGCCAGACCAGACATACACTGGCATGAAGATCAAACGACTTGCAGACGGCGCACGATATAAAGTGCTGTCTTTCAATTCAAGCACCGAACATTATACATTCCGCGTAAAGCGACTAGGAAAACAAAGCCTTGGCACGTAAAAACACAGTCAAGATTGATGACGCTGTTTTTCAATCAAAAATGCGCAAGCTTGCCAAGCGATATAAGGTTGACGAATACAACTTTATAAAAGAGCAGGGCGCATTGTATGCACGCGACATGGCAAAGGCTGCACCACCCTTTGCTGATGGCGTAATTAATTTTAAAAAGCAATCTATCGGTTCAAGCAAAGATAAGAAGCAGGGCGAGTTTGAAATGTGGAATGACTTGCAAAAGATATTCGTCGTGCAAGAAGATCCGCAAGTGATCCAGTGGGCAGTTGCTACATTTGGGCGCGGCCCGATCTATAAGGGCAGAAAGAAAACAGGCAAGGGCGTTGCGCTGACAATGTCTGAAATCAAGCGCTGGCATCGCCGCAACATGATGCCATCGAGCGGCCGAGAGCGTGCGCTTAAATACGATCAGCGATTATGGGTATCTGAAAAGATCCTATTACAATATTTCAAAAAAGAAAAAACCAAAGTTGGCACAGCCAAGGCGGCACTTGCCGAGGCGATGGTGCGGATTAATCCAAAGCAGCGCGTTCCGGCATGGATCAAGCGCAACATGAGTCGCGCAGACGGCAAGGGCCGTGTATTGCGATCAAGCAAAGGACCAAGGGCAATTATCCGCGCAAGTGCTTACGGATTGCGCAGCATTGCCAGCAAGATCGGCTTTTTGCAGCGCTTTCGAGTCAAAGCAATGGAAAAGCGCATGATTAATCTAGTGCGTGCAAACGCTAAAAAATCGGGTCTAAAAGTAAAATTATCTTAATATGGCAGCAAATACAGAAGAGCAAGTTTTCAACTTTGAAGGCAATTTGGAATCGGCATGGCGTCAATTCTTTGCCAGCAAGGTCATTGAATTAAAGGATGCAAGCAATCCGCAGACATTGCCGGAAGACTTCGTGGCCGTCATGGTCGAGGTCGGCGCAGCAACTGGCAAGGCAATACACAAGCCAGACGGCAGCTCTGAATATAGCCAATATGAATTTAAGGTTGAATTTACAATCAGCACGGAGCGCGACAATGAATCGAGCCAAAATGCCGACATTGCCACCAGGCATCAAGAATTGGTCGCAATGTGCCGACGTTGGCTGAGTGTCGGCAACGCACGCGGATCGCTTGACTCATATCTTACACTTTACGAAATCAACACATTGACGCCGTCTGCGTCTAATCGCACAGCATCTGATGATGACTATGACGAGACAGTGCTGGAATACTCTGGCGCGTTCGACATCTTGACAAATGCCTTTCCTTCGTCTTAATATAACAAAAATAACTAGAATAATACCATGGCACTTCCATATAACTCCGTAGCAAATCAGCCGCAAGGCTTTACCGACGTAACAATCAATTTGATTAATTATGTCGTCAACTCTATCTCTAATGCGACAGCAACTGAAAATCGCATCATCAGCCGCACCGACAGCAATGGCGATCGGTCCGACTTTATGATCCGCAAAGGCAGCGATCAAGTGATCGTTGAATTTGAGTTGCAAAAAGAAGCAACCACTACAGGCAACCCACCAGACGGCGATGAATTCACATATGACTATGATCAAAGCGGCACTGCTTCAACATTGGTCGTTGTTGATACAAGCGTAAATCGCAGCGTTGACGACATGACCACGATCAGCATGCGTGCAGTTCTTAAAACTTACCAAGCATAATGGAAGTTAGACTTTTAGTTGATAAATCAATTCGCGGCGAGCCAGCCTTTGCTGGTGACGTCGTTGAAGTTGGCGAGTTGGTCGGCCAATGGCTGATCGATGAAGGCTTCGCTGAATCCATAACCATTGAAGAAATCGACGATTAACTTTTTATAGTGTGTTGTTGTGTTGATAGCTCCACCTGCCCATCGCGGGTGGGGCTTTTTTACAAATGAGCTTTTACAATCAATATCAAGCAAAGCGGCAGGAGATTGAGCAATCGAGGCTCAATGCTTTTTCCAGTGTCGGCTTGGCTTCGCGCATAGGGTCTTACATTGTAAGATCTTTGACCGCTCGCGCATGGATTGATTTAAGAGTTGTCAAAAATGGTATTTTGTCTGGCAAGCTTTCAGAGTTTGCAGTGTGTCAATATATCTTCCGCAATCATGTAAACTATCCATTGAACAACTGGCAGAAGTTTAAGATTGAGCGCAAGATTGCAAAAGTTTTTCGCACCGGGAAGGATGCGGATCAATTCGCGGAAGATATAAACAATCATTTAAACTCGGCATTCTATGAGATGCCGGAATCCGCAAGCAATCGAACCACAACATCTTTTAAGCTGCCGGAAGTTGAGGGCATTGTCGGCGCAATTGATGAGTTGGCAGCCAGATATGGGCAGCATCCAGATGACATCGCAGATATGCCTATGACAAAGATATTTGCACTGCAAAAAGCGGGACGACTTTCAACCATTCCTAATTACAAAATTTTAGAGCCTAAAGTGCTGCGCGATTTAAAGAGCGAAGCACTGAAAGCAAAACGAGAAGCAAAAGAAAATGGCTAAAGCAGACATCCAGGCAGACATAGATTTAGACTCAAGCGGCTTTCGCAAGGGTCTGCAAAAGTCAAAGGCAAGCATCAAGCGTTTTAGCGATAGCGCGATTGGCATGTTTGCTCGCGTGGGCGCTGCATTTGCTGGAATTGGATTAGTAAAAAGCATTGTTTCACTTGGAACAGCGGCGGCAGAGACTGCATCTAAATTTAAGGCCGTATTCGGTCCAGCAGCGGCCGACATGAACGAGAAGGTCAAAGAGTTGCGCAAGACAATTCCAAGCACTACAGCAGAGATGCAGGACGCATTGGCAACGTTTGCGGCAATGGCAAAGGCATTTGGATTAAATACTAAAGCGGCTGGCATGTTTTCCGTCGAGATGGTTAAGGTTGCCGGAGACATTGCCAGTTTCCATAATTTACCAATTGAAGAAGCATTTACAAAAATAAGATCCGCAATTAGCGGAGAATTTGAACCAATGAAGCAATTGGGCATCGTGATTAACGAGGCTCGCATTAAGCAGGAAGGCTTGAACATTGGAATCAATGAAGGCACAAAGCAATTGAGCGCCGCACAAAAAGCTTTGATTGTGCAGTCAATTCTAATTAAAGATCTGGGCGATGCTAACGGCGATGCCGCTGCGACGGCTGACAGCGCAGCAAATAGAATTAAGTTTCTGCAAAAAGAATTGATCGAAACTGGAACTACCATTGGCGTAACTGCACTTCCGGCAATTTTATCATTGACCGAAGGATTGGCAGAAATGCTAAAGCTTACAAAGCAAGCTGCTGATCTAGTTGGGACTAAAGTTGGCGAAGCCATCTTTGGCGTTACAGACGAAACACTTGCAAAGCGTGAAAAAGCCATTTCTCAATACCAAGCTGAGAAGCAAGCAATTAAGGAATTAACTGAACAGGGCAAACTTTACAAGCAAGGATTATTTGAAGGAACGCTTTGGACTAAGGGATTGTCTGAAAAATTAGAAGAAAATAAGCGACTAATTGAAGAGCGTAAAAACGAAATTTTAAAAGCATCAGTTGTCGAAGAAGTAGCTGCTGATAAAAAAACAAAGGCCGACGAAGAGGCCATCAAAAAATCAAAAGATACACAAGCTGAGTTAGAGAAACAAATTAAGCTTGAAAAAGATCCAGAGCGCAAAAAAGCACTAGAAGACAGGCTTAAAGTATATAAGCAAATATTGGCGGCAGTTGGGGATTTAAACGCAATGACAGCCCCATCGGTAGGCGGCGGCGGAGCAGGAAGTGCAACAGGCGCAGCAACAGGCGCAGCAGCAACGGGCGGCGGCGGCGGAGGCACGGTGCGCGGCAAAATACGCACTGGCCAAATACGCACAATTGGAAGCGGCACGCGTCAATCAAGATTTGGACCAGCGCCGACATTTGAAGAGCGCGAACGTGCGGCAGGTCTTCATTTGCGCGGAGGTGATCCAATGTCGGGCCGCCGCGATGCAGGTGGAGTGACGGCATCAGAAAAGCAAGACATGGCGAAGAAAGATGACGTAGCTGAATTGCAAGAGCAAACGAAACTTTTAACATCTATTGACGAGGAGATCAAAAAGAATCCATAATGAGTTTACCATATACAAGCGGCGACTTTACAACGCCAAGAGCAGGCACTGAAAGCTGGGTTGAATATCCATTTATTGAAGAAGGCGACAATGCAACAAAAGTCTATCATCTTGTCTGCGTGGTCAATGAAGCAAACTATACGCCGATTTCATTGGATACTACAATGGCAAGCGCAACAAATGCAGACGTTATTGATTTGCCATTTGCAGCAGATTCAAATGCTTATTTTGTCGGTGATTACAACAATACAAAAATTGAGGGCGGCTTGATTAAATTTGATCGGCAGTTTGCTGATATTCCTGCAAATAGAAATTTAATTTTAACTGGCACAAGTGCTTACACATTTCCAGGCGTTGAAGCTGACAGAAATGATACAATTGAAAGAACGGCGTCTGGTTTTTCTGCTACTTCAACAACAACAACTTTGACATGCACAAATACAGTTTCAGTTGGTGACATTGTTCTATGTTCGCTTTCAACTTCCGATGGATCTGGCTCTACAGCAACAGTCACCAGGGCAACCAGAACTGCATTGTCTGGCACAAGTTCAGCACAAGTTGTCGTTGATAGATTATATGCATTAAGCACATTTGCAAGCGGCCGTGTTGAAGAATTTAATGTGCAACCTAGAGGAAGTACAACGTTGGCAACTGGTACATTTACAGATTTTACATATTATTTGCCAGGCGTGACTCCCAGCATAACAGATCCAACAGACGTTCAATTGTCTGATACATTTCGCATACAAGCACCTTTACTCAGCCCCGGCACAGTTCCAAGTGCAACAGAATATGATGCAAAAGTGACTAATGGTGATCTTCTTTTAATTGAAAGCAGCATAACAAGATATGCTGGCAATATAATAGAACGTGCAAACATAAAAGTAAAAGCGCAATAATGGCAGCAATAAATAAAGTCACGCAGGGTTCGCTTGCAAAAAACAAAAAGCTAAATGAAGTGATTGAAGCAATCAACTCAATTGCTAACATGTCAGTAAAACAAGGGGCAGAAGGTGAAGCGCCAAGATTTGTTTTTGCGAAAAATAAAAGCGAATTAGTCACATCTGGCGCAGCAACCG
>Ga0209504_1002462_pt1 | contig 12575 bp, 8 predicted proteins | sample COGITO_mtgs_1005_FD_184791 | JGI IMG/M metagenome (GOLD analysis project Ga0209504, IMG submission 184791) | Pelagic marine microbial communities from North Sea - COGITO_mtgs_100511 (SPAdes) (version 2) | ecosystem: Environmental > Aquatic > Marine > Epipelagic ...
TGTAGCTGATGGTGCGGTGTACAGTGTTGTGCGTGATGTGCCAATTGCTACACCCGCGTTCTTAAATGTGTTCATGTTAGCCTCCCAGTGCGATTGCCATAGCGACAGATGCGCCGATTGGATCGTAAGTAGTATCGTGATTGTGTGAAGCAGCCGCTTTACCTGCCAAAGCCGTTGTTATGCCCGAAGCATAAGACGCATCATCGTTAATGGCTGCCGCCAGTTCATTCAATGTATCTAAAGCGCCCGGTGCGCCACCTATTAAATTAGTAATCTCAGTGTCCACATAGGACTCTGTAGTCTTTGAATCAAGGGCTGTTTGTAACCCACTTATCACTGAAATCGCATGGTTCGTTGGATGGGTGTACACAGTGTTAGTATCGGTAAACAGTGCGCCTGACGGAACATTCGTGAGTACTTGACTGTCGTCTACCTTTCCATCTAAAGCGGTTTGTAATCCAGTAATAACTGAGATGGCATGGTTCGCTGGGTGTGCGTAAGTTGTATCGGTAAAGACAGCGCCAGAAGGTACATCGGTTAATACTTGACCATCGTCCACCTTACCCGCAAGATCGCCTTGGAGCGCCGTGTAATCTGCTAGTTCTCTTGCCTTACTCATGGGCTATTCTCCTGCTGCTGCATCACGTTCAGTGCGAGTCACATAGTCTTCACGGGCTGTCACCAGAGCCACAAAGTCTGCTTGATTGCTTGGGATTGAGTCTGTATAGCTAGCGTCATTCATTAGCTTAGTAGTCCACTCCTGTTGCATACGTTTCCAACAGTTGTTCTTCTTGCCTGTGACTGCACCTTGTACCCATTCATCAATGCTGAGTAAATCGTTAAGCATCACTGCTTGTTCGGTGTCGGTTAATTCAACTGTGATTGTTAATGTTGCCATTGTTGTTGCCTCTTTTATGGTGGGTTATTTCGCCCGATTGTTTAGCAGACTAAATAGCCGTTAAAATAAGATTCGTCATTAATATCTGTCTGATTATTTCCACCTGCCTGTAAAAATTCAATTACACAAGTGTCGTTAGCGTCCATATCTGCCAAAACTGCATTATTAAAATTCCAATAACTTGGGTCAGTAGACATACCATCAAAATCGCAAATTGAGTGATAGCTTCGATTAGACGTTCTAATTCTCACTTGGTAATACTGTGTGTTTGTATCTAGGTTATCTAAACGAACAGAGATTTGTAGCTGATACTTACCTGTAACTGGGGCAACAAATGTATTTGAAGCGTAATCTTGATTCTGGTCAAATTGTTGGTTTGCAAAAGCAATCTGCAACCAAGCGTTTAGACCCATATTATTTTGAGTATTAGCGTAAGAACTAAAAGCTGGCTGCAAAGGCTTGGTGACTATGCCAGCATTATCAATCGTCATAGCAGTAGTCCAGCTTATTGCTGCGTCTGCTGTGCCGCTTGGGGCTACGTTAAACTTATGAGTACCATCTTCTTGAATATGCTGAGAGGCTTCATTAGTGGTTATGTAAGCGTCTGCATTACTAGAATTTACATACGCATTCCCTTGTAAAGAGACTCTAGTAGCATTAGAAACGTGAGAGTACAAAACGCCTCCACTTCCAATTTGTAATGCTGGATTATTTGAAGACCAAGCCTCTGGAACCACACCAATGCCCACGTTGCCATTCGTATTGATTCTTAAAGCCTCTGTATTACCACCCCCGTTACTGGTGTTGCCGTTTACGTTTAAAACCATTGCACCAGCGTCAGATTCGACATTTACTGAACCTGAATTATCACCGATAGACAAAGAGCCGTTAGCATCTGCAGATTCAAAAAAAGCTACAATATTGCCGCCAGTAGGGTCTTTGACGTGTAAAAATCTAGCTGGTGAAGTCTCACCAATGCCCACGTTCTCACTAGAATCAATCGTAATCGCTGTACTCGTAGCGTTATCATCAATGCCTGTAGACTCAAAGCCAGCAATAACACCCGTCATAGTGCCGCCAGCCAGTGGCAGCTTAGTAGCAATACTATTGGTGACAGTTGTAGAGAAGTTAGCATCATCCCCTAATGCAGCCGCTAGTTCGTTTAGCGTGTTTAGCGTAGCTGGAGAAGAATCAACAAGGTTAGATACTGCGGTGTTTACATAGGACTCTGTAGTTTTACCATCTAACGCAGCCTGTAAACCTGTAATAACCGAGATCGCGTGATTGGATGGGTGGGTGTACACAGTGTCAGTGTCAGTAAACAAAGCCCCAGAAGGCACGTTGGTAAGTACCTGACTGTCATCGACCTTGCCCGCTAGTAACGCGTCAGTTTCTGATTTCTTGTAATGGTCAGACACCCCAAACGCGGTAAAGGCAACAATCGTAATCTCGTCATTTAAAGTCGCACCGACGTTGAAGACAATAGAGCTACCATCAGTCGCCGTGTAATCAACTGTACCCATACCCACGCCGTTCAACATTACAATAATGTTATTGGGTAGGTACGCTAATGTTGCAGAATGAATGTCTGTCCCAGTAAATGTCGTTTGCCCTGCAGTCGCTGTGTAGCGGTAGCTGTTCAACGAAGCGTAAGCCAACATAATGTCGCGAAATAGCTGAGCAGTTATACGGATCTGCGCTCTATCATCAGTCGTAAATGACGCGGCGGTTGTGCCTTCTTGGGCACGAATAACTGTCAGCGTGTTACCCACAATCGCTGTACACTTTACAATCTCTTTTGTGGAGTTAGTCGGTGTGGATAACGTAATGTAAGTGTGATCACCTGACGCAAGTGTTGGAAACGATGAAGCATCGACCACAGTGATTGTCGTAACAGAAGCATTGATGTTCGCTGCCAGAAAGGTTGTCGCGTCATTTGTAAACTGAATGGACATTATTTTCTCCTATTAAGAAACAGTCACTGTCCAAGAAATTGTCACAAGGTCGTCTGAACCTTTATTCACCGCAGCAAACACTGTACGCGCTAACATCGTGCCGCCGCTCGATGCTGTAAATAAACCCGCTTCTGTCAAAGCACCTGTGGCATCCCCAGCTAACCAAGTTGTTGCATAGGTTACGCCTGCGCCAGAAGCAGTACCGCCATTTACGCTAAGTGCATTACGATCAAGCTCAGTAGCAAGTGTTGTGTTTCCTACCGCAGCTGCAGTAGTGCCTGTGCCAACCGCCATGTAACTGATGACACTGCCGCTGTTGCCAGCAAGTCGAGAAGCTAATAACTCTTTACCCGCAGTAACAACTAAGTTGTCTATTTCTCGAATAACCTCACCATTTTTGGTGATGGTTAAAGCACCTTTTAAACTAATCTGATCGTTAATCATTTGTGTTACCCAAATAAAGCTTGGTTAAGATAGACTGCACCGAGTGTCGGTATCGCCCCATAAACAAGTGAGACATCTATCACATCTGTCACACTTACTGTGTCTGTCATTCCGCGCTGGAACTGTACGTTAATCACAATCGCATCCGCGACTGAAACTACATCAGCAACTTCCTTCGTAAAGATCAGGCTCAATGCATCTATTGCTGATACGTTGTCCGCTGCCACCTTGCTCAGTGCGATTGAAGTGTTATCAACAATCGTCGCAGCGTCAGCAAAAAACCGATTCTTTGACTCGGCATCCACGTAGATACCCGCTGCAACCAACTGCGTGTAGATCCGATCCGCAATTTCAACTTGTCGAGTTGTTGCAACAAGTTCGACCTTCGCTGTAGTCGCTTCTAATTTAAGTGCCATTAGTAATCGCCACGTACCTTAAACTTCAGCTGGTCATAAACAGTTTGTATTGCACCGCTTGAATAGGTGACTTCAACTTCACCCGTAAATGTCCCTGCAGTATCAAGCACGCCAGTAGGCCACTGCATGAAAACTTTTCCATCCGTGTACGGCGCTTGTAAAGTCATTGTGATTGTCGATTTAAGTGCTGTCGAACCAAGGGCTTTGAATTTCAACTTGGCTGTCGCACCAGTTAAATCAATAGGAGCCCAAGTAGATGAATTTTCTGAGTCGAGTATTTGACCCGCTGCTGCGGCGTTAGAATCACGCAATGTAAGATTTAGTTCAGGTAACGTGTCGCCCTTCACTAAATTGATTGTGTCGTAGTAAGCCATTTTGACCTCAAGTTTTAAGGGTTGTTCTCAGCATTGACATGCCGTGTCAGTATATCATTATTTAATAAGCTATGCTTATAACTGCGAGTAAATGGGAATTAGCCTTTTCGCCAAATCTTGGGTATCGCGAGTAAAGTAAGTTTCTATAGTCCCTGCCGTTGGACCTAGTAAAGAGACCGTAGCACTTCGCCCATAATCAGACGCGTCATACATTGATTTTATAATAGACAATGGTCCCAATATTCCCGCCCGATCTATTAAATCAAAAAGATAGGCTAAGATTCCCTCGTCTTCTTCACCAACACTTTTGCCTAGCAAACCTTTTATTAGTTCACGAACCTGGAGTGCAAGTGCTGCCAGCGGCATAAGCGCCCCGAACAACAAACCAGCTGACATCATAGCGCCAACTTTGTCGCCTTCTTTCCACCGTGCCTTAGCTTCTCGAACAACACCACCAATAACAACTTGACCAAAGGAATAGAAGAAACTCTTTAGCTGCCAAATCAGCATGTAATGTGGATCACTCGCCCATACTGGTCTGTGTGCTGCGTTCGGTCGAATAATGGCTTCGTCAACGAAACTTAGGATTGCATCTTGGACAGCCTGACCTTCAGGTGTCGTTAGATTAATGGAGTCGTTTTCGACATCGAAACCTTTTGCCACCATCTCTGGAGTTAGGCCAAGTTCGTTAAGGTAACGCAAACTCCGTTTATCGCCTGCCGCCGCTTTTTTACCGTGGGTTCTTATAAAGTCTCTAGCCATGTTGGCAGAAATAACTCGAGTCATACGTGTCCAACTTTCGAGACCTATTGCGGTAAAATATTTATCGGACCACTTTCGCGCACCCGCATCCATAAAATCAGAACTGTATGATGCCACCAAAGCGTCTTGCACAGCAGCCCGGCTCGCTGCTCCAATGCGCTCAGCGAATGCTATTTGTTCTTCTCTTGACTGCTTACTGAGATAACCACGCCATGTTTTCATAGCGCTTTTAAATCCATCCATATCCTTTGCACGAATGATCGGGTTACCCGCGTCAGTAAGTGACGCCACTGTAGCGAAGAGCAATGTTGTTGCAAACTGCAGTGCCGCAATATACGACTGAAACTTGTTCCATTTTGGGTTAATGTCTGCACCCAACTGCCCCATATAACCCATTACTATTTTTCGAGCTTGGGTTTTTTGTTGTGGATTCATTTGCTCTATCAACTCCGCAGCTCTTGCTTCAACAACACTATATTCAGCGTGCTTTGTCGCCTGCTTTAAATACGACTGGATTGCAATTTCTGGGGCTTTATAAAACCCTAAATCCTGCATCGCTTTTGTGTCCATGTTTTTTAGCTTACGTTGAAGTCTTGAATCAAACTTGGCTCCTGGTATCTCAGAATCTGGTAAAGGCATCTGATCGACAAACGCGCCTTCGTTTTGCATTATCTTCGCAAATACCGCCTTTGCTTCACGATTTGATAATCCCGCTTTTTCTAGTTCAGCAATCATAGCAGTCGGATTCTCTGCCATTGCAACTGTGTTATAGACGACAGGGAAGTAGTTCTGGACAAAGCCAATATTAGGTAACCGTTTTTTGAGATAGTCCTTATGAAACCTCTCGAAGAAACTTGCAAGTTTCTGCCGCATCTCTGGGTCTATTGAAGCTTTTATGGCAACGCCAGCTTGCATCTCGGCTAGAACTTTAGCTGAATGTTTTTCGTCTTGGCCAATGATCTCGCCGTACTGGGCGTTCCATTTATCCATTGCGTGGTTCTGCTTGTTGAGCATATCCCCGTCTTGCCCAGCCTCTTGACTACGTTTGTAGAAGAGGTTGGCAAACGCTGGACCGTTCTTGCCTAGTCGAGTGCGTGCGTATTGGTCAGCGGACAATGTTACCTTCAACATCTGTGAAACAATATCGCTACCCCACATTTGGCTAAACAGTTCAGCTAGTTTGGCCACTGCTTTTGAATCAATTAAATCGGCGATTGCCTTTGCAATAGGATCTTTAGAAAACTCTTGATACTTGGCGAGTTCTTGCTTTTTGGGATCAGGACGTTTAGCCCCCTGTGGTGCAGTTTGGCTAGTGTTATCACTAACAAACTGTGGACCGCCAACCAAAACAAAATTGACAGACCCGTCAGGTTTTTTGCCAGCAACCCCATCTAAAAATTGTTCGAAGGTTTCATTCAAAGTGGCGCGCTCTTTCATATCGCGCAATGCAGATCGTGAATCGTCGCTTTGCCCTTCTTCTAACTGCTTTCTTACAAACTGTCGTGAGCGATTGAAAATCTGGGTAATTTGTTTTGCTACTTTTTTAAAGAACGCCTGTGAGAAATCGTTAGGTTTTTCAGATTGTTTTTTAGCCCACGAACTCACTTGGTCAGCAAACCATTCTTCAAAACCAGCAGCGTCGTCTGTGTAAGTGTATACGCCCGCTTTTTTCACTAGCCGTTCTTTATCGAACTGTTTCTGAAGTCGTGCTTGTTGAACCTTTGGAAGTGACTTCCACATGTCCCACATTACGATATGGCCTATCTCATGGCCCAGTGCAAACACTTGCTTTGCTAGTTGGTATGCGTTGTCTTTCTTACCAGTTTGTTTTTTTAGCGCGATGTATCTCTTACCCCTAAACTGCACTACTGCAGCTGCAGATCCTTCGCTAAATTGTCGGCGAAATAGTTCTTTTACTTCATTTGGGAAACTAAGCCCTTCCATTTCGTCGTAGTAAAACAAATTTATGCCGCTGTCCAAACCAAGCGACTTTGTAACAGCATCAATGTAGTTTTGGAAAACAGCTGGGATACTGCCCCATGCCGTAGTGCCATTTTTAGAGGTACGCTTGCCCGTTTTGGTTTTTGCTTCTACTTTAGGCTTTGCCTTCTTTTCTACTTTAGGCTTTGCCTTCTTTTCTACTTTAGGCTTTGCCTTCTTTTCTACTTTAGGCTTTGCCTTCTTTTCTACTGTAGGCTTTGGTTCAGGTTTGGTTGCTTTGTTAACAGCCGCCCTAGCCGCTTTCGCTCTTTTTTGATCTGCTTCACTTTTTTCTTCCTGGCGTTTCTGCTCTCTTAAAAAAGCAAATGTTTTCCCCGCACTATCTTTCTTGCCTTTACGTCTGCTATCGAGACGCCCGGGTATACTAACTTCTGGCTTTGTACCCCTCTTTGCACTATAGATAATGGGTTTGCCATCTTCGTCTAAAATCCTGTCTTTATTGGCGTCACTCTCGTTTTGATTTTCGCCCATAACTGTAGTGTCAGTTTCTAAACTGGCGTCTTCTTTAGCGTCACCTTCAGCGAGTAATGCTTCGTAGTTGCCTAGCGCGTCGCTAAGCATTTGCAACGCTTCTAATCCTACAACGCCGTCTGGGTCGTCAAGACCTTCTATGAATGCTTGGATATTTTCGATCTTCTCTTCGACCTTTATTAATCTTTGAGCCCTGCCATCTTCGCCGTCAAATGCTGACCCTGCCTCCGTGTTTTTTCTTTCAGCCCAAGCGTCTTGGAGCTCGCCCCATGTGTAATTTGTATTGCCCTTTTGTGCAAGAATTGTTGATCGAGGCAGGCTGTCGAGGTCAATTTTGAACCCCCGTTCAGCAAGCTCCTGATTCATTCGTAAAAAACCCGACATAAGTAGCTGTGGGTATGTCATGTTAGACGCGTTAGCCTTGTCCTTATTGTTGGCGCGCTCGCCGGCTTTTGTTAATTCTATTGGGGCTAAAGTAGTTTCGTTGCCTTGTGGATCTGTCGCCGGTAAAGTGCGGTCTGCACCTTCAGCTAGCATACCTTTGACTGCTTTCTTTACGCCTTCATTTACAATTTCACTGACGTCAAAATTGCTTTCTACGACTTCTTCAATAAATGACATGCCATCTTTTTGTACAACGCGATATTGCCTGCCAGGATTCTCTTCTTGCAGCTTTGCCATTCGCTTATTGATGGATCTACTGTTGATTTTGTAACCATCACCTTTTGTGTTTTTACCTATAAGGCGCTCTTCATAACCTTGGGATGTCTCTTCACCGTCCGCCGTCCGCTGCTCAGTAGCGCCTGCTTCAGGTAGAGTACTGGCCTGCTCGAGTGTGTCGTTGAAGACCTCGCGTTCAATCTCTGTCTTATCATCGCCTACCGCTTCCTGCTTTCCAGCTAACTTCTTTAGGGCTTGGCGCATCAGCACCATATACTTGTTAGGGCCCATCTCGTCAGCGCGTCTGTTTAACTCCTGTACTGCAGCAGCCGCATCCGCGTCCGTATTTACGTTTGGGTTAATGGGGTTGCCGTCCTCATCTGTTGGCATTACTGCTAACAGATCGACAAGTGGAGTCTGGGCTATGTTTTCAGGGCGAAGTTGTGCCCTGCGCTTTGCCTGTTCCAGAACCGATAAATTTTTGCCATCCATTGAGGCCATGCCAGCAGACCGTGTTTGGTTGTCTTCAAGCCGAGGTGTAGGTCCATCCAGCAAAGGTGTAGGCCCATTAACAGGTGGGCTTTCTCTTAACCGAACTTCGGTTCCAGCTTCTGACCGACGCTCAGCTAGAATATCTTTTACTGATCCAGCAGTGTCTCTCACTTGTCCAGCTATGTTGCCAGCAAGTTTACCCGTTGAGCCTAGTGACTTGCCTGCAACCAAACCTGCAAACGCTGCTTCGGACATTCGCATTGTTGCACTTTTTAAATCGTAGTTTGGGTCTTGTATAAAACGCTGGGCGACCATTAAAGCTTCTTGGCCTGCTTCTGCTCCTAACTCTTTAAAGCCTTGAACAGCGCCTGTTTTAGCAACGCCACCTACCAAGTTCCGCAGGTATTTGCCCTTCTTTATGTGACTTCCTTTTATCAAACCTTTTACAGATTTGTAGAACGCCATTTCTGGTAAGTAATCCATTACAGCAAAAGGAACACCCATAGCAAAAGCTAACTCTGCGGCATCTTTTTTCTCTATGTCAGATTCCATGGATTCATCAAACGATGATGCTGTACCTTGTATATAGCCTGAAGTAAGAGCGCCTGCTTTTCCGGCCTTTTTTGCACCAGCTACACCGAACTTTGATCTAGCTTTATCTGCCGCCATTTTTTTTATCGCGTCCCGCGCAACCATGTCTCCTTCGGGCGTTCCCTCACCCTTTGCGTAGGCTTTTACTGCTTTTGTTACAGCACGTTTTATTTGGCCTTTTGCAACAAGTCCACCAACAGCGCCAGGCACAGCCGCCGTTCCACCTGTGGTTAAGCCGCCTGCAACAAAACCGCCTAAAGTCCACGCCAGCGAATCTAACGCCGATGGTATTGCTTGGTTTGCAGTGTATGCAGTAAGTTCTCCGAATTCGCTGAGTAGGTCTACCGCTTCTTTGTTTTCCCCTGTGCCTTTGTAAGAGTCAGAAACGTCCTTTACAAAATCATCAAACTTAACTAGATGCTGGCCTATTCGTCCAGCTTGGTTGTCCAACTGCCCAGCAGTTTTAAGATCCCTTGCAGCGTCTTCCTTATCACCGATCAGGTAATTGCCTGCGGCTCTAAATGTATAGTATGACGACCCTAAACCTTTCCATCCAGCTGCTCGACCAGCAGCACCCGCAGACAGCCCCGTAGGTGTGATACTTGTGCCTTGGTCGATGTCTACTTGTAATGAAGCACTTTGGGCTTCCAGACCTTTTAGTTCATCAGCTAACCCACTTTCGGATTCTTCTATTTCCCCTCGAAGTTGCTCACTTAGGGTTTCTAACTCAGCTAATGAAGCCATTATTTAAACCCCCTGCTTTAGCTTATTTATAGCTGCAATTTGAGCGTCTATTTTCTTTTTTAAGTCTACTTTTAGAGCGCGTTGAACTTCTTTAGGTGTTTTCAGTAGATTTTTTTCAGTTATCAAGAGTTTTACTGCTTCTGAATCTAAGTTATCTAAGTAATAATCTCGGTCGCCGTGTTGATTGCCCATCGCGTCGAAAAGCATAATTTCTTTTGTCAGTGGATCGTATGCAAAGTTTTTCTGTACATTCTGTAATTGATTATGCACATCGTCTTCGTCAGATCCGCGAACCCAATCAATAAAGCTGCCGATCCCAGTAATCCCGAGCTCGTTGATTAAATGTCCCTGAAGATGTTGACCCAATATGTTCTGCTCAAGTTCGGGAAGATTGCTGACAGTTCCCATCCGCGCTAACGTAAGCATGGAGTCTTCTGAGTCTAATTCATCACCTGAAGTATGAGTTTGCATAACGGCAGTGAGCTCTGCCTGAGATCTACCATCGCTGTTATCCGCTAACCTCCACTGTTCTTTGCCTGAACTCTTATCTACGGCTATTAAGGTGCCGTCTTTTGTTACCCTCATGTGCGGTTTAGAAATTTCAAGATCTTGTTTGCCTTTTATCGTCATTGCTTCTTTTACAAGATCATTTTGATTGTTCATGTAGGTTTGGTTTAGCTCACCCGCTTCAATAAGTTGCTGCTTTAGGATCTCTGCACCACTTACTGACAGCACACCTAAATCAACTACCCTAGCGATGGCATCCTCGTCGATCATGCCCATAGATTGGGCCGCTCTAAGTTTGTACAGCAAGCCCGGTGTCATTTTCATCGGCCTTATAATCGCCTGTGCAATTTCTGCTCTTGGCGGTGGATTTTTTAGAATCTCCGCATCTACTGCGGCATCGAGATCAGGGTTCTTTAATTGGCGAGGGGAAAGTTTTGAATCTGCTACAATTTTTGCAGCTGCCTTCGCTGTTGCGCTCGGTGCTGGTTTCTTCCCATCAGCAAAATCTTTAGCGTCTAGTAAATCGTTATGTGCTTTTTGTGCTGCATCAAACGTATCGTTGCCAGCTGCTTTACGATCAGATAGTGTCGTGCCTAGTTTTATAAGCGTATCCAACTGCTGCTGAAGTCCCCTGTTTGGGGGCCCAGTTTGGTTGTTAATCTGATCAGTTACAGCTTCCTGGCGTCTCTGGTTTTGGAGAATTTGTTGGTCGATTCCCTGTCCCGGCATACGCATTGTGTCCATACGTTTTTTCGCAGACGCTATCGCAACTTCCCACTCATCAGGACTCAGTGAATTCAATTCGTCATGTGTGTACTGCGATAAATCGTGTGCGCTTGGGTCTGCAACAGCCATTTGTGGCGTGATACCTTTTGTGTAATCGCCGGACACGGTTCGGTTCCTACCCACTTGATCAGGTGCTGGTTGCTGTTGATCTGCAGTCATTTCTTCTGCAAGGTTTTGAGACTCTTGTAATGTGTCAGGGCTCAATGTTTGTGGTTGATTTTTAGGTCGTCCACTTACTAGGTTAAAAGCCTCTGCAGCTAGCGCTAGATCTTTAGGCAGGTCTTTATCTGCTGCCTGACGCACTGCTATGGAAATCTTTTCCCTAAATGCCTTTATGCCCATCAAGTTAACTGCGGTCAGAGGGTCACCTTCAACAGCAGTGCGGTCCCGTGACATGTACATTACTTTGTCAGGATTGTTAGGATCTCTGATTTGAACTACACTGCGATCCTCACCTGCAGGAACAATGCCTACAAATTCATACTGTTCCCCATTCTTTCCTTGGATCGTCTTATTGACCCCCGGCATATTCATAAACGTTGTAAAATCTGCCTGCGCTTGAGGGTTGCCTTCAAGCGGAATGTCTAGACCGTTGTTGTCCATCAAACGTGACTGCATCCAACCGTAAGCTTGTCCTAGCACTATTTTGTCAGCTGCTACTACTGCATCACTAACGGTTTGATTGTTAACAGCCGCGGCGGAAGTTGAATAAGCCGTCTGAGCCACTGTTGACGCTGTATCTGCGGCGCGCTTCGCCACTTGTTCTGCGCTGTCATATCTTTTCGCTTCCAGATCTACAGCAGCTTGTGCTGCATTATTGATGACCTCATTTTGCTTTCGTTGGTCACCCAAAACAGTTTTTCTGTAGTCATCATCTTTGACTGAGTTTGCTTTGTTCTCAGCAAATTGCGCAAGCTGAAGACCGAAGCTGGCTTCAAACTGTTTGTTTTGCATTTGCGCAGCTTGTCTACTTTGCACTGCGCCTAAGATTGGATTCGTGTATGCCATTGTCTTTTCCTAACCTATTCCAAAGCCGATAATTTGACCCATCATTTGCATGTTGGATGCGTGAGCTGCTGCGCGATCTCGCTGATACTGGGCCTCTCTTGAAGCCTCCATACCTGCGGCTGAACTTAGTCCACCCATCGCCACGCCCAACTGTTCGTTACCGATACCCATAAGCTGAGATTTAAGACCTAAGTTTCGGTCTCTCTGGGCTAATACCGAGTTGTTCACTGCACCAGTAAAGTTCGACGCATTGCCTAAAGAATTCATACGATTTTGCGATGCCTGTTGAGCACCTGTCATACTTGCACCGTAACGGCTCAACGTGCGTTGTTGCATTCCGTCAGAAACCTGCTGCCCAAGAACCTGGGAAGATTTTGCATTGTCGATCATCGCCCTGCTGTCAGTGTCGGCCAACAATGCTTCTTCTGTACTACCAAATTTGTCTAGGTAATTCTTGAGCTCGTCT
>Ga0209504_1002464_pt1 | contig 12573 bp, 12 predicted proteins | sample COGITO_mtgs_1005_FD_184791 | JGI IMG/M metagenome (GOLD analysis project Ga0209504, IMG submission 184791) | Pelagic marine microbial communities from North Sea - COGITO_mtgs_100511 (SPAdes) (version 2) | ecosystem: Environmental > Aquatic > Marine > Epipelagic ...
TCGATGAGGCAGTTCGGTGGTATCGCAAGTCTGCTAAGCAGGGCAATGCAGGTGCTCAATATCTCCTAGGGTCTGCATATTTTAATGGTGAGGGTGTTGCCCAAGATTATGTAAAAGCTTTAAAGTGGTTTCAAAAGTCTGCTGAGCAGGGTGATGCAGAAGCCCAGTGTATGATGGGTTACATGTATGCTGATGGCGAAGGTGTTGTTCATGACGATGTAGAGTCCGCGGAGTGGTATCGTATGTCTGCTGAGCAGGGAGATGATGATGCTCAATATAGCCTAGGATGGGCATACTATCACGGCAAAGGTGTTGCTCAGGATTATGGAAAGGCTTTAAAGTGGTTACGGAAGGCCGTTAAGCATGGCAATACAGGTGCTCAAAATCTCCTAGGGTATGCATATTTTAATGGTGAGGGTGTTGCCCAAGATTATGTAAAAGCTTTAAAGTGGTTTCAAAAGTCTGCTGAGCAGGGTGATGCAGAAGCCCAGTGTATGATGGGGGGAGCTTATTACTATGGAAGTGGAGTTGATGAGGATTATACTGAGGCTTTTAAATGGTTTCAAAAGTCAGCTGAGCAGGGCGACGATGTAGCACAGTATCACATAGGATTGTCATATGATTTCGGTAAAGGTGTTGCTCAAGACGACGTAGAATGTGTGAAGTGGTATCACATGTCCGCTGAGCAGGGAAACGCTGAAGCTCAAGAAACATTAGGAGGCATCTATGCCAGCGGTGTAGGAGTTGATGAGGACCATGATGAGGCTTATAAGTGGTATCGCATGTCTGCCGATCAGGGAAACGCTGGAGCTCAATATTGCGTCGGAGATTCCTTTTTAGAGTATGGTTGGATCTCGATAGACCGTCCATCCGATCACACAGAAGCCTCAAAATGGCTACGTAAAGCTGCTGAACAGGGATACGCTAGTGCTCAAGATGCCCTAGGGCTTTTGTATTTTGAGGGCGATGGAGTCATCGAGGACTTCGTAGAAGCTTACAAGTGGTCTAATTTGGCTGCCGCCCAAGGTGACAAGAGAGCTAAAGGAAGGAGAGATGATGTTACCAAAAAGATGACTATAGAGCAAATTGCAGAAGCCCAGAAGCTGTCGCGTGAGTGGCTAGATAATAGGCAGGATTAACTAACATGATTAGATCTACACTCAAAGCCCTGCTCCTTGTGTTAACACTTACGGCCTCACTAGGTGCCGCTCGCCTGAACCCCGAAGCCCATTGGTCTACGGTATCATTTGCTTCGGCACTTTATTCAGCTTAGTGGGCACGATTCTCGGCGGCATCTGGGCCGATCAAAGCTGGGGGCGCTTCTGGGGCTAGGACCCCAAGGAAAACGGCGCGCTAATGATTGTAGTCATGGGAGCGATCTATCTCCACGCCCGCTGGGGCGGCATCTGTAAAGAGCGCGGCCTGATGGCGCTAGCGATTTGCGGCAACATCATTACCGCATGGTCATGGTTCGGCACAAATCTACTCGGCGTCGGCCTCCACTCCTACGGCTTTACCGATAGCGGCTTCTATTGATTGGTCGCATTCTGGCTAAGCCAGCTGATCTACATCGCAAGCGTGCTCTTGCCTTGGCGCTACTGGCGCAGCGAATTTGGGAAAGGGAACCACCGTAAGGAGCGCAAGCGCATCTTAATCGCTGCGACTGACACCGAAACGTAAGCGGGCATTAAAGAATATCCAAATCAATCAAAATGCTATCCGCGGGCCGAGAGAATACGGATGAAAAGATGGATCTATTGAATTCAATCCTGCCATATTTGACCCAGTCACGAGGTTTGCCGTCGACTAATATCTGATAGGCCATTGATAGAGGATCAGATGCACTCGCATCCAACGAATCGAAGTCGATGCCCACTTCTAAGAGGGCACCTTCATTATCTGTGAGCTGAGCGCGTCGGTGGAGCTCCCGATACGTCTGCCTATCTATGTAATGATACATGGTAATCGGCAACAATCCATAGCTACGCACCACAGCACATTCCCGCCCACGCCACACTTCCGAGGGCATTAATTCCAACACCGCATCCAAGCCCTTCTCCTGTGCTGTAAGCGAGCGATAAGACCAGGGCAGATGCAAGAGAGAGGCCTCCATCATTCCAATTTTTACAAAAAGCATATCCGCATGTATTTGCTCACGATATTGAGTTCCGTTTTCCTTAAGCCATAGCTGGCTACCATCATAGCCAGACTCGATAATAATACCTAATGCAGGGTAAGTCGTCCTCATCTTGTAGGAACTGGGGGCGCGCGCTTTAAGGACGACTTCTCGCTCCGCATTTCCACCAAAAGTGCCTACCGCGATAAAATCACTCACCTCATCCAATTGCGTGACCCTAATATGGTCTTCTAATAATCGCTCTAAAGGAGAGAGTGCCTCATAGTTAATCATGCGCGCGGCCTTGGCCTCAGTTTCAGGCGGCGCCTCTACAGGGTCCAACACCACTGCTCCACGGCTCTCGGAGATGACGCGATAAGCAACGCCGCCCAAAACGCAGCTAAGAATCAAGAAGCATACGAGACTGGTATACACCTTCCACTTTAGAACGGGATACCCTAGGATAGTAAGATATCTCCAGGATTTGAGTCTGGCCATGGTGAACGTAGAAAAGGGTATAGTGTATTAAACGAAAAATTCTAGCACTAACACAGGATTCTCACCGTGAAAAGGAACAAAAGCGCAAAAATATGAAGCCTGTTGCGCGGCCGTGTTAAAACAGCCCTAGGCAGTGTCTGGAAATAATGGCAAAGCTGGCTTATGAGCTATGCTTTGGAGTGAGCTTGCTTATGCGCTTCCTTCAATCGGGCAATTGAAACATGCGTATAAATTTGTGTGGTCGAGAGATTAGCGTGGCCCAGTAGCTCTTGAACGGCGCCCTCATCGAGCATGTGAGTGGCAAAGGAGTGGCGCTCAACCCTCACCCCCAATGCCACCCCGGCGGCTAGCGACGCCCAAAAGCAAATTCCTATTAGTTAATTTTTTCGGCGCATGTATATATACTGTCCGGCTCGACCCGATAAACTGGTAAGACCCGACCGGCACGGACCGCCTAGGCCAGCGAGCGCGATCGAAAACGCGCAGGTCGCGCTAGAACCAAACACAGTGCACGCCTTCGCTCATACCGTCGACCGCCTCCGTCGGCAGCGCTCGGAGCAATAGCGCACCGAGTCCCAGCAATTCGCCCATTTCTTGCGCCAGTTGAAGGGCCGCTCACAGACTGGACAGACTTTTTCTGGCAACTTGGACTTGGCGACGGTTTTACCTCGAATACGCATGCAGGAAACAGATCGAGATCAGCGACAAATCCTTTCACGAATCCTTCAACGCACCCGCCCGCGCTCTGCGATGAGACAAGCAGCGACCTGCTTGCCCGAAATCACCGCGCCCTCGATCGACGATGTGCTTAAATAATCACCGCAGATAAAAGTGTCGCCCTGTCGGCGGTAGGGATTCAACCGGGCGCGTCGGTTCATCACGGGCGCTTGCTCTGGCAGCGCACGAGGGATCTGGTCCGTGCGCAGGTGTTCCCAATCGACCACCTGCACACCAAACCAGTCCTGCAACTCTTTCTTCAGCACCCCCGGAAGATCCTCCAACTCGGGCAGCCCCAATACCGAAACGGAAACCAGCGCACGACCATCGCTGGAATATTCCGGCGCCACATCGGTCAATACACAGACATTGTTCACTAAGCCCTTAGCACGACCGTTCAAACAGATAATTGCCTCGTCCACAGGAGAGGTCTTCGCCGCAAAATACACATTCGTAACCTTCCGCCACTTTGGCTCCGGAACCTCGATGCCGGGCAGCAAGGCACGCGCAGCCGTGCCATCGGTCGCAATGACAACCGCCGAACCCTCTAGGCATTCTCCGGTCACCAGGCGCACGCTAGTGGCATCGATTCGCTCCACGGGAATTTGCAAGGATACGGCACCCTCGGGTAACCTTGCCGCAAGCTGTTTTGGTATGGCTCCCATACCGGTAGACGGAAGCGTCGCACTGCCCATACCGAACATCTTAAAGGTGAATTCAAACATGCGGCTCGAGGTCTGCAATTCGCGCTCAAGAAAGATGCCACCATAAAACGAACGGAAGAAGCACTCGATGATCTCGTCGGAGAAGCCCGCGCGATTGAGATATGCTTCAGTACTCAGATCTTGGCGCTGGACGATCGCGTCCAAAGAACTTCGCAAAATACGGCGCCGCATCCAAGCCACCCGAAGTTTATCAGCAAACGAACCGATTGGTGCCTGGAGACTTGCCCGCGCAGCAAGCGGTCGACGGAAGACATCCATTAAGCGATGCAAGCCTGAATCCTTGTAAACCAGCGCACCCGGCTCGAAAGAACGCAGATTCAGCGCATCCAGATCCAGCAGCTTCCCGGTCTCCGGATACGCATCCAGATAGACTTGGAAGCCGCGATCCAGCCGAAAGCCATCGACCACATCAGTGCGCACGCGTCCACCGACACCATCACTGGCTTCCAGAACACGCACCGAGATACCCGCCGCATGCAAATGCACCGCACAGGAAAGGCCTGCCATGCCCGCACCGATAATGACAACCGGAAGGTCTCTCTGTTCTTCACTCAGGTTCATCGATCGCATCCTTGGCACAGCGAAAGCCAGTGTGGTTCGCAGGTGAATCCTTTTCAAAGGACTGGCGGGAGCCCGGCTGGTAGCCGCGACACCAACTGTCTGAACACAGAAACGATCCCCCGCGCGTTACATAGATAGGCACGCGCTGGCCCAACGGCGCGAGAAATTGAGCACTCGGACCTTTTGGATTCTCGATCACCTTGCCCGCCCGCATCTGGTAGGTTTGCGGATGGAAGCGATCGGCGACAATTTCCCAGACATTGCCGGAAATATCGTAGAGCCCATACGCATTGGGCGGAAAACTCTTGACCGGTGCCGTCATCACAAAGCCATCCTCCGCGGTATTTTCGTAGGGCCACACACCCTGCCAAATATTTGCCATCCAGTGCCCCTCACCCTCCGGCGCGAAATCGGAGCCCCAAGCATAGGGTTTGCGGACCAGTCCACCGCGCGCCGCACGTTCCCACTCAGCCTCAGTTGGCAAGCGCTTGCCCGCCCATTTCGCATAGGCCGCCGCATCCTCCGCGCTGACATTGACCACCGGGTGATTCTCACGACCGACCCAGGTCGAACCCGGCCCCTCGGGCGCGCGCCAATTCGCACCGGGGATGACACGCCACCACTGGGTATAGTCAAATTCGCTGTAAATCTCAGACTCAGGCAGTGCAAAAACGATCGAGCCGGCAGTCTCGCCAAAGCTTGAGGCTTCTTTGATTCGTTTGATCTGATCCAGCACCGCCTCTTTCTCACGTCCGCTTAGCTGTGGTAGGTAAGCCTTCAACTCACGAATCTGCGCGTCCGCCGCGGCTGTCATTTGCTCTATGAATGCTGGCGGAAGGGGTCGTTCCGCTAGGGTCACGTAGCCGGTAGCTTCAACAAATTCCGCAAACTGCGCATTGGTCACCTCCGTTGCATCCATCCAGAACGCATCGACCGATACTTCGTGTATGGGATAGGACGTCCCATGCGACTGAGAACCACCCCCCATCAAACCCGGGTCTCCCCCCATTTCAAAGCGCCCGCCGGGGATGAGCACCATCCCCTCGGGCGAGGTATGGCCAAACAGCATAGCCGCGCAAACCAGGCTGAGCGTCAGCGCAAGTGATCGAAAAATTTTCATAGATACGAGCATATATACAATACGGGGCCGACTGAAGCCCTTAAGGCCGATTAAGGAGAATACCCTTTCATCGCAAAAATCGCAACCGTATCAATAAAGCCCGAACTGTTCTAGCTTAAAGCCCCCGAGCTGGAGCCGAAGATCGGATTTGTCACACGAAGCGAGGCGTAGTGCCACCGAAGGTGACCACCAGAGACCTTACCTACATTCCTCGCGTCGTCGGTTTAAAGCGGATCGTAGGCGTGGCCCACTTAGCTCTACGAGCTACGAGGGGCACTCCAAGTTGCATCGCCGCTTATGCGTGGGGAACTTAGATGGAGCCGAAGATCGGATTTGTCACACGAAGCGAGGCGTAGTGCCACCGAAGGTGACCACCAGAGACCTACCTTCATTCCTAGCGTCGTCGGTTTGAAGCGGATCGTAGGCGTGCCCACTTAGCTCTACGAGCTACGAGGGGCACTCCAAGTTGCATCGCCGCTTATGCGTGGGGAACTTGGATGGAGCCGAAGATCGGATTTGAACCGACGACCTACTCATTACGAATGAGTTGCTCTACCAGCTGAGCTACTTCGGCGTCTGAGAGGTTTGAAATGTGCGGGTCGCGATGGGTTCGTCAACCGCGAATTGCATAGCCCCACAGCCTTGGGTGCCATTTCAAACACGGGGTCAGGCGGCTACCTAAAGGAAGCCGCATACGCATGTTCGCTCCTTTAGCTGCGGGACGGGTTCCGGCATCTGTTGCGATTTGTGTCCCCCCGTGGATTTAATGGCACCCCACAGCATTCTTACCTGAAGGCGCCGGGCAGGATGCCCTGCCTCCGATCAAGCATCTTAGGGTCGCAGAATGCCGAAGACCTGACGGAGCTTGTCGTGGTCTTTCACACCGGGTGCACCTTCGATGCCGCTGTTGAGGTCAAGGTGGCGGGCACCCGTCTGGACGACGGCTTCGAGCACATTAGCCGGCGAGAGGCCGCCGGCGAGAATCCAGTGGGTCTCGGGGTGCGCCTCCTGAAGTTGGGCAAAGCGCGCCCAATCTCCGGTTTGGCCAGTGCCGCCGAATTGATCCTTTTTAAAGGTGTCAACGAGGATGGTATCGGCAAATGGGAGCGTGGCCTCGGGGAAGGCTTCTTCCGGTGGGACCCGGGGCGCTAACCAGAGGCGCTCCTTGCCCACGAGTCCCGACCAAGTAGCCAAGGTGGCGAGGCCGAGCTGCAGGCCGGTATGGATCTGGAAAAAATCAAAGCCCGCGCCGCGTGCGCGCGCCAGTTCTTCGCTACCGGTTTCGACATCAACGAGCACGCGCTTGCCTTCGGGCACGCAGGCAGCCAGCTCGGCGGCGCGCTCAAGACTGAGGCCTCGGGGTGACTTTGGATATACGATAAAGCCGCAGTAGTCCGCCCCGAGCGAAAGTGCGAGCTCGACGTCTTCTTCGCGGGTGAGGCCACAGACTTTGATTTGGACAAGGCGTTTCATAATGTGACGATCAGCTAGATCACGAAGCGATGCAAATAATTTGATTCGTTACTTGGTGCGAATAGATTGTCTCCAATGATAAACCCGTCAACCCACTCCGATGCACGAGGCATCCTCTTTTATGATGGGGCATGTGGTCTCTGTACGCGGAGCGTGCGTTTTTTGCTCTGGGCCGACCGTGCAGGAAAGTTGCGCTTCGCCCCGCTGCAAGGTGAGACTGCCAAAAAGAGGCTACCTGCCGATCTACGGAAAGCTTCGTGCCTCTCAACTGTCGTCTATCTATGCGGCGATCAGCCGCAGCCACTGCTTCGTTCGGAAGCGGTAGGCCGGGCCATGATCGATCTAGGCGGTTTCTGGAGATGTGTGGGGCGAACGCTTTTGATCACCCCATATTGCATTCGCGAAGCGGGTTATCGCTTTGTTGCGAAGCACCGGATGCGAATCCTTTCCCAGTGTGCCTGCGCCTTGCCGACTCCGCAGGAACGAACGCAGATGCTCGACTGAGGGGGCTGCCCCGAGAATGTCAGAGGTCTAATACCGTCGACGCGACGGGCGTCGCATCGCTACGCCTCACGACTCATGTAGCGAACCTGCGCCAGCAGGGTCGACGGATGCCTTGCTAAGCCCTGCTGCCGTCGACGCGACGGGCGTCTCATCGCTACGCCTCACGACCCATGTAGCGAACCTGCGCCAGCAGGGTCGACGGGTGCCTTGCTAAGCCCTGCTACCGTCGACGCGACGGGCGTCGCATCGCGACGCCTCACGATCCATGTAGCGAACCTGCGCCAGCAGGGTCGACGGGTGCCTTGCAAAGTCTTGCTACCGTCGACGCGACGCTTCAGACGAAATGATTAACGGCCGATTTTAATCAATTCGACATCAAAGACAAGGGTGCCGGCCGGTGCCCCACCCCGTGGGTTTTCGCCGTAGGCGAGCCTCCCCGGTATCCAGAAGCGGCGTTTCTCGCCTTCGACCATGAGCTGGACGCCTTCTGTCCAACCCGCAATGACCTGCGAGAGACCAAAGCTTGCTGGTGAGCCCCGCATCACAGAGCTATCGAACATCTCCCCGTCGGTGGTCCAGCCGCTATAGTGCACGGTCACGGTATCCAACTTCGAGGGATGCTTCGTCCCCTCGCCTGCTGTGAGCACGCGCGAAGCAAGGCCGCTCGGGCGAACTTCCGCATTTTCGGGAATGGCTGCGACATCTTCCGGCACCTTGGGTGGCTCGGGTGCTTTCTGTATTTCGAGAAGTTCGACATCAAAAACAAGCAGGCCGCCAGGCCGGCCGCCACCGGGATTTTCCCCATAGGCGAGGTCGGCGGGAATCCAAAAGCGACGCGTCTCACCGATGACCATGAGTTGGAGGCCTTCCGTCCAGCCTTTGATCACGCGATTCAAAGGAAAGCTGGTTGGCTGGCCACGCTTGACGGAACTGTCGAACATACGTCCATCGGTCGTCCAACCACTGTAATGCACTGTCACGGTATCGACCGCAGCGGGCGATTCGGAGCCAGTGCCCGATTTGATCACGCGGGAAGCGAGGCCGGAGGCAGTACTTACTGCGTCCGCGGGGACGGCGTTTACATCGGCAGGTGTTTCAGTCATGGAATAGGTATCGGCCTCGGAGGCAGTGGTGGTCAACGGAAAAACTAAGAAAGCGGCAAGATGCAGCGAGAGCAGAATAGTGGAGGACTTCATACAGCTTCCGAAAAAACCGACGTACGCGGAAAAGACAACTGGAAAGGAGTTTTCCATAGGGTCAAAGCTCGGCGTTTTAATGCATAGAAGAGCGCTTGCTGAAGCAGCGCACGGCGCCGATTCCGTCATTGCCAGCAGGCAGACGGGACGATTGCTTCATCCAATGAAACTAGCCCAAGGACAAATCTGGAAAACCTCGCCGGACGTGCACAGCCACGAAGGTGATTCGGTCTATTTGCGTATCGTGGAACTGGAGCGGCTCTCCGTAACCTACAAGGAAATGCTCAAACCCGACACGAAGGACGGCCACCACAAGGAGGCAACGAAGAAAGTCTTCTGCCGATTGATCAAACACGCGGAGTTGCTGCGCGCCTAATGGAGGTCAAACGGGGTGAGATTTTCAGCCGGACGCTGAGCGGGCGCTGCCCAAATTGCGGCCATTTCGGGATATTCCAGTCCTGGTTCCGTCTACGCAAGCAATGCCCGGAGTGTGAAATGGAATTGGAAAAAGAAGAGTCCGGCTTCTACTTCGGCACGACTTCGGTGGGATACGTTTTGGCCATTCTTCTGGTCATCGTACCCGTCTGCATTCTCGTGGTGATGGATGTGCTCGGCATGTGGGCGGGCATCGCAATCGCGATCATCGGGTCGATCCTGCTCTGCGTGCTGCTCTACCCGCTCATGCTGTGCTGGGTGATCATGCTTTATTATATCGTGCAGGCCGAAGAGCTGCCAAAGAATCGGACAGATACGCAAGCGTAAGCAGGTTCGACCCCAGGCCCAGAGCTTATAGACTTGAAAGTCGAGAAATACGCCCTCTCTTACTGCCACATGCCTTCGCCCACCATAAACAGAACCGAGACCTTAACTCGGGAAGAATGGTCGGCCCGCGCGGACGCCCACCTCAAGCGCGCGGAGCCATGGACACGGCCCTACCGCGCACGACGTGCTGCCGGGCAGTTGCACCCGATTTACGACTTCCTTTTCATCTATTACCGGAACAAACCCTCGCAACTAGAGGCATGGCATCCCGGGATGCGGGTCCGGCTAGAGGAGGCCCCACTCGATTCGAACTTCAAACAGACCCATTACAGCGTATGCGACGGACTTACGCAGCTCGACCCGGGCAAGATGGGCGAGAACACACGCCACCGGCTGGAGATGGCCCTGCGTCTCTGCCAGACGGTGCGCAGGCGTGCGCCAGCCTTTGGCTGTTTCGGTATGCACGAATGGGCGATGGTCTACCAAGGCGACACCGAAGGAGAGGTGCGTCACAGGGAACGGTTACCGCTACGCCTTTCGCAGGCGGATACCGACACATTCGTACGCAGCCGCCCGATCCAATGCAGCCACTTTGACGCTTTCCGTTTTTTCAGTCCGGGGGCCCAGCGCTTGAATCGGAGCCAACCAGCCAAAGACACTCGCCTGGAGAACGAACAATGCGGCTGCCTACATACCAACATGGATCTCTACAAGCTAGCGGCGCAGTGCATGCCATGGGTGGGCTCGGAGATACTTTGGCAATGTTTTGAATATGCCGTAGCGGCGCGACAGCTCGATATGCAGGCCAGCCCCTACGACTGCCGCCCGCTTGGCTTCGAACCAGTCAGAGTGGAAACTTCAGCCGGAAAGCTAGAATACGAACGCCGACAAAGAGAGCTAAGCGAAAAGGCAAAACCGCTGCGCGATGAATTAATCGAGCGCCTACAGGGCGTGCTGGGTTCACCGATTACTTTGCACTGATATCTCTTCGCTGTAATCTTGGTATTTATGTGCTGCGGGCTAGGATCTCTTCCGAGCTGCGGCCACGACGGCCTGAAATTCGGCTTTCGACACAGGGGTGATCGAGAGGCGGTTGCCGCGCTGGAGGACCCGCATGTCCGCCAGTTCGGGCATGACCTTCATCTCTTCGAGCGATACGAGGCGCTTTAGGTCGGCCTTATAGCGGACATCGATGAGCACCCACCGCGGATTGTCCGGGTGGCTCTTGGGATCGTAATAGCTCGAGTTTTTGTCAAACGCGGTAGGATCCGGATAGGGCTCACTCGCCACCTCCGCGATGCCGGCCACGCCGGGGGGCGTTGTGTTGGAATGGTAAAAGAGGATTTGATCGCCGACCTTCATTACATCGCGCATAAAGTTGCGCGCTTGATAGTTACGCACTCCGTCCCAGGGTTCGGTCTGCTTGGGGCGCGACTTGAGGTCTTCAAAAGAGAACACGTCGGGTTCAGATTTCATTAACCAGTAGTTCATGGGAGATTTGGGATGTGAGCCAGGCGATTAGAGTGTGCAGTGAACACCTTAACCCGGACAAAGTCTGACTACTGCAGACCGATTTTTTCGAGGATACGATCGAGATCGTCGTTACCGAAATACTCGATGGTGATACGACCTTTTTTCGGCGTGTGCTTAAGAGCGACACGCGTGTTGAAGTGTTCACCCATACGCTTTTCAAGGTCGCGGATAGCGGTTTGTTCCGCTTCCGGAGCTTTGCCTTTCTTGCTCCCACCTGGACCACTGCTATCCTTCAGGCGACGGACTTGGGCTTCGGCTTCCCGCACGCTCATCCCCGTTTCAATGATCCGGCGGGCGAGAAGCTTTTGGTGCTCGGCACTTTCCAGACCGAGGAGCACTTTGGCATGGCCGGTCGAAATCAGGCGGCGGCTGAGGTAGCCCTGAATCTCGGAGCCGAGGGTGAGTAAGCGAAGGGCGTTGGCTACGGTGGCACGGCCTTTGCCTACACGCTCGGCGGCAGCCTCCTGCGTGAGGTCGAAGTCGCGCACCAGACTCGCGTAGCCGAGGGCTTCGTCGATCGGATTGAGATTCTCGCGCTGTAAATTTTCGATCAATGCGAGTGTCGCCGAGGAGGCATCACTCGCTTCTATGATGCGGGCAGGGATTTGAGGCAGCTTGAGGTGTTTGAAAGCGCGCAAGCGGCGCTCGCCGGCGATGAGCTCGAACTTGCCCTTTTTTTCCCGAACGACGATCGGTTGGAGGAGGCCTTCGGACTGGATGCTCTTGGCCAGTTCCTCGACCTGTTCTGAGTGAATCTCACGGCGCGGTTGGTAGGGATTGGCGACGATGTCTTTGACTTGGATCTCGCGGTAGCCGGGTGCGTTGGGCGCGGTGACGGGGGCGGGCTTCGTGCCAGAAGCGGTTTTCACTGGAGCCCTCTTTGCGGGCGAGGCAGCGGGAGCTGCGTCTTTGGTCTTGGGCTGGGCATTTCCGGCTCCGGAAATGAGGCCACCGAGGCCGCGGCCGAGTCTGGTTTTAGAATTGGACATGTTTTTATTGGGCGATCGGGATGAAGATGGTCTCTCCGACTTTCAGGTCGCGGGCAGGATTGACGATTTTATTGGCGTTCTGAATGTCCTTAACCTTGGAACCATGGGATCGGGCGATGGCACTCAGCGTATCTCCAGCACGGACAACGTAGGGTCTACCCGTCTTTGGGTAATCATCGGAAAAATGAACGTTCGTAGCGACTTGGGGCTGGCTGTCGAAGGCCTGAGCTACGGTGTTGATGGCGCCTTGAGTCTCTTTGGCCAGCGCATTGATCTGGCGGGTGACCTCGGCGATGATCTGTTGCTTCTGCACCTCGTCAGCCGCACGGTATTCGCGGCGCAGGCTTTCGATGGCAGTGGACAGACCGGAGATCTGGGC
>Ga0209504_1002473_pt1 | contig 12525 bp, 13 predicted proteins | sample COGITO_mtgs_1005_FD_184791 | JGI IMG/M metagenome (GOLD analysis project Ga0209504, IMG submission 184791) | Pelagic marine microbial communities from North Sea - COGITO_mtgs_100511 (SPAdes) (version 2) | ecosystem: Environmental > Aquatic > Marine > Epipelagic ...
GGGGGGGGGTATAGCCGGCGGGTAATTGCGCGGCGACCAGCAGCAGATTTTGAATTTGGGCCGGCTTGCGTTCGGCCAGATAACGCGCAGCCCAGTAACTGCCACTGCCGTGGCCGAGCAACACGATGGTCTTGGCTTGCTGTTGCTCGGCAAAGCCGATGGCCGACTCAATGCGCGCCAATACGCGTTCGGCATGTGCTTTTTGCTGTTCCTCAATGTTTTTTACTTTGCTCGCCGCAGTTTCGGCACTGTCGAGTTGGCTGTTGCTGGCTGGCGTGGCCGCGTCATCTGCAGCGGGGCTGCCCTCGGTGCCTTCCTCGGTCGTCGCCTTCGTGGCGTCGGCTGCTGCTTCGTCCGCCGGATCTGTCTCGGGTGGTTCGGCGCTGCGCAGCGGCGGTGCAACATTGTTGGGGTCGGGCAGGGTCAGGCTAAGGCTGTGCCAGCCGCCATTAGGTAGCTTGCGGCGCAAGGGTCCGACACTTTGCGGCCAGTCAGCACTTTCATCATCGCCCGGCAGAATAATCACCACGCCATTGGGCTCCGGGACGTTGGCCGGCAGCCATAAAGCGAGAAAGCGCTCTGCGCCGGCTTGCAGCTGTTGTTGTTCCTTTTGCTCCAGCTGCTGTTCCAGGGCCGTGGCTTCCAGTTCGCTGCGCTCGGTCAGGGGGGCGCGCAGCTCTTCTGCGGGCTCTGCGGGCGTGTCGGCTGCTGAGGGTTCTTCTTCCGCATGCAGTGGGCTAATCGATAGCAGCAGGCTCAGTGCCAGTGCAGCAGGGCGCGAAAACATGGGGCTCTCCAGCAAGCGTCGTGTTTCAGCAGCCTAGCCTTTTCCGTGCGTACTTGTCAGGTGTCGGTCACGCGCGCCAGGCCTTGGATTGGGCTGGTACACTGCGCGCCTTCTGTGAATGCCACCGAGGTGCGTTATGCAACCCTTCGCCATTGCTCCGTCGATTCTTTCCGCTGACTTCGCCCGCCTGGGTGAGGAAGTAGACAAGGTGCTCGCCGCCGGTGCTGACATCGTTCACTTCGATGTGATGGATAACCACTATGTGCCGAACCTGACGATTGGTCCGATGGTTTGTGCAGCGCTGCGCAAGTACGGCATTACGGCGCCGATCGATGCGCACCTGATGGTTAAGCCGGTGGATCGCATTATCGGCGACTTTATCGAGGCCGGCGCGACCTATATTACCTTCCACCCGGAAGCTTCTGAGCACATCGACCGCTCCCTACAGTTGATTCGCGACGGCGGCTGCAAGGCCGGTCTGGTGTTCAACCCAGCCACCTCGCTGGATGCACTCAAACACGTCATGGACAAGGTCGACATGATCCTGCTGATGAGCGTCAATCCAGGTTTTGGCGGGCAGAAATTTATTCCCCATACCCTGGAGAAACTCAAAGAGGCGCGCGCGCTGATCGACGCATCTGGCCGCGATATCCGCTTGGAGATCGACGGTGGGGTCAATGTGCAGAATATCCGTGAGATTGCCGCTGCGGGTGCCGACACCTTTGTTGCGGGCTCTGCAATTTTCAACCAACCCGACTACAAAGCGGTTATCGATGCCATGCGCGCCGAGCTGGCTCAGGCCCGCGGGTGATTTTGCTGCGCGAGTTGTTCCGGGGCGAGCTGCCGCGGCTGGTGATGTTTGATCTGGATGGCACGCTGGTGGATTCAGTACCGGACCTTGCTGTTGCCATTGATAAGACCTTGCTGCTGCTCGGCCAGCCGGCTGCCGGTATTGAATACGTGCGCGACTGGGTTGGTAACGGTGCGCGCGTGCTGGTGCGCCGTGCCTTGGCCGGCAGTCTGGAGCATGACTGTGTCGATGATGGGCAGGCGGAGCAGGCGCTAGAGCTGTTTATGCAGTATTACGCGCAAAGCCATGCCCTGACCCAGGTCTATCCCGGAGTGAAGCAGACGCTGGACTGGCTGCGTGAGCAGCAGGTCGAGCTAGCAATTATCACCAATAAGCCTGAGCGTTTTGTTGCGCCCTTGCTCGATGAGAAGGGGTTAGGTGGTTATTTCCGCTGGATTATTGGGGGCGACACCTTGGCGCAGCAGAAGCCTGATCCGGCAGCATTGCTGCATGTGATGCACCTTGCCCAGCTCGATCCCGAGCAGGTGTTGTTTGTCGGTGACTCGCGCAACGATGTATTAGCCGCCAAAGCCGCAGGGGTCGCGTGCGTAGCGCTGAGCTATGGCTATAACCACGGCCGGCCGATTGCGGAGGAGCATCCGACACGGGTGCTGGATAACCTGAGCGAGTTGCTGCAAACCGGTGCGAACCCGCTTTTGCCGGGCCTTGCGGGTTGATTCGGCCCCAGCCCTGCGCTAGTGTGGCCGGACTTCAATCCCGCCTGAATTAAGAGAGCATCGTGGTGGTTACCTGCATGCGCTGGTCGGCAAGCGCCGATATGAAAATCATCAAGGCCCTGGCCCGTTGGCGCTGGCGCCTCTGACCTGATCTTGGCCGCTTAGGCCGCGCACTTGCACACGACCGTTTTAACCTCAAGCCACGAGGCTGATCATGACCCGCGAAGAATTCCTGCGTTTAGCCGCTGCCGGCTATAACCGCATTCCTGTTGCCTGCGAAACCCTGGTGGATTTCGACACGCCACTGTCTATCTATTTGAAACTGGCTGATGAAGCCAATACCTACTTGCTTGAGTCCGTGCAGGGCGGTGAGAAGTGGGGGCGTTACTCCATCATTGGCCTGCCTGCACGCACTGTGTTGCGGGCTTATGAGCACGATGTGTCGATCACTGTTGATGGCGTTGAAGTCGAGCGCCATCACTGTGAAGACCCGCTGGATTTTGTTGAACAATTCAAAGATCGCTACAAGGTGCCGACCTTGCCCGGCCTGCCGCGCTTTAACGGCGGCCTAGTGGGTTACTTTGGTTATGACAGCGTGCGTTATGTCGAGCCCAAGCTCGCAAAAGGCGTCAACCCGGATGCGCTGGGAACACCGGATATTCTGCTGATGGTGTCCGATGCCGTGGTGGTGTTCGACAACTTGGCCGGCAAGATGCACGCCATCGTGCTGGTTGACCCTGCCGATAGCGATGCGCTTGAGCAAGGCCAAGCGCGGCTACAAGAAATTCTGCACAAGCTGCGTCAGCCGATTACTCCGCGTTTGGGTGTGGACTTGGCCGCACCTGCCGCTGCTGATCCGGACTTCATTTCCAGCTTCAAGCGTGACGATTACGAGCAAGCGGTTAAGGCGATCAAGGAATACATCCTTGCCGGCGACTGCATGCAGGTGGTGATCTCGCAGCGCATGTCGATTCCGTTCAAGGCCGCGCCGATTGATTTGTACCGCGCGCTGCGTTGCATCAACCCGACGCCTTATATGTACTTCTTCAGCTTCGGCGATTTCCATGTGGTCGGCAGTTCGCCAGAAGTGCTGGTGCGTTTGGAGGATGGGCTGGTGACGGTGCGTCCGATTGCCGGTACACGTCCGCGCGGCGCCAATGAGGAGGCCGATCTGGCCTTGGAAGTAGACCTGCTGTCCGACGCCAAGGAAGTGGCTGAGCATCTGATGTTGATCGACCTTGGGCGTAATGATGTCGGGCGGGTAGCCAGCACGGGCAGCGTCAAACTCACCGAGAAAATGGTGATTGAACGCTATTCCAACGTCATGCATATCGTCTCCAATGTGACTGGCCAGCTTAAAGAAGGCCTGACCGCGATGGACGCCCTGCGCGCGATTCTGCCGGCGGGCACTTTGTCTGGTGCGCCGAAGATCCGCGCCATGGAAATTATCGACGAGCTGGAACCGGTCAAGCGCGGCGTTTACGGCGGCGCGGTGGGCTATCTGGCCTGGAACGGCAATATGGACACCGCCATCGCCATTCGTACGGCAGTGATCAAAGACGGTGAGCTGCACGTGCAGGCTGGCGCCGGCATCGTCGCCGACTCGGTGCCCGCGCTGGAATGGGAGGAAACGCTGAACAAGCGCCGCGCCATGTTCCGTGCTGTGGCGCTCGCCGAACAAACTGCCTCCGAGCAAACCGTTTCTGACCCGTCTAAGCGCTGAGGAGTCTTGCCATGCTGTTAATGATCGATAACTACGACTCCTTCACCTACAACGTGGTGCAGTACCTTGGCGAGCTGGGTGCTGACGTCCATGTGATCCGTAACGACGAGCTGAATATTGCCGAGATCGAAGCGCTGAATCCCGAGCGCATTGTGGTGTCGCCCGGCCCGTGCACGCCGACTGAAGCGGGTGTGTCCATCGAGGCCATCCTGCATTTCGCCGGCAAGCTGCCGATTCTGGGTGTGTGCTTAGGTCATCAGAGCATCGGCCAGGCATTCGGCGGTGAGGTGGTGCGCGCCCGTCAGGTGATGCACGGCAAAACCAGCCCAGTGTTCCATAAGAATCTGGGCGTATTCGCCGGCTTGAACAACCCGCTGACGGTTACCCGCTACCACTCGCTGGTGGTTAAGCATGAAAGCCTGCCGGACTGCCTGGAAGTCACCGCCTGGACCCAGCATGATGACGGCGCGGTGGGTGAGATCATGGGGCTGCGCCACAAAACCCTGCATATCGAAGGCGTGCAGTTTCACCCTGAATCGATTCTGACCGAGCAGGGCCATGAGCTGTTTGCCAACTTCCTCAAACAACAAGGAGGCCTGCGCCGATGAATATCAAGGAAGCGCTTAATCGAGTGGTCAGCCAGCTCGATTTGAGCACCGCAGAAATGCAGGACGTCATGCGCGAGATCATGACCGGTCAATGCACGGATGCGCAGATCGGTGCGTTTTTGATGGGCATGCGCATGAAGAGCGAAACCATCGACGAAATCGTCGGTGCCGTCTCGGTCATGCGTGAGCTGGCCAGCCATGTGCATTTGCAGACCCTCGATCACGTGGTCGATGTGGTGGGCACTGGTGGCGATGGCGCGAATATCTTCAACGTGTCGACGGCGGCGAGCTTCGTCGTCGCCGCTGCCGGTGGCAAGGTGGCCAAACACGGTAATCGCGCGGTGTCGGGTAAAAGCGGCAGCGCCGATCTGCTAGAAGAGGCGGGTATTTATCTGCAGCTGACGCCGGAGCAGGTGGCGCGCTGCATTGAAAGTGTCGGGGTCGGCTTTATGTTTGCCCAAGTGCATCACTCGGCGATGAAGTACGCCGCCGTGCCGCGTCGTGAGCTGGGGCTGCGTACCATCTTCAATATGCTCGGCCCGCTGACTAATCCTGCCGGCGTTAAACATCAGGTGGTGGGTGTATTCAGCCAAGCGTTGTGCCGGCCGTTGGCTGAGGTGCTCAAGCGTCTCGGCAGTCAGCACATACTTGTGGTGCATTCGCGCGATGGCTTGGATGAGTTCAGCCTGGCCGCGGCCACCCATGTTGCAGAATTGAAAGACGGCAATATTAGCGAGTACGAAGTGCTGCCTGAAGACCTCGGCCTCAAGAGCCAAAGCCTGGTTGGCCTTGCGGTAGAAAGCCCGGAGGCGTCGCTGGCGCTGATCCGTGACGCGCTGAGCAAGCGCAAGACCGAGGCCGGGCAGAAGGCCGCCGACATGATCGCACTGAATGCTGGCGCCGCGTTGTATGCGGCAGACCTGGCAGCTAGCCTGAAGGAGGGCGTCGCCCTGGCTCACGATGCCTTGCACACAGGCTTGGCATGGGAAAAATTACAAGAGTTGGTGTCCTTTACCGCTGTATTCAAACAGGAGAATGCCGGGTGAGTATTCCAACCGTGCTGGAAAAAATCCTCGCGCGCAAAGCAGAGGAAGTGGCTGCGCGGCGGGCGATTCTCAGCCTGGCCGACGTCGAACAGCAAGCCCGCAATGCCGACCCGGTACGTGGCTTTGCTCAGGCGTTGTTGGCACAGGCCAAGCGCAAGCAACCGGCGGTGATCGCCGAGATCAAAAAGGCGTCGCCGAGTAAGGGCGTGCTGCGTGAACACTTCGTCCCGGCCGAGATCGCCCGTGCCTATGAGGCCGGTGGTGCGACATGCCTGTCAGTGCTGACCGATATCGATTTCTTTCAGGGGGCGGACAGTTACCTGCAAGAGGCACGTGCAGCCTGTGCGTTACCGGTAATCCGCAAAGACTTTATGATCGATCCGTACCAGATCGTCGAAGCGCGTGCGCTGGGTGCAGACTGCGTGCTGTTGATCGTATCGGCGCTGGATGATGTGCAGTTGGCCGAATTGGCGGCGACCGCTAAGGCGTTCGAGCTGGATGTACTGGTCGAAGTGCACGACGGTGATGAGTTGGAGCGTGCGCTGAAAATCCTGGATACGCCGTTGGTGGGTATCAACAATCGCAGCCTGCACAGTTTTGAAGTCAGCCTGGAAACGACTCTGGATTTGCTGCCGCGAATTCCACGTGACCGTTTGGTGGTGACTGAGAGTGGCATCCTCAACCGTGCCGATGTCGAGTTGATGGAAATCAGCGAGGTGTATGCCTTTCTGGTCGGTGAGGCGTTTATGCGCGCCGATAATCCGGGCGCTGAGCTGGAGCGGTTGTTCTTCCCCGAGCGTAAGCGAGTAGTCACCTCACCGGATGTTGATTGATTTAGCCGCACAAAAAAGCCGACGCATGCGTCGGCTTTTTTATATCTGCAGCATGCGGCTTAGCGCGTGCCGAAGACCACCATGGTTTTACCTTTGACGTTGACCAGGCCCTGTTCTTCTAGGGCTTTGAGCACGCGGCCAACCATCTCCCGAGAGCAGCCGACAATACGGCCGATTTCCTGGCGGGTGATCTTGATCTGCATGCCATCCGGATGAGTCATGGCGTCCGGCTGCTTGCACAGATCAAGCAGGGTGCGAGCAACGCGACCGGTAACGTCGAGGAAGGCCAGGTCGCCAACCTTGCGCGTAGTGTTGCGCAAACGTTCAGCCATCTGGCTGCCCAGGGCGTAGAGAATGTCTGGGTCCTGCTGCGTCAGTTCGCGGAACTTGGCGTAGCTAAGCTCGGCGACTTCGCACTCGGTTTTGGCACGCACCCAGGCGCTGCGTTCTTTCTCGGTGCCGTCCTTCTCGAACAGGCCCATTTCCCCGAAGAAGTCTCCGGAGTTGAGGTAAGCGATGATCATTTCACGACCATCATCGTCTTCGATCAGAATAGTGACCGAACCTTTAACGATGAAGAACAGCGTTTCGCAGCGATCGCCCGCGTAGATAATGGTGCTTTTGGCGGTATAACGACGACGATGGCAATGCGCGAGAAGCTTGTCGAGATTTTTTATTTTAGGTGTGAGGGTAATAGCTACCATGCCTGAATCCCGAATTTATAAAGGTAAGCCGTTGTACGGCTGGCGTTTCTAATAATAGTTATCTGTACAAGTGTGCCAGCAATCAGTCGTGAGCTTAACAAACACTCCGATACTCGGTGCTGTTTTGCGACCTGGCTAACATCTAACCATGGAACTTGCCGGTATCAGTGCTGCAATCGGCAGGTAAAAACGCTGTGCTAAGCTGCCTCCCTTTTTAACAGCGGAGCCTGGGTAATGAAAGCGCGTATTCAGTGGGCCGGTGAAGCCCTGTTTATTGGTGAGTCGGGCAGCGGTCATGCCGTGGTAATGGATGGCCCGCCGGAGAGCGGTGGGCGCAACCTGGGTGTGCGTCCGATGGAGATGCTGCTGATCGGTTTGGGCGGCTGCAGCAATTTCGATGTGGTCAGCATTCTGAAGAAATCCCGGCAGGCCGTGGAGAGCTGTGAGGCTTTTCTAGAAGCCGAGCGCGCCACTGAAGAGCCCAAGGTTTTTACCAAGATTCATCTGCATTTTGTGGTCAAGGGGCGCGGCTTGAAAGAGGCACAGGTTAAGCGTGCAGTTGAATTGTCGGCTGAGAAATACTGCTCGGCGTCGATCATGCTTGGTCGCGCTGGCGTTGAGATCACTCACGACTACGAGATTGTTGAGTTGGCCGAGTAATCCAGGCAACGACTCTGCAGGCAATAAAAAAGGGCACCGTCAGTGCCCTTTTTGTTGCCTGTGTTTCGGCGCTTACAGCCGGTATGTGGTTGTGGTCATGACCTTGGCCAGCAGGCTCATGCCAAATTTCACCGGAGCTGGGAAGCGCAAGCCGCCGGCTTGCAGGGCGCTACTGGCATGCTGCTCTTCGTCATCACGCATCTGCTCGAGGATCGCGCGCGACTTCTGGTCTTGCGCCGGTAACTGCAGCAGGTGTTCATCGAGGTGCTTGACCACCTGATCTTCAGTGGCCGCGACAAACCCCAGACTAACTTTGTCGCTGATCAGGCCCGCAGCGGCGCCGACGCCAAATGACAAGCCGTAGAACAGTGGGTTGAGCACGCTGGGCTGGCTGCCGAGCTGGCGGATGCGTTGTTCGCACCAGGCCAGGTGATCGATTTCTTCATCAGCGGCATGCTCCATGGCTTTGCGCACATGGGGCAGCTTGGCAGTGAGGGCCTGACCTTGGTACAGCGCCTGCGCACAGACTTCGCCCGTGTGATTGATGCGCATCAACCCGGCGATATGTTGGGTCTGCTCGGCATTTAGCTCGCTCTCTGGCTGTACGATTGCGGGAGACGGCCGGCTCGGTTGACCACTGAATGGCAGCAGCGTACGCAGCGCGGCATCGGCTTGCAGTAATAGACGGTCAACAGGTGAAAAGTGGCGTTCGCGGGTCATAGGGACCTCCTGCGATGACTTCGGTGGCCAGTTTACTCCAAACAATGCAGAGGGTCTGTTGACGTTTCGTCGCAGGTGCCGTGCATCAACATCCTCAGGCCCGGGCGAGGTTAGGGCAGCTCACGGAGCACCCGAAACCCCAGGGCATAGTCCTTGTGCTGTGGCTGTTTCATATCGCGCTGACTCGTGCGCAGATAACTCGGCCCGCTGTTCCAGGCACCTCCGCGTACCGCTCTCGGGCTGTTATCAAGTAGGTTGGCGCTGGTTTGTTCGCTGCCGTCGAATGGGCTGGCGAAGCGTGAGGCGGTCCATTCCCACACATTCCCTGCCGTGTCATACAGGCCAAAAGCGTTCGCCGGAAATTGCCCGGTACGTTCGGTTTTATTCTGGATCAGGCGCGAGGTGGCGCAGCCGCGGCAATGGGCCCGTGGCCGTGTTTCCGGGCTATCGAGTTGCGCGCCCCACCAGTAATAGGTGGTGCTGCCAGCGCGTGCGGCATATTCCCACTCGGCTTCGGTAGGCAATCGGTAATGCTGGCCGGTAACCCTCGACAACCATTGGCTGTAAGCCTGGGCTTGGTACCAGGACACATGGATAACCGGACGTTGCGCCGACAGGCCCCAGCCTTCGTTGTCCAGCATGGCCGTGGCAGTTGCCTCTGCGTAATGCTGCCAGTCGGCAAAGCTGACTTCATAGCGGCCGATGGCAAATGGACGACTAATTTCTATCGCTGTTAGCGGGCGCTCATTATGGTTGCCGCGGCCCGTGTGATCACCCATCAAGTAGCGCCCAGCAGGCACGGTTACCAATGCGGGGCCTGGTTTTCCCATGCTCAGTTCATCGTGGAATACGCGCCCAGCTGCTTGCGCGTAGTCAGTGCCACTGCTCAGTAGGGCGAGCAAAGCCAGTGCGGCTAAAGGCTTGCCGATCAACCCGGCGGCCATGTCATCTGCCGCTGACCCAGTACATGCATATGAATGTGATGCACGGTCTGGCCGCCGAGTTCGTTGCAATTCATCACCACGCGAAAGCCTTCCTCGCAGCCTTGCTCTTTGGCCAGACGCTGAGCAGTAAAGAGGATATGGCCGGCCAGTACCGTATCGGCCTCAGTCAGATCATTGAGGGTGGAAATATGCTTCTTCGGGATGACCAGGAAATGCACGGGCGCTTGTGGGCCGATATCGTGGAAGGCAATCACGTGATCATCTTCATAAAGCTTGCGCGCAGGGATTTCCCCAGCGACGATCTTGCAAAACAGACAGTCCATGGACAGTCTCCCGGCCTGTAAAAAGAGGCTACGAGTTTAGTGGACAAGGAGTGTGGGTGAAAAACGATATTCATGATCTGGGCTTGGTACTCGACTCCAAAACCAAGCTGGTGTTGATCGAATCCTGGGATGAGGCGCGTGTGTTGGAAACCCTGACCAGCCTCGCCGTACGCCGCAGCCTCGGCTTGCAGGTGTGGTCAGTGACTGAGGGGTTGCAGCGTTTAGGCTTCTCTGTGCAAGAGCCTGTCGACAGCGCCACCCTGGAGCCGGAAACCGCCCTGCGACTGATTAAGGCGGATACACAGCCGACGTTGTATGTGATGTGCGACCTGCATCCGTTTCTCGACGACAACCCCAAGCTGGTGCGCCTGCTCAAAGAAATCGCCATGAGTGAGCTGCCCGGTAAGCCGACGCTGGTGCTGGTTTCTCATGCCTGCAAACTGCCGCCGGAAGTGCAGCGTTACGCCTCGCGCTTCAGCCTGGCGCTGCCTTCCGAGGAGGAGTTGTTGGCGATTGTGCGTGATGAAGCCACAGCGTGGAGCGCGCGTAATCGCAATGCCCGGGTGCGCACGGATAACCGTACCTTGCAGCAGGTGGTGAAAAACCTGCGTGGCTTGAGTCACGCCGAAGCCCGTGCGCTGGCACGTAATGTGATTTGTGACGACGGCGCAATTACTCAGGAAGACCTGCCCGAATTGAACAAAACCAAGTTCAAGTTGCTTGATCTCGATGGTGTGTTGAGTTTTGAGTACGACACCGCGCGGTTTGCCGAGGTGGGCGGCTTGAGTAATCTCAAACGTTGGTTGGGTGACCGGCAAAGCATTTTCCTCGAAGGCAAGGCCGCCGATCTGCCCAAGGGTGTCTTGCTGGTGGGGGTGCAGGGCGGCGGCAAGAGCCTGGCCGCCAAGGCTATCGCAGGGCTCTGGGGCTTGCCCCTGCTGCGCCTGGATTTTGCCTGTCTGTATAACAAGTTCTTCGGTGAAACCGAGCGTAATTTGCGTGAAGCCCTGACGCTGGCCGAGCAGATGGCGCCTTGTGTGTTGTGGATGGATGAGATCGAGAAAGGCCTGGCCAGTGGGGACCATGACGGTGGCGTCAGCCAGCGCGTACTCGGCACGCTGCTGACCTGGATGGCCGAGCGCAAGGCGCCGGTATTTATGGTGGCCACGGCTAACGTTATCTCGCGCTTACCGCCAGAGCTGGTGCGTAAAGGGCGTTTCGATGAGCTGTTCTTTGTCGATTTGCCGGATGCCAGTGTGCGCTCCGAGATTTTCCGGATTCACCTGGCTCGACGTGAGTTGGAGCCGACAGGGTTCGATTTGGCGCAGCTGGCGGCAACCTGTGAAGGCTTTTCCGGCGCAGAGATTGAGCAGGTGGTGGTCAGTGCGTTGTATGCCGCACAAGCCCAGCAGCAGGCCGTTAATCAAGCCTTGCTGCTGCAAAGCATTCAGAGCACGGCGCCGTTGTCCGTGGTGATGGCCGAAGACCTTGCGGCTTTACGCGCCTGGGCGGATGGCCGCACGGTAAATGCGGGTTAGGCAGGTTTGCCGAATTGGCGGTTCAGCCGTGCGCTGATCCGCCGTACCAGCCAGCGTGGCGCCAGGCGTGGGCTGAATGCCAGCAAACGGTTACGCCAACCCGGGATGATGATGGCGCTATCCTTGTCCAGAGCCTTGACGGTGATGAGTGCCACTTCTTCGGCGCTCATCATCAGCTTGCTGCCTTGCAATGAATCGACGCTCATCTGCGCGTTACGGAAGAAGGCGCTGCGGGTTGGTCCCGGGCAGAGCACCGAAACCTTGACGCCGTAGGCCTTGAGTTCTTCGTGCAGGCCTTCAGAGAAGTGCAGCACAAATGCTTTGCTGGCGTAGTAGTTGCTCATTCCTGGGCCTGGTTGAAAACCGGCCACCGAGGCGACGTTAAGAATTTGTCCGTTACCTTGACCGGCCATGATGGTGCCGATGGCATGGCAGAGGCGCGCCAGTGCTAGTACGTTCAACTCAATCAGTTGTTGTTCGCGCGACCAGTCTTGGGCGACAAATACGCCGTTGGTACCGATGCCTGCGTTGTTTATTAGCAAGTCGATGCTGCGCTCACCTTGCTCCAGCTCGTGCAACAAACCGCTAACCTGCAGTGGTTGGCTGAGGTCGCAGACGCGAAATAGCACTTCCACGGAAAAGCGTTGCGTCAGCTCGCAGGCAATGCTTTCCAGCGCGTCGCGTTGGCGCGCCACTAGAATCAGATTGCGCCCACGCCGGGCCAGGGCTTCCGCCAGGGCCAGGCCAATGCCGCTAGAGGCCCCGGTTATAAGCGCGTAACGGGTCATAGGGTTCTCCGTGATGGGGCCTTTCGACCCCATGTGCCGCGCAAGGTTGCGAGTGGGTTACAGGCCGGCGTCGGCATAACCCATATAGGCAGGTAGGGCGATGGCCGCAACAATGCCGATGACGATGATCGCCACCCAGAGCAGGGCGAGGATTTTCACTGCGCGGCTATTCGGCGGCGGTGGCGGACCAAAGCGGTTGGCCTCGGTGCTGCCGGGGATGATAAACATCAGCAGGGAGAACACCCCGCCGACAATCGGCACCAGGGTGACCAGCAGCAACCAGCCAGACCAGCCGATGTCATGCAGGCGCTGCACGCCGAACAT
>Ga0209504_1002479_pt1 | contig 12492 bp, 15 predicted proteins | sample COGITO_mtgs_1005_FD_184791 | JGI IMG/M metagenome (GOLD analysis project Ga0209504, IMG submission 184791) | Pelagic marine microbial communities from North Sea - COGITO_mtgs_100511 (SPAdes) (version 2) | ecosystem: Environmental > Aquatic > Marine > Epipelagic ...
TAAGGAGCAAGCAAATGGCTGCACGCGCTGACGGCTGATCAGCGCCAATTCGGCGTCCCAGAACTTCTGGTCGAAACTGGCGTTATGCGCCAGCAGCGGACGCTCGCCGACGAACTCTGCCACCTCTTGCATCACCTGCGCGGAGGGCGGAGCCGTACGCAACATGGCATTGCTGATACCGGTGAGCTGTTCAATAAACGGCGGCACCCAGGCTCCGCTGTTCATTAAGCTCTGGTAGCGCGCGACGATCCGCCCATCCTCGACGATCACCACACCAATTTCAGTGGCGCGTGCTTGCTGGGCCGGCGACATGCCGGTGGTTTCAAAGTCGAGTACGGCGATGGAGTCTGCAAGCATTGATCAGTTTCTCAGCAACAAGCTGCCTTCAATCGGTACATAACGGCTGGCGGCGCGCACCAACGATTGCGCGGTCAGCCCCGGCACACCATAGGCGACAGCCTCAACTCCATGGCTGCTGCGAATTTTCTCCAGCAGCAGGTCAAAGTCACCATCACCCGAGGCCAGCACCACTTCATCGACCCGCGAGGCGACATCCATGATGTCGATGGTAATACCCACGTCCCAATCGCCCTTCGCCGAGCCATCGCTGCGCTGGATAAAGGGTTTGAGCTTCACGGTAAAACCGAGGTTGCGCAGGATCTGCTGAAACTGTTGCTGCTTCTGATCGCCGCGGTCGATGGCATACGCGTACGCTTCGACAATCTGCCCATGCTGGCTGATATCGGCCCACAGCGCGGCGTAGTTGAAATGACAACCATAGGCCTGACGCACGGTGTAATAGAGGTTCTGTACATCGGCGAATACGGCGATCTTCTTCACCGGCAATCCTCATCATGCGGCTGACGGGCAGAAAGCCCTCAGGTTAAAGTCAGCGCGCAGTATGCCAGCCCACAGCCAAGGACGGTCGAAATGCATCCACACCCGAACGAGACGCCCGCACTGCTGATCATCGATATGCAGCAAGGCATCCAGCGCGTTAGCACGCCGCGCAACAACCCAGGCGCCGAAGTCTGCATCGCTCAGCTGCTGGAATACTGGCGCAGTGCGGGCTGGCCAGTAGTACATATCCGTCATATTTCACGCCTGGCCGACTCGGTGTTTGCCCCAGGGCAACGTGGCGCGCTGTTCCAACCAGCACTGGCGCCATGGCCTACCGAACAGGTGTTCGAAAAGAACGTGACCGATGCCTTTACCCACAGTGGCCTTGAGCGCTGGCTACATGCCCGTACTATTCGTCGCCTGGTCATAGCCGGGGTGGCCAGTGAGAATTCGGTCGAAGCCACCGCCCGCAGCGCCAGCAACCTGGGCTTTATCACCCAAGTGGTGGCGGATGCTTGCTACACCTTCGATAAAACTGACTATCACGGACAACTGCGCAGTGCCGATGAGGTGCATGCCATGGCCATGGCTAACTTGCGTGATGAATATGCCGAGGTGCTTAGCAGTGCGGATCTGTTTGGCGCGTTATTGGGAACGGCCTGCTAGAGTGCGAGCCTGAGTTCGAGTCCGGCTTACCCCATGAATATGTTTTCCGCTCTGCGTGACTCCTGGTACTTCTTCAGCCACAACCTGGTGGCGATTGCACGCCTGTGCTTGCCGCTGATCGTGCTCGAAGGCCTGTTGCTGCAGCAGGTCACCAGCCTGGTAGCCGCCGAATCCGCCACGCTCTGGCGCTTGCTCGCCGGCCTGCTGTTCTACCCGCTGTACAGCGCTGCGCTGATTTTGTTTCTCGATGCACGCAGCCAGGGCCTGCAACCGCGCGCCCGCGATCTGCTCGCTGCCAGCCTGCGCCTCTGGCCAAGTTTTGCCCTGCTGGCAAGCCTCAATACCCTGGCGATTTTGCTCGGCGCCTCACTATTTGTGCTGCCGGGGCTATGGCTGATGGTCAAGCTGGCATTTGCCGAATACCTGCTGGTACTGCGCGGCCTCAGCCCACTGAAGGCGCTGCATGAAAGCTTCGAGATTAGCAGCGGTTATTTCTGGCCCATGCTCGGTTGCATCCTGATTGTCATGCTACCGCTGTGGCTGCTCGATGGCTGGAGCCAGTCCAGCGCGGCCTTCGCCGACAACGCCCTGGCCAGTCTGTTGCTGGACTGCGCCAGTCGCTTTTTACAACTATTCTCCAGTGTCGTGCTATTCCGTCTTTTTATCCTGCGCAGCACCCAGCCCGACGTCGAATGAACGCCAGCAACAATCCAAGGAGGACAGGCCCATGGCTGACGCCAACCCCAGCATCCTTTCGCATATTTCCATCGGCACCAATCAGTTCGACAAGGCCACGGCCTTCTACGATCAGGTGCTCACCACCCTGGGTTGCAAGCGCATACTGGCGCATCCCGGCGCAGTTGCTTACGGCCGCGAATACCCAGAATTCTGGGTGCAGACGCCAATCAACGGGCAACCCGCGAGCATTGGTAACGGCAGCCATTTTGGCTTCGGCGCGCCCAACAAAGCCGCTGTGCATGACTTCTACCAGGCAGCATTAGAGGCCGGAGCTAAAGGTGAAGGCGCACCCGGCCCGCGCGCGGAATATGGCGAACCCTACTACGGCTGCTTTGTCCGCGACCTGGACGGACACAAGATCGAGGCGGCGTTCTGGGACCTGGAAATGGTCTACGAGGTATATATCGAGCCGCACGAGCATTAAGGCCTGAAGACGCGAACACTCAAGGCGTAGCGGACTGATAACGCTGCGCGGCCTTGGCGATCCAACCCTCGGCTTGCATCTGCGCTAGGGCCTGAGTCACTTGCTGGTACTGCGCCTGTAAACCGCGCTGGCGCGAGAAGCCGATATACAAGTCGGTACGCGCCTCGGGCTGAAACGCGGCCTTGGCGATACGACCATTCCAGCGCGCATCGCGTAATTCATAGTCGACCTGGCAATCGGTGCCGATTACCGCTTGCAAACGGCCGCGCACCAGCATTTCCAACAACTGGCTTTCCGTATTAACCGCGGTTTTGCGTAGTTGCTGATCCGAATCAAATGGCTCGAAGTACGCCGACTCCAGCACATGGCCAATCGTCAGCCCAGCTAACTGGCTATAGCTCTGCAGCGCCTTGACCTGAGCAGGTGCAGCATAGAACCGCGGCGCACAGGCGTAGTAGGGCTGCGGCAGATAATGGATATAGCCTTCCCGCTCCGGAGTTTTCGCCAGACCGGTCATCAAGTCGGCCTTGCCGTTCTGTAGCGCCGCCAGACCACGCGCCCAAGGCGCGCGCTGCACCTCGAAACGCAGCCCGGTGCGCTGGCTGAGTTGATCCAGCACATCGATGTCCAGGCCGGTCAATTTGCCTTCGCCATCCTGCATACGGAAAGGCGGCCAGGTATCAGTCATGACCTTTAGCACAGCCGGCTCTGCAGCCTTCAGCGGGCCACACAGCAACAGCAGTAAGCCGAGCCATGCACCGCGCATCAAGAACGCCCTGCACGCTGCGGCTTCAAACCGGACAGTCGCGGTAACAACACACGCTCAAACACCCGCGGGAAAAACCGCGCTAACACGCGAGCACGCCAGTCGACATTCGACAGCACCAGCAGGCGCCGGCGTTTTAGCGCGCCATTGTAGATAGCCTCCGCAACATCCTGCGGTGACGCGACCTTGCCCATTGCCAACGGCGGCTGAGCAGCCACAGCACCATCGCCAACCAGAGCATTCTTACGCAAGTCCGTAGCGGTAAAGCCGGGGCACACCAGCATCACGTTGACCCCAGAGCCCTTCAGTTCATAACGCAGGGTTTCAAACAGCCCATGCAGGGCATGCTTGCTCGCGTTATAGCCGCTGCGGTAGAGCAACGGGGCAAAACCTGACAGCGAGCTGAGTACGATGATCTGCCCACTGCGGGCGATCAGGCTGGGCAGCGCGGCCTTGGTGCAATGCAGCGCGCCAAAATAGTTAACCGCCATGATCCGCTGAAACACCGTCAACTCGGTATCGGCAAAGCTGCTGCGATGGGTAATACCTGCGTTATTAACCAGCACATCGATACCGCCGAACCGTTCAACGGTCAGCGCCATCGCCCGTTCAACTGCACTCGCATCGGCCACATCACACAAAACGCCCAAGGCTTCGGCGTTGTGATGATCCGCCAGGTGTTGCACTAGACTGTCGAGGGCCTGTTGCTCAAGGTCGAAAATCACCAGGCGCGCGCCCGCCTGCGCCAGACGTATGGCCAATGCTCGGCCGATGCCGGCACAGCCACCCGTAATCACCACAACCTTGCGGTCGAATACCTTGTTGGCGAACACCTTGCGGTACATAAACTGCCCTCGACCCCGTTACTGCAAAAGCCGTTACTACAACCTGTTATGGCTGCCATCGCAACAAGGTGGTGTTTGCGTGTGCTTGCAGCCACAGAAGTACAGAATGGCATCCTCCTCTGCGTGGTACTTCAGTGGGGTGAAAACACTGCCTTTATGCTGACCATCACAGAACGGTTGCGAGGCGCTGCGACCACAACGGCACCAGAAGTAGTCCTTACCGGCAGTGACCGTAACGGCATAGGGGCTACGTTGAGCAATTATTACCGTATTCATGCGACCTCCTGAGTTACCCGAAAGGCGTTACGCGCCTCGGCATCACGGCACATCTGCGGGCTGTTGCTTCAGCATAGTTCAGCCCTTAGCAACCCGGCCTACGTAGAAATCTCGTATTGCCCACATGCCCCACTCCGCTATTACGCAAGCAACCAGTCCCCTCCACAAACAACCCCATTTGCGCAGCAGCGACACGCCTCGATGGCCAGGTAACCAGCCCAATGCCCTTAGTATCTGCTGACCATTTACCAACGCTGAACCGCCTGCATCTGTCGGCCTCGACTAGGCTTTTTCAGTAATCCTCTAGACAAAGCTGCTGGCAATTAGCCATGCTCAGGAATGTGACATTTTCATAACGAAAAGACGGCAGATAGCCGCAGTACGAACCCATTTGATGCCAAAACTCCTGTACCTAGCACTGACTGCAGTTCTGTACTGCAGCAACAGCCTCGCCGCCTCCGCCGAAGATCTACGTCCCTCGGTGCATGTCGGCTATTACGAATTCCCGCCCTACTCCTACACGGACAGCCTAGGCCAGCCGCAAGGCGCCATCCTGCAGCTGAGCAAGCGCCTGCTGGAACACGCCGGTTACCGCGCCGAATTACGCTCTTACCCCAGCGCGCGGCTGTACAACGCACTGCAAGATGGCAGCGTACAAATCTGGCCGGGGGCGCCAGGCAAAACCGAATTGCGCGAGCACACCCTGGAAACCCGCACGCAGCTGGGCGAAATCGTGCTTAACCTGTATTTCCGGCGTGACACCCTGATGCCGCGCCTGCCTGAAGACCTCCAAGGCCGCGGGGTGATCATGATCAACGGCTACACCTACTGGCACTCGATCAATCAGATGCTCAACGATCCGTTATTGGCAGTGCAGCAACACCGTACGGGCACCCACACCGCGGCTCTGGAAATGCTTCAACGCCGCCGCGCCGACTTCCTGCTCGATTACCAAACCCCGGTGGAGCTGGCGCGCAAACGCCTGGGCATGCCTGAGTTACCGTTTATTCAGCTGCAACGCATACCGCTCAAACTGATCGTTTCCAATAAAGCGCCCGGCGCCGAAGCGCTGCGTGATGCGCTGGATAGAGCCTATGCCGAGCTGCAGGCAGCCGGTGAGGACTTGCGCCTGCCTTGACCCGACCGAAGCGCAGCTTATTTGCGCGGTTTGATCCGCGCAGTGGGCTCGGCGATCAATGGGTCATCTGGCCAATAGTGCTTGGGATAGCGACCCTTAAGATCCTTCTTCACATCCAGGTAGGTGTTGGCCCAAAAGCTGGCCAGGTCCTGGGTCACCTGCACTGGACGCCTGCCCGGTGACAGTAGATGCAGCTTGAGCACTTGGCGGCCGCCGGCAATGCGCGGTGTATCAGCCAAACCGAACAACTCCTGCAAGCGCACCGCCAGCACCGGCGGCTGCTCACTGTAATCCAGACTGACGCGCGAACCGGACGGCACCTGCAGGCTGCGCGGAGCCAGCTCGTCCAGGCGCGGCGGTAACGGCCAGGGCAGCAAATTCTGCAACAGACCATTCAGCTCCAGATTGGCGAAGTGACTGAGCCGGGTGACGTTACTCAGGTAAGGCTGTAGCCATTGTTCGAGGCTGGCCAGCAAGGCCGCGTCGCTGACATCTGGCCACTCGCTCGCCCCCTTGGCGGCCAGATCCAGCTCGCGCAGCAGGCCCACTCGCGCCTGCCACTGGCGCGACTCCGGGGTCCAGGGCAGCAGCGCTAAACCCTTGCGCCGCACCAGGCCGAGTAAGGCGCAGCTGCGTTGTTGCTCACTCAAGCCGCTGAGGGCTTCACGCGCCAGCACCAGCTCGCCGACCTTGCGCTGGCGTTCGGCACGCAGCGCGCCCTCACGCTCGTCCCAATCCAGCACCTCCAAGCTACTCACCTGCTCGGCCAAGACGCCATCGAACAGCGCCGGATCAAGGTCGGCGGCCAGGTAAATACGCTCCTCGCGCTGGCCTTGACGGCTGCCGAGATCGGCCACCACCAACCAGCTATGTTTCATCAGGGCATCGGCCTCGGCGAACAACGCCGCGCGACCATTGGCCAAGCGGTACTCCGCACCACCTTCACGGCGTTGCTGGGCGATCCGGTCCGGGTAAGCGAAGGCCAGCAGTGCGCCCAGCCAGCGGCCATGTTGCGGGTCGGCAACCGGCGCCAGCACCGCGCGCCGCTTGAGGTAGCCCTGAAACTGTCGCGCCAGTTGCCGCGCGCGCTGCACCCCACCCTGAGCGCCACGAGCGGCGCGCACTTCGCCGTTGAGTAAGGCCAAGCGACTGTGCAGATCAGCCCCGCCGCCGCGCACAATATCGCGCTCCCCAAGCAGCGCCGCCAGATCGCAAGCCAGCTCGCCCAATCCCAACTCGTGGCCGCGCAAGAGCAGATGAGCGATGCGCGGATGAGTCGGTAGTTCGGCCATCGCCTGTCCATGTGCCGTCAGCGTGCCCTGGACATCCAGCGCACCCAACCGCGCCAGCAGCTCCAGCGCCTGGATATAGGCCGCGGCGGGTGGCGGATCAAGCCAAACCAGCTCATCCGGAGTTACCCCCCAACGCACCAGCTGTAAGGCCAGCCCGGCCAGGTCAGCCTGGAGCATCTCGGCCGTACCATAAGCCGCCAGCTGTTCGTGTTGCGCCTGCGACCACAGCCGGTAGCAGGCACCGGGCTGCAAACGCCCGGCGCGACCCGCGCGCTGAGTAGCCGAGGCGCGTGAAATGCGCTGCGTATCGAGGCGGGTCATACCGCTGTTCGGGTCGAAACGTGGCACCCGCGCCAGGCCGGCATCAACCACCACACGCACACCGTCAATGGTCAGGCTGGTCTCAGCGATATTGGTCGCCAGTACCACCTTGCGCAGCCCCGCCGGCGCCGGATCGATCGCCGCACGCTGGGCATTGAGATCCAGCTCGCCATGCAGCGGGCACAGCAGAATGTCGCGACGTCCGCTCAGGGCGTCGCTGAGTTGCTCATTAACCCGACGAATTTCCGCCTGCCCCGGCAGAAACACCAACAGGCTGCCCGGTTCGTCGTCCAGCGCCTGCAGCACCGTTTGCACCACGCGTGGCTCCAACCACTCACCCACTTGAAACGGCGCCCCCCAACGCTGTTCCACCGCGAACATGCGGCCTTCACTGCGCAGCACCGGCGCATCGCCCAGCAAGGCGGCCAAGCGTTCACCCTGCAGGGTCGCAGACATCAGCAGTACCTTGAGTGGCAGCTCGCCACTGTCGGCCGCCCGGAACATCGCCCGACCATTCAGGCACAAGGCCAGGGCCAGATCAGCGTCTAAACTGCGCTCATGAAACTCATCGAAGATGACCAGACCAACGCCTTCCAGCGCCGGGTCGTCCTGCAAGCGGCGGGCGAGGATGCCTTCGGTCACGACCTCTATTCGAGTGCGCGGGCCGACCTTGCTGTCCAGGCGGATGCGATAGCCGACGGTTTCCCCCACCGCCTCGCCCAACTCAAAGGCCAAGCGCTCGGCGGCCGCGCGTGCCGCCAGACGGCGCGGCTCCAGCATGATGATGCTCTGCCCCGCCAGCCACGGCTGCGTGAGCAAGGCCAACGGTACGCGGGTGGTTTTACCTGCGCCGGGCGGCGCTTCGAGCACCGCCTCGTCACGGCTGACCAAGGCCTGGCACAACGCCGGCAAAAGACCATCAATAGGCAGGGAAGTCATGAGCGCTCCAATCGGGTGGCCGATTATAGCGGCGAACCCACCCGGCATTGGCGCTGTCTGAGAGTCTGCTGACGATCGAGCGCGCTAAAGAAAAAAGGTGGCGCGATGAGCAACGGGAATAACCGCTAAAGGTTGACCCACAGGCTAATCGTCAGCGAGTAAACCGACCCCGTAAGCGCAGTTTAGAAGCGGTATTGCAATCATTGGATTGGTATAGTTGCGCCACTTTTTAGGAGATGCCCAATGCGTACACCTCACCGCGTTATCGGCGCTATTCTCGCCGCCGCCCTGCTCACCCAGCTGACCGCTTGCGGTACGCTATTTTTCCCGGATCGCCGTGGCCAGATCGAAGGCCGTATCGATCCGCTCGTGGCCGGGTTGAATGCCATCGGCATTCTCTTTTACGTGATCCCAGGCCTGATAGCCTTCGGCATCGATTTCGCCACCGGTGCAATCTACCTGCCCGATGGCCAGACCGCCCAGGTCGACTCACAAGACCTCAAGCAAGTAGTGGATGCCGACGGCAATGTCGATCCGGCCAAGTTGAAAGCCCTGATCGAAGTGCAGACCGGCCACAGCTTGCCGCTTGATGACCCGCGCCTGATCCAGCACAGCGGTAGCGCCGAGCAACTAGCCGCCTACGGCCTGCGCCCGGCGGCGTAACAGAGCATGGATGTGCTGCCTCAGCACGCACGCCTGATGCGCCTAGCCACGGTCGCCGCACTCGCGGTGGCCTTGTGTTTGGTGCTGGCAAAAGCCATCGCCTGGTGGCTGAGCGGCTCGGTCAGCCTGCTGGCGGGGCTCACCGACTCATTGCTCGACAGCGCCGCGTCGCTGCTCAACCTGCTCGCGGTGCACTACGCTTTGCGCCCAGCGGATGAGGATCACCGTTACGGCCATGGCAAAGCCGAAGCCCTTGCAGGCCTGGGCCAGGCACTGTTTATTGGTGCCAGCGCCCTGTTAGTGGGTAGCCACGCCATCGATCGTCTACTGCACCCCGAGCCGATTGGCGCACCCGCGTTGGGTATTACGGTGATGCTGCTGTCACTGGCCGTGACCATTGCCCTGCTGCGGTTTCAGGGCCATGTGGTGAAGCTAACTGGCTCCACGGCGATTCGCGCCGACTCACTGCACTACCGTTCGGACCTGCTGCTCAACAGCAGCATCCTCCTCGCGCTACTGCTGGCCAGTTACGGCTGGCCGCAACTGGACGCCATCTTTGGCATCGGCATTGCGCTTTATATCTTCTGGAGCGCCATCAACATCGTCCGTGAAGCCGCGACCGTGTTGATGGATCAAGAACTCGATCCGCAGATCAGCACACAGATGCACAGCCTGGCCTGCGCCGTGCCCGGCGTGCTGGGTGTGCATGACTTACGCACGCGGCTGTCCGGCACCCACTGGTTCGTACAACTGCATGTGGAGCTGCCGGGCGAGCTGCGCCTGCTGGAGGCGCACGGTTTGTGTGAACAGGTAGAGGCCGCAATTCGCAGTGAATTTCCGCGCGCCGAAGTGTTGGTGCATGCCGACCCCTGCAGCGTGGCCGACCACACTGCAGCCACTCAAAAGGGCCATTAGTTAGCCGGCAACAAAAAAGGGAAGCCTGCAGGCTTCCCTTTTTTGCGTGTCCTTCATTCTGGCGATGGTAGCGCCTTTTCTTCGCCCGCCTGGTTGGGCAGTGCGGACCCGGGTGCCGTGACGATCCGGTGGGATCGGCGGCGACCGCTCGCCTGATTGGGCGAAGCAGCTGGACGTGTCGTCCGGGCCTTGAAACTGAGGTAAAGCTTACGCCCGCCGGCGCAGTGAAAGATTGCGAACACTGCTGACATACCTACCACTTGCGCAATTAATCACCATAAGCGCATCATCCAGAACAATAAAATAACGAAAGTATGACAAAGATGAACAGACTTGATCGGTACGACCTGAATATCCTCGCCGAATTGCAGCGCGACGCCACCCTGTCCAACCAGGACCTGGCCGAACGCATCGGCCTGTCGCCCTCGCCCTGCTCGCGCCGAGTCAAACAGCTGGAGGACGACGGCTATATCCTCGGCCAGGTCGCCCTGCTCGACCGCAAGCAGCTGGGATTAACGCTGACAGCCTACGTACTGATCGGTATGGACAAGCACACCCCGGAACGCTTCGAGCATTTTCAGGAAGAGATCCGCAAATGCCCGCAAGTGCTCGAATGCTGCCTGGTCACCGGGATGGACGCGGACTATCAACTCAAGGTCGTGGTACCAGACATGGATCACTATCAAAAGCTGCTGCTGGGCACCCTGACCCGTATCGAAGGGGTTTCCAGCGTGCGCTCCAGCTTTGTGTTGCAGCAGATCCTCTCCAGCACCCAGTTGCCGCTGCAGCATTTGCGCGGCTGATCGCCGCACCTTGGCCCTGGTCGGCTGGCAGCGCGGCCGATGGTGCGTATAATCGCGCCCTCTGTGACGGCGACCGCGATTCCACACGCCGCCGCACAGCGATTGTCGGCACCCAGCCGAGCACCTGCAGGTTTACGAGGCCCGAATGGAAACCGAACAGTTCGAATCCCTGATGATGTACGCGCTGGTCGGCGGGCTCATGGTGTTTATGTTCTTCATCATCTGGGACCTGGCGAAAACCTCCAAGGCCGGCCGCATGGGCACCGCGATCCTGTTCCTCGGTCTGGGCCTGTGCCTGTTCGCCTTCCTGGCTAAGCCGATCATCACCTACATTATCGAAGCGAGTCGCGGCATCCACGGCTAGAAAGCGGCCCTGCACCGAATACTCCACGTCTAGTCGCATCCAACCGCGCTAGAATGCGGCTTTCCGCCGTTTCTCAGGAGTATTCATGTCCACCGCCGACCGGGTGATGCAGAGCTATGGCCGCTGCTGCGCCAGCCCAGACTTTTTCGACAGTTTTTACCGGCACTTCCTCGCCAGCTCACCTGAGGTGCGCGAGAAGTTCGCCAATACCGAGATGAACGGACAAAAGCTGCTCTTGCGCCAGGGCATCCTCAACCTGGTGATGCATGCGCGCGGCATGCCCGACACCAAGTTGCGCGCCCTAGGCTGCAGCCATTCCCGCGCCGCTATGGATATTCGTCCTGAGCTTTACGTCCTGTGGCAACAAGCGCTGCTGCAGACCATCGGAGAGCATGATCAGCAGTACTGCAACGAAACCCGCAACGCCTGGAATGAAGTGTTGGATAAAGGCATTGCGGTTATCAAAGCCGGCTACTGATCAATTGAGCTGGGCCGGCACTTCACGCCACTGGCCTGGCTGCAACCCCTCTAGATTGAAAGAACCGATGGCCACGCGCACTAGGCGCAGAGTCGGCAGCCCGACGGCCGCAGTCATGCGCCGTACCTGACGGTTGCGCCCCTCACGAATTACCAGTTCCAGCCAGGCCGTCGGGATGCTTTTGCGAAAGCGTACCGGCGGGTTGCGCTGCCAGAGTTGTGGTTCTTCCAGCAGGCGCGCCTCGGCCGGTAGGGTTGGACCATCATTCAGCTGCACACCGTCACGCAGCTGCTGCAGCTGCGCTTCGCTCGGTTCCCCCTCGACCTGCACCCAATAGGTTTTCGCCAGTTTGTGCTTGGGGTCGGCGATGCGCGCCTGCAGGCCACCATCATTGGTCAGCAGCAGCAAGCCTTCGCTGTCACGATCCAGACGGCCAGCCGGGTATACGCCGGGCACATCAACAAAATCCTTGAGGGTGGCACGACCCTGCTCGTCGTTGAACTGGGTCAGCACGTCGAAGGGCTTGTTCAGCAGCAGCAAGCGCGGCTCGGCAGGTGGCGCCTTGGCCACCCGACGCACAGCAGGCTTGCCGGCGGGACGGCGCGGAGAATCGGGGCGAGGCGGACGCGGCATAGGTAATCCAGGTGAACCGTACAAGGTGACCAGTGTAACCGAGGCCGCCGTGCAACCATCAGCCAGGCTTATGCAGGCGCATTTCCCCGGCCGAGAGGGCTATGCTGGCCAGGTCCTGTTCACCGCACCGAGGCTTATTGTCATGAGTTCGTCCGAATCCATCGTTGACACCTTTACCGGCTGGGCCGCCAAAGCCCCCGGCGCACCCCTCGAACCGCACAGCTATGACCCGGGTCCGCTGGGTGCCGAAGAGGTTGAGGTGGCCGTGGAGTACTGCGGCATCTGTCACTCCGACCAGTCGATGATCGACAACGAATGGGGCAATGCGCGCTACCCCTTTATTCCCGGCCATGAAGTGGTGGGCACCATCGTGCGTCTCGGTGAGCAGGCG
>Ga0209504_1002481_pt1 | contig 12491 bp, 10 predicted proteins | sample COGITO_mtgs_1005_FD_184791 | JGI IMG/M metagenome (GOLD analysis project Ga0209504, IMG submission 184791) | Pelagic marine microbial communities from North Sea - COGITO_mtgs_100511 (SPAdes) (version 2) | ecosystem: Environmental > Aquatic > Marine > Epipelagic ...
AGAGTAACGAGGAATCCATGAAGGTTCTTGTAGCTGTCAAACGAGTGGTCGACTACAACGTCAAAGTTCGCGTCAAAGCGGACAACAGCGGCGTTGATCTTGCCAACGTCAAGATGTCGATGAACCCTTTCTGCGAAATCGCCGTGGAAGAAGCTGTACGCCTGAAAGAAAAAGGCGTGGCGAGCGAGATCGTTGTCGTAACCATCGGCCCGGCCACTGCTCAAGAGCAGCTGCGTACCGCGCTGGCGCTGGGTGCTGATCGTGCCATCCTGGTTGAATCCAGCGACGAGCTGAACTCTCTGGCTGTGGCCAAACTGCTCAAAGCAGTGGTCGATAAAGAGCAGCCGCAGCTGGTGATCATGGGCAAACAGGCCATCGACAGCGACAACAACCAGACCGGCCAGATGCTGGGCGCGCTGACTGGTTTCGGCCAGGGCACCTTCGCTTCCAAAGTGGAAGTGGCAGGCGACAAGGTCAACGTAACCCGCGAAATCGACGGCGGTTTGCAGACCGTTGCGTTGAGCCTGCCGGCTATCGTGACCACCGACCTGCGCCTCAACGAGCCGCGCTACGCGTCGCTGCCGAACATCATGAAAGCCAAGAAGAAGCCGCTGGAAACCGTTACCCCGGCTGATCTGGGTGTTTCCACCGCTTCCACCGTCAAGACTCTGAAAGTCGAAGCGCCTGCTACCCGCAGCGCTGGCATCAAGGTCAAGTCCGTGGCTGAACTGGTCGAGAAATTGAAGAACGAGGCGAAGGTAATCTAAATGACTATCCTGGTTATCGCTGAACACACCAATGCCGCCCTGGCTCCTGCAACGCTGAACACTGTTGCAGCTGCTGCGAAGATCGGTGGTGACATCCACGTTCTGGTTGCAGGCTCCGCTTGCGGCGCTGCTGCCGAAGCCGCTAGCAAGATTGCTGGTGTGGCCAAGGTGCTGGTTGCTGACAACGCCGCTTTCGCGCACCAGCTGCCGGAAAACGTCGCGCCGCTGGTTGCCGAACTGGGCAAGGGCTACAGCCACATCCTGGCTGCTGCTACCAGCAATGGTAAGAACATCCTGCCGCGCGTTGCCGCTGCGCTGGACGTTGATCAGATCTCGGAAATCATCGCTGTTGAAAGCGCTGACACTTTCAAGCGTCCGATCTACGCCGGTAACGCCATCGCCACCGTGCAATCTTCCGCTGCCGTTAAAGTCATCACCGTGCGTAGCACGGGTTTTGATCCGGTTGCTGCTGAAGGCGGTTCTGCTGCCGTTGAAGCAGTGGGCGGCGCAGCTGACGCTGGCAAATCGGCTTTCGTCGGTGAAGAACTGGCCAAGTCCGATCGTCCGGAACTGACCGCTGCCAAGATCGTCGTTTCCGGCGGCCGTGGCATGCAGAACGGTGACAACTTCAAGCACCTGTACGCTCTGGCTGACAAGCTGGGCGCTGCTGTAGGTGCCTCGCGCGCCGCAGTCGACGCAGGCTTCGTACCGAACGACATGCAGGTCGGTCAGACCGGTAAGATCGTTGCGCCACAGCTGTACATCGCCGTCGGTATCTCCGGCGCGATCCAGCACCTGGCCGGCATGAAAGACTCCAAGGTGATCGTTGCGATCAACAAGGACGAAGAAGCGCCGATCTTCCAGGTAGCCGATTACGGTCTGGTAGCTGATCTGTTCGAAGCAGTACCTGAGCTGGAGAAACTGGTTTAAGCCGGTTTTCCTAGTGCAGAAAAAACCCGCTCACTGAGCGGGTTTTTTATTGCCTATATTTTGGAGTTAATCCGGCAATGCTTGGAGAAAGTCCCGGTAGTGCTGTGCGGTCAGTTCCGCCCGCTCAATCATTGGTGCATGGCCGGTATCCGCCAGGATAACTACGCTGGGCTTGCGCAGCAGGGGCTGCATGACCTCGACGCTGGAGACGTGTAGCGCCCGATCTTCTGCGCCCCAGATGATAAGCGTCGGTGCCTGGATCTTCGGTAGCTCCGGTTCCAGCGGGATATAGCGTTCGATCAAGTGGGCGAATACCTGGTCATAGTGGGCGCTGTTGGCGATGGCCTGCTCGGCGAAATAGCCCTTGAGCGATTCCGTCAGGTAGGGCGGCTGCACGAAGATAAAGTCGAGCAGGCGCTGAAAATCCTCGGGGCTCTTCACCACCAGCGGATTGGGTTCGCCGCGCTGCAGCCGTTGCATCAGCTCGCTAGGTTGCGGTGATGTGATGCCGGCGTTGTCGAGTAGTGCCAGAGACAGCGTTCTGTGTGGATAGCGCGCGGCATATAGCGCACTGATATGCCCGCCCATGGAGTTGCCGATCAGGTGCAGCTGCTCAACTCCCAGTGCATCAATCACGCTGGCCAGGCGCTCGGTCTGGGTGCCCACATCGTAACTGCCGGCCGGTTTATCACTGGCGCCAAAACCTGGCAGGTCGAGGGCTATAACCCGGTAATCCTGGCTGAGATGCCGAGCGAAACGCAGCCAGTTGTCCTTGTTGGCGGCAAAGCCGTGCACCATCAGGATGGTTTGTGCGCTGCTTGGGCCGCCCTCGTAGTAATGAATGTTAAGATCGCCCACGCTGATCTGTTTGAGACTCAGCCCGGCGCGCTGTCGCTCTACCAACTGTATGCTCGTCAACAGAGCCGCGGGCGACAGGTAGAGCAGGGCAGCGGTGCCAGCGAGCAGTAGCATCAATGCTGCGATCAGTTTTTTCATGGTTAGTCTTTATCGCGAATTCGTATGGATGCGTATTAAGCTAGCATGATCCAGAAGTCTCCTGATGTGTGGCCGCAGACGCCCATCCAAGGTTAAGTCGAGAAGTCGCCAATGCTTGAGCGTGGTTTTTATAGGTCGTTTCTCTTGCTGTTCGCAGCGCTGCTGATGCCGGCTTTAGCCGTTGCCGCAGGTAAATGCGAGCGCCTGGTGGCGACTGGTAATCCGGAGTACCCGCCATACCTCTGGCGTGACCCGCAGAATCCTCAGCAATTGATCGGTGCCAATGCCGACCTGTTGCAGCACCTGGCCAAAGAGCTGGGTGTGGTGGTGGACATTATCTATACCGGGCCCTGGTCGCGGGCGCAGGATGAAGTGCGCACCGGCCGTGTCGACCTGATTGCCGGTGCCTTCCTGACCCTGCCGCGCCTGGAGGTGATGGATTACGTGCATCCGGCGTTTTTCTACACCCCAAGTGTGGTGTGGGTGCATCGTGGTGCCGAGTTCCCCTACGCCGGCTGGGATGACCTGCGCAATCGAACCGGCGATACCTTGGTCAACAACAGTTTTGGCCAGACATTTGATGCCTACGCCAAGAGCAACCTGACTTTGGAAGGCGTTGCCAGCCTGACTCAGGCGTTCCAGAAACTCCTGCTGGGGCGTACCGACTACGTGCTGTATGAGCGTTATCCGGGGCAGGCGCTGGCCGATAGCCTGGGCATGCAGGACGATCTGCTGGTGCTCGATCCGCCGATCTCCAGTGAAGGCCTGTACCTGACGTTGTCGCATAACTCGGCCTGCAACGATGCCTGGCTGCGCGGCATGCTGGCGAAGAAAATGAACGAGGCAGTCGCCAGCGGTTTGCCGGATGACTTGCTGCAGCGCAATCTGCAGCGCTGGAAAGATCAACAGCTCACACCCAGCGGTGACGCTGAACAGTAGGGAAAATCTGTGATTTATCGACGTATCTGTGCGGCCTTGCTGCCGCTCATGCTCAGCGCCTGTGCATCCGACCCTGCGCCCAATGAGCAACTGCGCCTGACCGAACAGGCGCTCAGCCAGGCCAAGGCGCTGGGTATTTCCGCCGAGCAATCGGCCTCGCTGCGCCTGGCTGAGGAAAAACTCGCTTTAGCGCAAACGGCCATGCAGGACGAGGATTACAAACAGGCGCGGGTGTATGCCGAGCAGGCCGAGCTGGATGCACGGCTGGCCGAAGCCGAGCACCTGACCGAAAAAAGCCAGCAGCAACTGGCCGAGCTGAGCAACGCCATCAATCGCTTGCGTAAACAGCTGGGAGGCTTGCAATGAAGCATGCTCAGCTCGGCCTGTTGGCGATGTTCGCGGCTGTATTGTTGACCGGCTGCGCTTCATCGCACAGCTCCAGCGACCAGGCGCTGCAGGGTGCGCATGCCGCCTTCCAGCAGGTCAAGGAAGATGGCGATGTGTTGCGTAGCGCGCCCAAAGACCTGATTCGCGCAGGCGAATCGCTGGCCAAGGCTGATCGCCTGTCGAGCTACTGGGGCAGCGCCGCTGATGTCAGCCACTATGCCTATCTCAGCCAGCAGTACAGTGTGATTGCCGGGCAGAAGAGCACGCTCAATCTGAATCAGGAGCGCGCGGTCAAACTAGAGCTGGAGCGCCAGCGCCTGCAGTTGGCTCTGCGTGAGGCCAAGCTGCTCAGCGTGCAGGATCAGAGCAGCTGGCTTGAAGAGCAGATGGTCAGCCTGGCCACCAGCCAGAGCGAGCGCGGCCTGGTGATGACCCTGGGCGATGTGCTGTTCGATGCCGGCCACAGCGACCTCAAGGCTTCGGCCAACCGCACGGTGCTCAAACTGGTGCAGTTCCTTCAGCTCAACCCCCGACGCATCGTGCGCATTGAGGGCTATACAGACAGCCGTGGCGATGCCCAGGAAAACCTCGAACTGTCCCGCGCCCGTGCCCAGGCGGTTGCCGATGTACTGGTCGATCTGGGCATCGATAGCAAACGCATCGAAGTGCAGGGCCACGGCGAGAGCTTCCCGGTAACCGAAAATGCCTCGGCCAAAGGCCGGGCGCAGAATCGTCGGGTAGAGATCGTGTTCTCCGATGAGCAAGGCAACCTGGGCTCGTCACGCTAAGGTTAGCGTCGTTAAAAAGCCCCGGTTTGCCGGGGCTTTTTATTGCCTGTCATTCACACTGGGCAGTCTATAGGCAGCGTCACACACTACGTACAGCTGTTAATTGAACCGCTACAGTCCTGGCGGGTTGGCACTGTATCGCCCACAATTCAGTGAGCTGTACCGGTGCAATTGTAAAAGCCCGGTTTACTGTTACGGTTCAGTCAAGCAGGAACGCGGTCATGACCAATCTGTTGCTTTATCAGCGTATTGCCCAGCAACTGGCGGAAGACATCCGCCGCGGCGTTTACCAGCCAGGTGAGCGTGTGCCTTCGGTGCGCAAGATGAGTGCGCAGCTCAGCGTCAGCCACGCGACTGTATTGCAGGCCTACGCCAACCTGGAAGATCAGGGCTTGATCCGTGCCCGTCCGCAATCCGGCTTCTACGTGCACCAGACCCCGGCTCTGACTGCGCCAACCCCGGATATCGCCCGTGTAGAGCGGCCTGGCCTGGTGACTCGCAGCAGCATCATCAATCAGGTGCTCACCGAGTCGCGCCGTGAGGGTGTGTTCCCCCTCGGTGCAGCGGTGCCGCATGTGGATTATCTGCCGGTGCGCGCGTTGCACCAGCAACTGGCCAAGGTCACCCGTTTTCATAGTGCGCGGGCCTTCAGCTATATGTTCAGCCCAGGATTTGAGCCGCTGCGGCGCCAGGTGGCGATCCGCATGCGTGATGCCGGCGTGGTGGTCGACCCAACTGAAGTGGTGATCACCCACGGCTGCGTGGATGCCCTGCAGATGAGCCTGCGCGTGCTGACCAAGCCGGGTGATCTGATCGCCGCCGAGTCGCCGACCTATTACGGCCTGCTGCAACTGGCTGACCTGCTTGGTCTGAAAGTTATCGAGATTCCCAGCGACCCGACCACCGGCATCAGCCTGGAAGCCCTGCAACTGGCGGCCAACCAATGGCCGATCAAGGCGCTGGTGCTGACTGCGCGGTTGAGCAATCCGCTGGGCGGCACCATTCCCGAAGAGCGCCAGCGCCAGTTGCTGCGTCTGGCTGGTGATTACGATATCCAGATCATCGAAGACGATATCTACGGCGAACTGATGTTCGAGCAGGGTCCGACCAAGGCGCTCAAGTCCCATGATCGCGAAGGGCGGGTGGTGTATTGCTCAAGCTTCTCCAAGACCCTCTCACCCGGTGTGCGTATTGGCTGGATTGTCGCCGGCAAGTACCAGGATGAAATCCAGCGCCTGCAGACCTTCAGCACCCACTCGGCCTGCAGCGTGACGCAGATGGCGGTGGCGGCCTATTTGGAGAACGGCGGTTACGACCGTCACCTGCGCTTTATCCGTCAGGAGTACCGCAAGAACCTCAGCGCCTTCCAGCTAGCGGTGCAGCAGTACTTCCCCGAAGGTACGCAGATGAGTCGGCCCAAGGGCGGCTTTATTCTCTGGGTCAGCCTGCCAGCGCGGGTCAATACCAAGGACCTGCACGTACGCGCGCTGCAGCAGGGCATCAGCATTGCGCCGGGGCTGATCTTCAGTAATACCGAGCAGTTCAACCACTGCATCCGCCTGAACTGCGGCATCCCGTGGAACCGCGAAGCTGAGCGCGCGCTGATGACGCTGGGCATGCTGGCCGGGCAGCTGTGTCAGGAAGGCGGTGATGGAGGGGATGTCCGTCGTCATGTTTAGTTACGAGAGGTGATCTGGCTCGCTTTTTTGCCAAGAGTATTTGACTGGCATCTCGCCATTACGTAAAAAGCCCCTCGAAATTCCATGTTGAGGGCAATCCGTTGCTCGGCATAGGTCATGGATAGAGCAGTCGGTAGTGCTACTGCCGACTGCAATGAGTTTTTGCACAGTGCAGGGATGCCGATGTCAGACGTTTTTCCCGAGCAAGCCCCGCTCGACACGGGCCTTGCCTGCCTGGTAATGCTTGCACGTTTCCACAACGTTGCTGCTTCCCCCGAACAACTCACCCACGAGTACGCCGAAGACGGCCGCCTTTTTGGCCGTGCCGAGATGCTTCTTGCTGCCAAGAAACTGGGTCTGAAGGCCAAATCGGCACGCAGCTCTCTTTCCCGTCTGAGCCATACACCGCTGCCAGCGATTGCCACTGACAGCGATGGGCGCTTCTTTATCATTGCCCGTTTAGATGACGGAAAGGCACTGATCCATGACCCTCAGGCCCAGCGGCCGGAAGTCCTGAGTCTCGAAGAGTTGGATGCACGCTGGGCCGGCGAGCTGATCCTGATCCGCTCCGAAGCCTCACTGGCTGGCGATCTGGCGCGTTTCGACTTCAGCTGGTTTATTCCAGCTATCGTCAAATACCGCAAGCTGCTCGGCGAAGTGCTGCTGGTGTCGTTCGTGCTCAATATTTTCGCACTGCTCACGCCGCTGTTTTTCCAGGTGGTGATGGACAAGGTGCTGGTGCACCGCGGCCTGACCACCTTGGATGTAATCGCCGTCGGCCTGCTCGGCATCATGATCTTCGAGACGCTGCTCAGTGGCTTGCGCAGTTATGTGTTTGCCCACACCGCCAGCCGCATCGATGTGGAACTGGGCTCGCGCTTGTTCCGCCATCTGGTAACCCTGCCGTTGGCCTATTTTCAGGCAAGGCGGGTCGGCGATTCGGTCGCGCGCGTGCGCGAGTTGGAGAACATCCGCAGCTTCCTCACCGGCAACAGCATCACACTGATTCTGGATGTGCTGTTCTCCGTGGTGTTTATCGCTGTGATGTTTATGTACAGCGGTTGGCTGACCTTGGTAGTCATCCTGTCGCTGCCGCTGTACTTCATTGTGTCCCTGCTGATCACCCCGGTATTGCGGGCGCGCCTAAACGAGAGCTTTACCCGAGGCGCGGAGAACCAGGCATTTCTGGTAGAGACCATTAATGGCATCGACACCCTCAAGTCGATGGCGGTGGAGCCGCAGATCAACCGCAAGTGGGATAACCAACTGGCTGGCTATGTGGCCGCCAGCTTCAAGACTCAAACCCTTTCGACCATTGCCAATGAAAGCGTCGGCTTTATTGGTAAATTGGTAACTGTCACCACTCTCTGGTTGGGCGCGCGTTTGGTGGTCGAGGGTGACCTGAGTGTGGGGCAGTTAATCGCCTTTAACATGCTCGCTGGCCGGGTATCGCAGCCGATCATGCGCCTGGCCCAGCTGTGGACCAACTTCCAGCAGACTGGCGTTTCTGTGCAGCGCTTGGGCGATATCCTCAATACCCGCACCGAGTTGTCTCAGGATTCACGCAGCGCGCTGCCGCCCCTGCGTGGCGATGTTGAATTCGACCAGGTGCACTTCCGCTATCGCCCAGATGGTTCCGAAGTGCTGCGCGGTATCAGTCTGACCATCCAGGCGGGTGAAGTAATTGGTGTAGTGGGGCGCTCCGGATCAGGTAAAAGCACACTGACAAGACTGCTGCAACGCCTCTACACCCCCGAGCGCGGCCGAGTGCTGGTGGACGGCATGGACCTAGCATTGGCCGATGTTTCGTCCTTGCGTCGGCAGATCGGCGTGGTGCTGCAGGACAACATGCTGTTCGCCCGCAGCATCCGCGAGAACATCGCCTTGGTCGATTCTGGTACACCTATTGAAACGGTGATGCATGCCGCCAAGATGGCCGGTGCCCATGACTTTATTCTGGAGCTGCCAGAAGGTTACGACACCGTAGTTGGCGAACATGGCGCTTCGCTGTCCGGTGGCCAGCGTCAACGTATCGCTATCGCTCGCGCGCTGATCGGTAATCCGCGCATCTTGATTTTCGACGAAGCCACCAGTGCGCTGGATTATGAGTCCGAACGCATCATCCAGCAGAACATGCAGGCCATCTGCAAAGGCCGTACGGTGATCATCATCGCCCACCGACTGTCTGCCGTACGTGATGCCAACCGTATTCTGGTCATGGACCGCGGCCAGATTGTCGAGCAGGGTAGCCATACCGAGTTGCTGACCCATCAAGCGGGGCACTACTCACGATTATACCGCCTGCAGCAGGGCGGTGCGGCATGAGCGCCAAACGTGACTTGATCAACCGCTACCGCCAGGCTTGGCGACATTCTTGGCAAAACCGCAAAGCCATGGATGCACCGGCGCGGCTGAATCACGAAGTGCAATTCTTGCCTGCAGCCTTGGCCTTGCAGGAGCAACCCGTTCATCCAGCGCCGCGTTATACCCAATGGACCATCATGACTTTTGCTGCCCTGACCCTGTTGTGGGCTTGCGTCGGCGAAATCGATGTGGTCGCCACAGCCAGCGGCAAGATCGTGCCCAGCGGCAAAAGCAAAGTCATCCAGCCCAGTGAAGTAGCCGTAGTTAAAGCGATTCACGTGTATGACGGACAACAGGTCAAGGTCGGTGATCTACTGATTGAACTGGACACCAGCATGACCGGGGCTGATGTTCAGCGCCTGAACAGCGATCTACTCGCCGCCCAGGTAGACAGCGCACGCGCCCAGGCACTGCTCGATGCGATTCAAACTAACGCGCCGCCCACCAGCCTGGCGCAACTGATTCCCCACGCCAGTGCCGAGCAGCAATTAGCGGCACAACGCTGGCTACAAGGCCAGTACTTGGAATTGCAAAGCACCCTGGAGCAAAGCGCCGCGGCCATCGAACAGCGCGGTGCCGAAATGCAGGCAGCGCAGAGCACGGTGGCCTCGTTGCAGCAAAGTTTGCCGATCACGCGCGAGCTGGCTGCCGACTACAAACGCCTGCTTGACAAACAGTTTGTTGCCAAACATGCCTACCTGGAAAAGCAGCAGATCCTCCTCGACCAAGAGCGCGAACTGGGCACTCAACAATCCCGCGTACGCGAACTCAGTGCCGCGAAGAAGGCCGCACAAAGCCAACAGAACAGCGTGATTGCGCAAACCCGTCGCGCCATGCTCGACCTGCAACACGAGTCCGAGCAACGCGCCGCAGCACTCACTCAGGAACTGAAAAAGGCTCAACAGCGCGACAGCCTGATGCGGCTGACCGCCCCAGTGGAAGGGACCGTGCAGCAACTGGCGATTCACACCAATGGTGGGGTGGTCACTGAAGCCCAGCCGCTGATGGTCATCGTCCCCAGTGACCAGCCGGTGGAAGTGGAAGCTATGTTGGAGAACAAGGACATCGGCTTTGTAAGGCCAGGGCAAACCGTAGAGATCAAGGTCGAGACATTTAGCTTCACCAAATACGGAGTGGTAGACGGCGTCGTGCAAAGCATTTCCAACGATGCCATCGAAGATGAGCGCTTGGGGTTGGTGTACAGCGCACGGATACAGCTTAAGAAGAACACGATTCAGGTGGGTGAGAATCTTATTGCGTTATCGCCGGGTATGGCGGTTAGGGCGGAAGTGAAGACGGATAAACGGAAGGTGATTGATTACTTCCTCAGTCCACTACAACAGCATACGGCAGAAAGTTTGAGTGAGCGCTGAAAATCAAACGGCAGGGTAGGTTGGCTGAGGGCAGTGGCCCAATGCAGGCAGAATGCTTAATAAATAATAAATCGCATGTTAACGGTGTGAGCGTGCTGTTTATTCTTTATAACCTCTCGTTAGGAGGAGGTGTGAGTAAGTTGTTTTATTCGAAAAATTCTTACTTTTGCTACCTTGATGTGAGGGCGATTAAATAGCTTTCATGTGGGGGTAATCCTCTTTTACTTTAGTTGTGTTTATTTAATAAGGAGATTGGTATGGCGCAACAGTCACAGCAAGCCGAGCCGCACAAAATAGTGCGAAATAATTATGCGAATAATGCTGTCGCGAATGCACTTCAAGCCGCTTTTATAGCATTGACGTCAGAGGGAGGGCCGTGGAGCTCTGAGAATCAAGTGGGTGCTAAAGAAACAGCGGAACAACTTTTGGGCGGCGAGGTGGACTTTAGTAGTTTGTTCAACGCTATTAATAGCCGTATTCAAGCGCTTAAAGATGCACTCGATTTTGATAAAGGTATTGACCCTAATACAAATACAACCTTCAGGTCCGCTCATAGTTTAGTCCAGCGCAGCGATCCTCTCGCCCTTGACCTCGACGAGGACGGCATAGAAACTATTTCAGACAACTCCGGTATTACATTCGACTTTGATGGTGACGGTCTTAAAACAGGCACAGGTTGGGTTAAGGGTGATGACGGGTTTCTAGTGCTAGATCGCAACGGTAATAGCACGATCGATTCCGGCAAGGAGCTGTTCGGAGTTGATACCGTCAAGACCAATGGTCAGTTGGCCTCCGACGGCTTTGATGCTTTGCGTGACTTGGATGGCAATACCGACGGCGTATTCGACGCGCAGGATGAGCAGTTCGCCAACGTTCGCGTTTGGCAGGATAAGAACCAGGATGGTATTGCCCAGACCAACGAGCTGAAGAGCCTGGCCGAGCACAATATTACCGCTATCAATCTGGGCTCCACTGCGACCAACCAGAACTCCAATGGCAACTTAATCAGTGCTGTGGGCACTTTTGTGCGCGGGGATGGTTCTGAGGGGGCTATCAATGGCAATCAGAGCCTGGCCGCTAACCTGGATCTGGCCACTAATCCGTTCTACCGCGAGTACACCGATAGAATCGAGTTGAGCGACAGTGTCAGAGCCCTGCCTGACATGAAGGGCTCTGGTGCCGTGCGCGACCTGCGTGAGGCCGCGATGCTCGACGCCGGGCTTAAAAGTGTCTTAGACCAATACAGCCAGGCGCAGAGTCGTGAGCAACAAATGGGCCTGCTGGATAAGCTTTTAGCCGAATGGGCCTCAAGTTCACCCTTTAAGACCTGGGATCAGCGTATCGGTAATCTCGGCGATGACCTGCTAGAGGTCAGTTTCGCATATTCATGGGAACGCGCTGAGACGGACGGCTTTGGTGTCGGCGGTGGCGGAAGCAGTGGTAGCGTTAATCTAGCAGAGACTGACGGGGCTGCTGCTAATAGCGGACCGACAGGAGCACAGCTCGCACAAAAGCAGTTGCTGGAGCGCATCAAAGTATTGGAAGTGTTCAATGCTCAGAACTTCTTCAACTTTTCCCGAAGCACTACTTCTGGCGGCTCAAATGGGGACGCTATTAATCGACTTACCTTGGCCTCAGGTGCTGCTACCGGCACCAGATCGTTAGGATTTGGTGTTCGGGAAGTAGTGCTAACTGAACAAGATCTCAACATCAACGCTGGCCAGGCGGCACTGCTTAATCAGTCATATGATTCCTTACTAGCATCGGTCTATAAGGGCTTAGTATTTCAGACACAACTGAAACCTTATCTCGATATAGTTAGGATAGAGTTTACAGAAACCGGCGTTGCTCTAGACCTTGCGGCCAGCCAGCAACTTTTCCAACAGAATGTCCAGCAGAACCCAGTAGAAACCCTTTTGGACCTTGCTGATTTTCTAAACTACATGAAATTCTCGGGCAACGATATGCTGGACTGGGGGGATTTTACCGACAGCATGTTCAATGCCTTGAGCGAAACTGATGCCGTTGAGTTTCAACGTCAACTCGCTTTGCTTCCTCATACAACTGGTGAGGTACGTTTTGGGACTCAAGGTGTCGATAATCTGAGGGGAGGGGTTGAGGCAGATATATTCTTTGCTGGTTCGGGTAACGACATTATTGATGGCGGTGCGGGCAGCAACACGCTGTACGGCGGGGCAGGCAACGACACCTTGTTGGTGCATGCCTCCTCCAATGGCAACGTCCTGGCCGGTGGCACCGGTAATGACG
>Ga0209504_1002489_pt1 | contig 12465 bp, 19 predicted proteins | sample COGITO_mtgs_1005_FD_184791 | JGI IMG/M metagenome (GOLD analysis project Ga0209504, IMG submission 184791) | Pelagic marine microbial communities from North Sea - COGITO_mtgs_100511 (SPAdes) (version 2) | ecosystem: Environmental > Aquatic > Marine > Epipelagic ...
GATAAAGATATCGTAGGTTCGTCTTGTATTGAAAACATATTTTATGTTACACGCGATGAACACTCTTCTACCAAATTAATTAATCAATAGTATATACGTATTTATGTATTGTAAATGTCTGAGCTGAAGTTTTGGTTTTATTTTGAGAAAATATGAATATTAGATTTAGTAATCCTTTTTTGTTTTTTGTAGCGATTTTATTTTATATTTGGTCGTGGCATACAACTTATTTATTCCCCTCTTTTATGTGTGGAATTTGTTTTGGTTTAATTTTTAAAAATGGAATTGATGAAAAGAATAACAATTGAAGAAGCCCAACAATATATTCCTTGTAAGGATGATTTTAATTCTAAGGGCATTGAAAAAGCTTTATATTTTACTTTAACCCCTTCTCCCAAAGGAGATGGTTGGGAGAATGTTACTTACTATACTGCTAGAAAAGCAAATATATACTTAAATAGAGATGGTGATTATGATTCTTGGGTTTATATCCTTTCAAATCCTACTATGCCTCATATGTTTAAAATTGGGTATACTAAAAATACACCCGATGAACGTGCTCGTCAAATTTCAAATGCTACGGGTGTAGCCCTTCCTTATAAAGTAGAATGGGCATTTCATTGCTATGATGGTTTTGGTTTAGAACAAGAAGTTCACCATAAATTAAATGCTTATCGAGTTAGTAATCAAAGAGAATTTTTTCAAATTTCTTTAGAAGAGGCGAAGACTTCCGTACAAAAACTTGGAGAACGGTACCTTTAGTCGTATATTTACGGGGTAAATGAGGCACGAAGCCGAGTTAATTATTAAAAATAAAGGTTATGACAAAGCAAGAAGTTCAAACATTTAGAGGAGATTTTCAAAAAGCAGTAGCTCAATTAGAAGAGCAGTATGGTGTAAACATTAGTTTAGGTACTATTCGTTTTGATGTTAATGGTTTAAGTGCGAAAATGAAAGCCGAAAAAGGTGAAAAAATCGTTCGTGCTACTAGAGCAGATTTCACAATTGGTGATATTGTTGGTATTAACCACAAAAAAGTTAATCCTACCCAAGAATTTGAAGTTATTAAAATTAATAGTAGAAACATTAAAGTTAGAGCTATTAATGTTGGTGATGGTAGAATTGGTGGTGAGTATTCAGTTACACCAGGTTTATTAATTAAAAAATAAGAGTTATGAATAAAAAAGAAAAATTATTTATCATCAATTATCTTCAAAAGAATTTAGATGAATCAGAAAAAATGTGGAATGAAGAACTCCCACGAGCTCAAATTGTTGGGTTTTTACAAGGTACTCTTAAATCATTAATCCATAGTTTAAAAGAATAATGACATTTAAAGAAACATTATTAGCAACTATTGAAGATAATCGACTAGAGATGTTGATGCCTTCACGAGAATATTCCGAGAGTGAGCTTGTATACATGCGTGGTTATAACCAAGCGCTGGAGGATATGCTTGAGGATTATGATGACGAATTATACACTATAAATCACGGTAAATACACATTTTCAATTAACTAATATGGATTATAAAAATACACTAACCCCAGAATTTTGTAAATTAGTCCAACAAATAGAAGATTCGGGACTTAATTGTGAAGTTATAGCAGAGGCGCTTACAACCATGCAATTACATCCACATGCTTCTCCTTTAACTTGTTTACAGTTAGCTGCTTACGAGTGGGATGTTTAAAAATTATTACGTATATTAAAATAAAAAGTTATGAATAAAGAATTAAAATTTGAATTAATTAATGAGTTAGCATTTTTAGTTGGATTACAACAAAAAGCCTGGGTTTATCATCCTAATAACCCAAATGCTAAAAGTATTGTAGATGAATATGCTCAACTTCAAATTGATATTGAAGCTATTGAAAAACAACTTTCAAAAATAGATTAACTCTAAGTAAATAGGGGGAGCAAAACGTAAAAACCTAAGAATACAATCGACGGATTGCTTAGGTAGGGACTCTGATGCTGCAAGCGCGCTATAAGGAGTGAAGCCCCCTTAATTTGCTACTGTGGTGGAATTGGTAGACACGAGGGACTTAAAATCCCTTGAACAGTAATGTTCGTGCGAGTTCGATTCTCGCCAGTAGTACTAAAGAGAGGTAGTGAAGCTGTAGTTAAGAAGTAGAGTGTATTAGTTTCCGAAAAAGGGTTTGTAGTAGGAAGGCGTCACTCATTGCACTTAACCAGAAACCCCGAAAGACCCGAAGCCTCTCTTTTTTATGGACTCATAGCTCAATTGGATAGAGCATCGCCCTTCTAAGGCGACGGTTATAGGTTCGACTCCTATTGGGTTCACGGGTATTGGAAGATTGGCAGAGTGGTCGAATGCACTGGTCTTGAAAACCAGCGTACCGCAAGGTACCGTAGGTTCGAATCCTACATCTTCCGCATAGGACTTTTAGCTCAGTTGGTTAGAGCACCGCACTCATAATGCGTAGGTCGTAGGTTCGAATCCTCCAAGGTCCACAATTCGCAGTCAAGTGATCACTAGTTGAGACTGTTGGGGGTAGCTTGGCTATCCCCAAATTATTTGCTATATTTATACCAAAATAGTTTATGATTAATCCAAATTTAGTTTTAGGCGCTTCAAGTCTTAAAGAAGCTTATAATGAACAATCACCTTTTCCTCATCTTGTATTTGATAATTTCTTAGATGAAACTACAGCAATGAATGTTGCTTACGAGTTAAAATACATTTCAGAAAATATGAAAGATGAAGAATGGAGATTTGATCCAAAAGACCACCATGATGATCAAGTATCAAAAAGATCTATTACTAATTTAAATAATATGTTACCTATATCTAATATAGTTACTCAATATGTAAATAATCCTCAATTTCTGGATTTTCTTCGGGAATTAACGGGGATGGAAGAGTTAGTAGGAGATTGGACATTACAAGGTGGGGGAGTACATATTACTCCTAAAGGTGGATCATTAAATGTACATCATGATTTTAATTTTTTAGGTCCTATTGAAAACCCTGAGTTGTATAGAAAAATAAATTTACTTATTTATCTTAATGAAGAATGGGAAGAAGAATGGGATGGAGATTTAGAATTATGGGAAACTGACCTATCTAGTGTATCACAAACTATTACTCCTAAGTTTAATAGAGCTGTTATATTTAATATTGAGGATGCACCTCATGGTCATCCTAAACCATTAAATTGTCCTGAAGGGGAAAGTAGAAGGAGTTTAGCTTTTTATTTTTATGACACCATCCCAGTAGGTAATAAGCTTAAAGATAGAGCTTATTGGAAAAAGGGAGATGAATTAGTATAATAAGTAAGTTGTTTCACATTAAATAAATTAAAAATTATGGAACAAATTATTTTAGCTTTCGGTTTAGGTATTATGTTAGTCAGCAATATTGTGTTGGTTTATGTAGTACTAAAGTCAAATAAAAAAGTTATGGAATATGAAAATTATATCCGTGACATTGAACACTCAATTGAAGGGGTTATTGCAACCTTCAGACAAAATGATCAAGATATTGAACGTTATGTTCAAGAAGTAGATCGTAAAGTCGATTCGCGAATCGATAAACTAGATGCTCGGGTGATGATGGAACTAGAGCGTTTTAAACAAACTTACATCAAATCTTATTAAATAAAGTATAACCGAAACAACTTACTTACATTAAAGGGGCATTTGCCCCTTTTTTGTTTATACACATTTATATATAATAGGCGCATATTCCCATGAATGACATAATATATCGCATAATAAACGCGTAAAAAGCGGAAAAACACATATTTATGTATATGGATGCAGATAAAATATTTGGATTATTTAATAATGAGGAACCTGAATCTTTGAAGGATAAGGCAGAGGCAATAGATGTACTCCTTAATTATAAGGATCATCCAATGTTCTGGGTTGGTATGTTTAAAAAATTAATCCATAATCATAAAGTATTTAATACTAAAGTAATGGATTTTTTTACTAGATTAGAGAATGAAGAATTAGATTTATATGATGTAGAAATTGCGGGTGAATTTGTAGTATATAGTAGGGCTTGGTTCTATATTTCTAAAATAGATATTTCAGATAGGACTTGTCAAGAATCTTTAGTACATTATATGGACGAATATCTAGAAACATACTTAAAATTTTCAATATCATATTGGGAAGAAACAGAAGAATATGAAAAATGTTCTCACTTAAAGTCTATTCTTGACTTTATTTTATAAATCTTAAATTTAAACTTGGTTTCCATATTTCTCTCCCGTATCTTTAGGGTACAGGAAAAGGGAATAAGGGGAATGAGAGAGAGAAGAGAAAGAAAAGAAAGAAAATGGATGAAACGAGGGGGTAATGACGCCCCCGAGATGTCCTAAATTATATAAATTATGCAACATAGAGAAATTATTACACACAAATTAGAATTGATTGAAGGGCGAATTGCTCGAATGGAATCAATGTTATCTAGAGAAAGTTCTGTTCAAGAATTTAAATTGGAAATTGAAACATCTAAAGATTTAATTCAAGATGTAAAGGATTATATCCAACGTGAACCTAGAACAGCAGGAGAAAATTAAAATAAAAAATAAAAGTTATGAATCTAACAGCAGAACAAATCCAAATGAATTGGGTAGAATTTACTACCAACATTGAAACTTATATTACGGGGGATCGTAAACAAAAATTACTTGATTTTTATAATAAATATCAAGAACGTATTATGTTGATGCCTGCATCTCATAAAAAGGAATATCACTCTGCCTTTCCTGGAGGTTATGTAGATCATGTTAATAGAGTAGTTAAAGCTGCTTTATCAATGTCTGCTGTTTGGGAAGGATTTGGTTGTGATATGACTACATTTACAACTGAAGAATTAGTATTTTCCGCAATTAATCATGATTTAGGTAAAATGGGTGATTCCGAACATGATGCTTACATATCCCAGACTGATAAATGGAGACGTGAAAAATTAGGTGAAGAATATATGTTTAATAAACAATTAGCATTCGCTTCCGTCCCCGATCGTGGATTATTCTTACTTCAAGAACACGGTATTACATATTCATTTAATGAAATGATAGCAATCCAGACACATGATGGTTTATATGATGATGCTAATGTTAAATATCTTAAAACATTTATGCCAGAACAAAAACCACGTACTTCATTACCATTTATTTTACATCAGGCTGATATGATGGCTGCTAGAATTGAATTTGAAATCGAATGGTTACCTAAATTTAAAAATAGCGTGGATGGGGTAAATAAAAATTATACATTATCGGCTAATACTAAGGAAAAAACAAAATCTACAGCTAAAGGAAAAGCATTAGGTTCTATTAAAAGCCAAGGTCTTAAAAATATGTTAGATAATTTATAATGAATATAACAATGATTACAATATTAATATTATCAGTTTTAGTTATTACTTTAGGGTATACGACTTATAACCTCCTTCGTAAAAACGAAAAGCAAGAAGATATATTAACGGGTTATATGGTTTATCTTAATAAAATATCCGATTATATTGAGACTACAGACAAAAAACTCAAAGAAATTGATTCTAAAGGAACGTTTGAATCAGATGATGAGATAGGTTTTTTCTTTCAACAAGTTAAAAATATCCAAACCGTTCTAAATAGTTTTAATATCAAAAATATATAATGTCTAAACCTGTTAGAAAAAGAAAAAAAAAGTCTAAAAATTATTTTACTCAAGATACTGAAGATGCTATTGTATTATATAATAATACTGATGACTCCGAAGTTAGAAGTAACATATATAGAGAAAGAATCCATTATGCTTTTTTCAAACTAACAGAAAATATAATTCACACATTTAAGTTTTATTATACTGAAGAAGATAATTTAGAAGATTTACAACATGAAGTAATTACATTTCTTCTTACTAAAATTCATTTATTTGATCCAACTAGAGGTGCTAAAGCATATTCTTATTTTGGAACTATTGTTAAAAGATATCTTATATTATCAAACCAGAAAAACTACAAAAAACGCATAGACAAAGCCCCAGTCTCAATATTAGAGGATGATGATAACCATTCATATACTATTGATGATAAACCAGTAAATGACCGTTTATCAATGTTTATAGACGAATATGTAGATCACTGCACCGAGAATATTTACAATTTATTTCCTAAAGGTAACGACGCTACAATAGCCGATGCTATTTTAGAATTATTCCGTAAAAGAGAAGATATAGATATATTTAATAAAAAAGCCCTTTACATCTATATTAGAGAAATGGTAGATGTAAAAACTCCAAAAATCACCAAAATAGCTAATCGATTATACGATGAGTTTAAAGACAATTACATATTTTATCTAGAAAATGGGTATACAGACTTTAAGTCTTAATATTTATGATAAACTAGAATATATGTATTATGTCACAATTAGATAGTATTATATTTGGTAAGAAAAAATTTTCCGATATTCTCGAAGAAATTTATACAAACCAAAATGAAAAAAAAAGACAAGTAACAGCATTAATATCTGAATTGAAACCATTAATTTCAGATATTGGTGATGCTACTCTTGTTGTCCCCCTTATTAAGGAATATATGGAGATTGGGGTTAAAAATGATGAACAACTCATTAAAATGGCTACAATCATCCAACGTGCTGTAAATTCTACTTCTACTGAAGGTGAATATACTATTTCAGAAGATGAAAAGGAACAACTTCTGCAAGCAATGCAAGATTTGCAAATAGACCCTAATACTGAAAAATAATGGCTATAAAAGGTATATCAGCTCTTTTAGAAGGCACTGTAGATAATATAGGTAATTTTGCACAAGGGATAAGAAATTCAGGAATAAATTTAAGAGCAGTTCGTGTTACTGGTATAATATTAGATGATAATCACCCTAGATTTGAAGAATTAGGTGGATGGAATAGTATAGGTACTATAGAATATCAAGAAGTTGATTTACCTATAAAATATCAAAAATACCCAACATCAAAACCTCTTATATCTAACCAAAAACAATTACCTTTAATAAATGAAATTGTATATTTAATATTAGCCCCTAATACAGATATTGGAGGTTTTACACAAAGTCAAAATGTTTATTATGTAAATACAATATCACTATGGAACCACCCACACCACAATGGATTTCCAAATAACCCACAAACCCCCCCAGAAGCCCAACAAAAAGATTATCAACAAACACAAGCAGGAAGTGTTCGTAGAGTAACAGACCAATCTACAGAAATAAATTTAGGAAATACCTTTATTGAAAGAGCTAACATCCACCCATTATTACCTTTTGAAGGTGATGTATTACAAGAAGGAAGATGGGGTAATAGTATTAGATTTAGTTCAACAATAAAAAATAAACAAACAGGTAAATCATTAAATGATTGGTCTCTTTCAGGAACTTCTGGAGATCCTATTACCATTATAAGAAATGGTCAAGGTCAACGTAGTGAAGAAGGATGGGTACCTATTGTAGAAGAAATAAATAATGATGATTCATCTATTTATTTAACTAGTACTCAAAGTATTCCTTTAATAGCATCTAGTACAAATTATTTTAGTTACCCCTCAGGATCATCACCAACAACTCCTGATCAATATACTGGGAAACAAATAGTAATAAATTCTGGTAGATTAATGTTTAATGCATCCGAAGATCATTTATTATTAAGTTCAGCTAAAAGTATAAGTCTATCCACACCTAATACAGTTAATATAGATTCCCAAACGTTAACTATTCAAACAGATAAAATATATTTAGGTTCTAAAAATGCAACTGAACCTTTAATGTTAGGTAATTCAACAGTAGATTTATTAAGACAATTAATAGATGGAATAAAAGCATTAACTCAAACTATAGCAATACAGGTTGGTGTTCCTCCTGGTGCTCCACTTGAACCAACCGCTACTTCTGCTAAAAACCTTATTCCTACTTTAACTCAATTAGTTAATAATTTAGATACTATAACATCAAAAGATAATTTTACTTCATAATGGCTAGTATCACCCCCCCAAATAATTTTATTAAAAATAATGGAATCGATCCCCCGTCTAATCCATTATCTAATATAGAAAAACCAAATCTTGAATTACCGGATATTGAACCAACAACTTTTAAAAATCAAATAGTTTCTTCAAATATAGATGATAATGCTCAAACTAAATTAACAGCATATTGGTCTAAAGGATCATCAGGTTACCCTGTGTTCTATGCAGAGGCTTATAAAACATATGGTAATGATCCTGAACCTACATTATTTGAATCAGAATTAGTAATTACTTATAAAGAACAAACTAGTGAACAAGTAAAATCAATAGTATCTAGAACTTTTTGGGAATTAGCTCAACAAATTCATTCTGCTGATATATTTAATGGAGTAATACCTCCTTTTACAAATGATAATGGAGAACCTTTACCAACTTCAGCACCCCCACAATATAGTGTTGCTGATTTTATATTAGATCCCCCAAAAAATGTTCCATGGCAACAACCAATTCTAACTCCAGAGGAAAAAGAAAAAGAAAGACTTGCATTAAAAGAAAAAGCTTTACAAGCTAAAAAAGATGCACAAGATAAAGTTCCAAATTTTGAAGAACTTAAAGGCGCTATTCCAAAAGATTTATTAGCTAAAGGAAAAGAAGCATTACCTCCAATTTTATACCAATTAGGATATACAGTTCTTCAAACCCAAGTAATACCTGCTCTACAAAATCTAGTAATAGAATATGTTGAGAAATTTTTTAAAGATGGAATTCAATCGTGTCCTCCTGAATTAAAAGCATTAATTGATCTAAGAAATAGAATAGTAGCTCAATTAAATAAATTAGCACAAAGAATAGATCGTATAGGTACTTCAATATCAGGTATATCTACTTTTTTACAAACATTAATAATAACAATATCAACAGTTGATATAGCTCAAATAGCATTATCTATAGCTGCTAAATTCATTCCTGTTGGATTACCCGGAGCTATTCCTGCTGCTTTGAATGATGCTCAAACATTTATAAGAAAAGCAACATTTGATAAATTAGGAAATTCTAAATTAGCACTTGCTACTACTACTATAGCTTCTACAGGATTAGTCATATCACTTATAAGTAGTTGGATATTACAAGCATTAGAAATATTATCTAAATTAGATATTTTAATACTAAATTGTGATCCAAACTCAACTCTAACCCCAGTATCAGATGATGTAAAATCATTAAGCAGAGTAGCATCAGAAGCACAAAAAACTCAAAATAATCAATCATATCAAGGTTTTATAATTGATATTGTTGAAGTCCCTTATACCCCCACAGTAAATAGATATCAAGCTGTTGGTAAAAATGCTCAAGGTATTATACTAATAAAAAGTGATCTTTCATTTACTTCAAATAACCAAACATTAATCAACGAATTAAAGTTAATTATCGACAGAGATAATTTGCAAGCTTATTAATTACTAATATTTATAACAAAAATACAATGAAAACCTCAGAACTTAAAAAATTACTAAAGGAAGCTGTAAAGGAAGCAATCCAAGAGGAGTTGCGAGAAATATTACTTGAAGCAGTAAAATCACCAAAAACAGTAGTAAATGAATCGTATGCACAACCTACGATTGAACAACCAAAACAATTAACTCCCGAAGAACGCAGAAATATGTTTTCAGGAATAGTATCAGAAATGCAACAAGGAGGTATAGCAAACTCAGCATATGCTGGTGAAATGAAAGTAACAGGACCTGTTGATGCAGTTAATGGATCTTTACCTGAAGGAAATTTAGGTCTCGACCAAATAATGGGATTAATGGGTAATAAATAATGGCGTTTGGAGCAAAACATATAGCACCTATAGATACTAAACCAGGAATTGGTGTTGGTGTTTCTATACCCTTTAATGCTCCTGGAGTATTTACTACTACATATACAACACAAAAAGCAACTCAAAGTAATTTAATTAATTTTTTCTTAACTAATAAAGATGAACGTTATTTAAATCCTACATTTGGTGGAGATATACGTGCTTTTATATTTGAACAAATAACAAATGATAATTTAGAAGGATTAAAAGAAGATATAAACTCACAATTGGGAGTATATTTTCCTAATGTCCAAGTAAAAGAATTAAATATTTTATCAAACCCAGATAATAATACCATGAATGTAGAGATGATATACAATATATTAAATACAGGAATAACAGACGAAATACAATTAGAATTTAACTAATGGCTTCAACACTAAAAAAAAGAGATATTAAGTATATTAATAAAGATTTTTCTGAATTAAGAAAATCATTAATTAATTATACACAAACCTATTTTCCAACAACCTATAACGATTTTTCCCCAACATCCCCCGGAATGTTATTTATGGAAATGTCAGCATATGTTGGTGATGTTCTTTCATTTTATTTGGATAACCAAATACAAGAAAATTTTTTACAATATGCTCGTCAACAAAATAATTTATATGAATTAGCATATATGTTTGGTTATAAACCAAATGTAACCCAAGCAGCAACAACAATGGTTGATTTCTATCAACAAATTCCTGCTAAATTATCAGGCTCAACATATGTTCCTGATTTTGATTATTCATTATTTATTCCTTCTAATTCTACTATAAATTCTACACTCAATAATAATATCCCTTTTATTATAGAAGACCCAGTAGATTTTTCTGTATCAAGTTCTGGAGATCCCACAGAAATCACAATTTATTCTATAGATTCTGTAACCTCAGATCCTGAAATATTTTTACTCAAAAAATCACGAAAAGCTATTTCTTCTACTGTTAATAGTGAATTATTTTCATTTAATGAACCAACTCAATTTTCTACAATTAATATAGAAGCTAATAATATTGTAGGTATATTAGATATTATAGATAGTGATGGAAATGAATGGTATGAGGTTGATTATTTAGGACAAGAAATGGTATTTAATTCAATTAAAAATACTAACGTAAATGATCCTAACTTATCCCAATATGAAGGGGATACACCCTATTTATTAAAATTAGAAAAAATTCAACGTAGATTTGCTACTCGATTTACATCACCAACTAACCTTCAAATCCAATTTGGCTCAGGGACAGTTAATGATAATGATGAAGAAATAGTTCCTAATCCTGATAATGTAGGTTTAGGTCTACCATTTGAAAAAACTAAATTAAATACCGCATTTTCACCTTCAAACTTTTTATTTACAAAAACTTACGGTATAGCACCAACAGGTAATTTAACTGTAAGATATTTAACTGGAGGTGGTGTTGAGTCTAATGTGGATGCAAATACGTTAACACAATTAGTTAGTAACCCAACATTTTTAAAATATAATCTTAATCCAACAACTGCGAATCAATTTCTAAATACATTAGTAGTTACAAACCCAATAGCAGCTGATGGTGGGGGTGATGGAGATACTATTGAAGAAATAAGACAAAATTCCTCAGCAAATTTCGCTTCACAGTTACGTAATGTAACTCAAAATGATTATTTAGTTAGAGCCCTTTCAATGCCTGCTAAATATGGAGTAGTATCAAAAGCATATATTGAACCAACTCAAGCAGAAACATTATCTGCAGGAGAATCAAACTCAGTATTAGATTTATATGTTTTATCTTATAATAATCTTAATCAATTAACTACATCAACCCCCGCATTGAAATCAAATATTACAACTTATTTATCCCAATATAGAATGGTAAATGATGCTGTTAATATTAAAGACGCATTTATAATAAATTTTGGAGTCAATTTTGATATTATTGTACTCCCAGAATATAATAGTAATGAGATTTTAATACAATGTATAAATGCACTTAGGGTTTATTTTGCTATAGATAATTGGCAAATAAATCAACCAATTGTTTTAAGAGATATTTATGTTCTTTTAGATCAAATTGAAGGTGTCCAAACAGTAAAAGATATTAAATTTACTAATTTAGTTGGAGAAGATTTAGGATATTCTAAATATTCATATTCAATGGAAGCAGCAACATCTAATAATGTAGTATATCCTTCTTTAGATCCAAGTATTTTTGAAGTCAAATACCCTAATACAGACATTCAAGGTCGTGTAGTACCTTTATAAAAACATAAAAATGGCAATATATAAAATTTTCCCTACAAAAGACGCTACATTATATTCAATGTTCCCTAACATGAACACTGGATTGGATGAAGTTATAGAAGCTACTGAAACATCAATAGCACCTGAAGGATCAACTAACCCCCAAGTTAGTAGGTTTTTAATTAATTTTAACCAAGATAGTATCAAGGATATTGTTGATAATAAAATTAGTGGTTCTTCCTGGGATGTTAACTTAAGATGTTTTGTAGCTAAAACAACGGGTTTATCTCTAACAACAACTTTAGATATACATGCTGTTTCGGGAACTTGGGATATGGGAACAGGAAAATATTTAGATTCCCCTATATCAACAGATGGGTGTTCTTGGATATTTCAAGCATACTCAGGTAGTACA
>Ga0209504_1002492_pt1 | contig 12456 bp, 9 predicted proteins | sample COGITO_mtgs_1005_FD_184791 | JGI IMG/M metagenome (GOLD analysis project Ga0209504, IMG submission 184791) | Pelagic marine microbial communities from North Sea - COGITO_mtgs_100511 (SPAdes) (version 2) | ecosystem: Environmental > Aquatic > Marine > Epipelagic ...
AAAAATTAAAAAAAAAAAAAAAAAAAACAGCAAATACAAGAAAAGGAGTTATAATCCGCCAAAGGCAAAATATAGATCACATTGTTGAAATGAAAGTTAATGAAAAACTAGCAAAATTAAATTCAGTAGTCCAAGGTGAAATGAAAAGACGAACAGCACCGCCAAAAAAAGTTGAACATACAATTAAAGCACCTGTAGTAGCACTCAAAACTGAACCGCCAAAACCAAAATTAAAACCTGTATCAATTGGATTAAATACGCCATTTTGGGCTTTATGATTTTTAATTTTTTATACAAGAATAACAAATAGTATATTTTTTTAATATTCTATTTTCACATTCTTCCGTTGTACATTGCTTCCAATATTTATTTTTATTTAATTTGATTGAATCTTTAAAATTTGTTTTTTCAATATTACATTTATAGCAATAAATATAATTTTTATCAATTGATTTCTTACACGATTTACACTTATTGATTTTATCATTCATTAATATTAAATTCAATTAGTTTTTAAATCATTACTGCCTCTTGACGTTAGACTATATAATTTACAAAATTAATTGTAGAGGAAAAATTTTAATAAAAGAAAAAAATAGATATTTATTGTAAAACTCTTTATTTTTTTTTACACTTTGAGGAGCGAAGGCGACCTTATTATTAATTGAATTATTTTTATTTATTAAGATTGAATGAGCGTAGCGAAATTATCATTTAATATTTAAATTAAAAATTAAATGTATTAAAATAAGACTATTATCGAGTATAAAATACTATTAGATAGTTAGTTAAATAATCATTTGTCGTAAACTCCAAATAATCATTTAATATAAATATGTTAATACTATTTCACAACTTATGAAACTTAAAAACCATGAGAAAAAAAATAATTCATTTTAAACGAATATTTTTAGAGTATTTATTTTTACAATTATTTATTTTTTTTTAGAGTATTTTTTTATATAAGATCTATCGTTTGAACTATCTGTATAAAATAAGTCTTTTTGTTTTAATTTCTTCACCTTCTTTATAATCATAGCATCTTTAACTTTTTTAATATATTCTCTACTATTATTAAACATATAATACAGTTTAGAAATCATAACGATAATTTTTTAAATATTGATATTAATGATATTATTCCTATGGAATACATAAATCATATTATTTCTTTTCAGCTCCTTCTAATTCCTTTACTTCTCCTTCTGCTTTTGTTTGTTCTAATAATAAATCAAATGGCGACGGATTATGTTGAACTTCAATAAAAATATGATTATTTATACCTAAATTATCAGGGTTATTTCTTAAACTATCTAAAATTCTAATTTGAAATGATGATAAAACTATTTCTGTATCTGAATTATGCGTATATATTAACGTATCGGCTGAACTTCCTGTTGTGAATGAATTCTGATTAAAATAATTTGATACAATTCCTATTGTATTCTTAAATGTATTATTACTATCAGTTATACTATTTTGAAATTCTGCCACACAATCAATAAAATAAAACCCTGTAGATAAATTAGCTTCTAGAACTTGATTACTTGCATAAACTTTATCTGTATTAGTTGGCAAACTTGGTCCTAAACTTCCGCCTTTTTGATAATCTACACCTTTAATTATTCCCATATCCGCTATAATTTCTGGAGTTGTAACGGTCTGACCTGATATAAAATTTGTATAACTCGGATAGTTCCATTTAGCAAAAAGAGCCGCTCCACTTGGATCAGGGAAATAATCAATTACTGTATATATATGCTGAAAACATAAGGACGATAAATCAAAACCTAGTAAGCCATCCCAAAAATCAATTAATTTTTCATTAGTATCATACGCGCGTAAACTTTGAAAAATAACCCCGCCTCCCTGTTGATTATAAAATTTTGATCTGTCTGATGTTGGAAATTGAGGGTACACAAACCCTGGAATATTCGGCTCTTGTGCTTCAACAGTAATAGAAATAGAATCTAAAGCTCCTGCTACTCCTCCGTAACTTGGGGTGTGTAAAAAAGACCAATAAAACTTATTAATCTCGGAATCATATTCTAATGCCATTTGTGAAGCCCCCGCCCAATAGCCCGTAGTACCCATTTTAAGATCTACTGGGTATGGTTTAAATGTATCAGGTGCTACTGTTACTTGATATGTTGAAGGACCCGCACATGCCATTGAATGATCTGCTGGTTGACTAATATAATTTATTAAAAAAGGGGCATCTAAGGCATCTCCTTTAAATATAGTATCTCCTGCGCGTGCTGATTGAAGTTTTTCTGTGATTACACTTGCTACTTCTGATGGTTGATATATACCTTTTGAAAGTATCGTTGAAAATTTTCGAATTTTTGGTTGCATCTGGACTGCTGGTCTTTCTCCAAAAACATAATTAGTAATGGCTGAGTTATAATGTCCTTTTAATGCAACACTTGCAGGAGTAATATCTTTAAGAGAATTTAAAGTTGCGTGAATTTGTAGACCCTGTACAGTATATATATCTTTACCTAATTCTGATATAGGTGGAATCTTAAAATGCATACTAGTTAGAGTGCCGTCCCACGTTCTATATTGAATTGTAGTTGTTATATTTCCCCAATTTGGGTTATATTTTCCGTCAATTAATTTATAAAAAACTATATCTGTCACAATCTCTAAATTAGGGTTTAATAATGTTTTTACAACTTCAAATAAAGGAAACCCTGTTTTTCCCGTAACACCTGTCCATAAAGGCTGTCCTGGCGTTGTATTGTCAAAAGTAATATTATGCATTACATAGGTACTAAAATCAAATTCTAACCGAATATCAGTATCAAATATAATCTGCTGAGTATCAAATGCCGACGTATCAAGGAATGCATTTTTCATAATTATATTATCTCCTTTCTTTACTTTTACATTATTAGTAATATTAATCGAATAATCTCCGTTTTGTTTAACACTTGCTAATGGGTCAATTTGGGCTAAATGTATAATTTCAGAGTATGATGTCATTATTATTATATTTTAGATTATTATTTATTCAGAACGTAAGTTAAAATTTCTTTAAATAAATAATCTAATAATATATATAATGTCTAAATATCATAACGATTCGAAGAATAATATTAATGATTACGCTGTAATAAATTCAGAAGATGAACAATTTGAAATTGCTTTAAATCCTTCTACACTAAATGTATCTATTGCAACGATACCACCTAGAATAAGAAACGGTGATATTTATAATGCTATTGATGGTTTTTTAAATCAGACTCTAGAAGTAAATAAAATTTTTATTAATTTACCTTTTAAATTTAATCGATTTGATGATTTGAATGAAGAGGAACTAAACAAATTAAAAAATTATAATAAAAAAGTACAATTAACATTTACAGATTATGATTCACCAATATTAAAATATTTAGGTTGTATCCCTCATTTAAAAGACGATGATTTAATTTTTGTTGGTGATGACGATCAAGTTTACAAAGAAGATTTATTAGAAAAAATGACATACGGTTTTTATAATGACGAGTGTGTTTTTCAGAACCGATACCATCAAGTAAAAACAGGTACGGCTGGAATAATTCACGGCTTCGTTGGTCTAATGATGAAAAAGAAAGTACTCAATAAGTTAAATAATTTTAATCTCCCTTCTAAATTATGGATAGATGACCAATTAATGAGTATTTATTTATATAAAAATAATATTTCAATTTTACCTTCTCCTATTCATAATTTCGATGACATTTATCATAAAGATTATTTAAATCAACAAGGTATGGAACAAATAGGAGACGGTGCTTTATGTAAAATGGATTTACCAAGAAAAAAACAAATTAGGGAACTAGAAATTAAATATAATGTTTTCTTTTTATACAAAGAAAATATAAAAGGAAAAGGAGAAATAATCGATGTCGATTGGAATAAAATCCAAAAAAATATAAATATACATTTTGTAGTTTTAGATAATTTAACAGCATCAATTAAACATAATGTGGATACATTATTAAAATTATACCCTAATTTTAATTTTAATTTTTGGAATAATAAAGAATTTCAGACTCAATATCCAAAAGTAAAATTATATAATTCATATTTAATTAATTATTATTCTGACCAATTAGGACTAACAAAAATACGAAATAAAGAAGGTCATCATATTTATATTAATAGAAATTTTTTAATTAATAAAGATTTTGATATTTATGAATATATATTAAATACTGACGATATATATTTTGATGAAAATAATATTAATCTAATAAAAAATACTTATAAAAATAATTTTCTATAATAATTTCATTCAACACGTTGAATTAATAGTTTTAGTTTCTAAAACATAATATATATGTTAAATTTGTTTAAAAATAATAATTTACACACTGTAAAAACTGAATTATGTGATATAATGAGAGAGGAACGGTCTGATAAATCAACAGGTCATAATTATACAACCGTATATAATTATTTATTTGAACCATTAAGAGATTCTGAAATTAAAATATTAGAAGTTGGATTAGGGACAAATAATATTGATGTTCCTTCTAATATGGGTCCTAATGGGACTCCTAAAGCATCAGTCAGAGGTTGGAGGAAATATTTTAAAAATGGAATTATTCACGGTGCCGATGTAGATAAACGAATTTTAATAGATGAAGAAACTGTTAATGGAAAAATACACACACATCATATAGATCAATTAGATTTAGATGTAATTACAAATTTTAAAAAAAAATTTAATTTAGGTTTTAAGTTTGATATTATTATTGATGATGGTCTTCATACAGCAAAAGCAAATATTAATTTATTTGAATATTTAAATGATATGATTAAAATAGGCGGTTATTATATAATTGAAGATTTAAATAAAGATGTTTATATTGAGGTTTTAGATTATGTTGTTAAATATAATGATTTTTATTATATAGATCATATTACTATTCCACACGCAAATAAACATGATAACCGTATGGTTATTTTAAAAAAAAAGAAAGATCTAATGTCTTTTGAAAATAAATTATCAATAGATTATTTAGAAACTTTACCGTCTGATAATGAATATAATAAATATTTTGAATATAATAAATATAAAATTAATCATAATAAGAAAAAAATAATTTCTATGTCTTTATTTAATAATGATGTTAATCAGAATGAAAATGAAAATATATCAAAAACTAATGATAATTTTGAGAATAAATATAAAAAGGGATTATTTAATTTATTAAGTCTTCTAAATCCTTTATCAGATTCTTGTGATACTCACAATATTAATAAAACAGAGTTTTATGATTATGGAATAAATTTATTTTGTGATGAAAAATATAAAGATCTTGTAGATATAACCAATACTTCTTATAACAATATAAATATTTATACATTCAAACATTCTTTCGGTAATGTAGGTATGTTTTGGAGACATTTAACTTTAGATTTTGATATTGAAGAGAATATAATAATGGATATTGACCTTGAAAATATTCCTCATCATAAGGCATTTATGAAAATTGATAATAATTGTCGTTTACTTGCACACGGTAAAAATAACTTTTATGTTGATAATAATAAAACAGCTAAAAAATATACATCTATTTTAGGTTCAACTATGAAATTTAAAAAATCAAGTTTTAATTTTAATATGAAAGATACAATAAAACGCTTTTTATATCATTCAAAATATAATATAAAACAAGAAAGACAAAATATTTATAATCACCCTGTCGGTACTATGGTAAATGGCTTCGGTAATAATCCTATAAATTATGGTTCTGATGAACGATTTTTAGGAAAAGTTATATATTATCATCTTGTTGAAAAGGGTGAATTAATAACTTTTTATGAAGACCGTCAGAATTACGAAAATAAAGAAGATATTGATTATTGTCAAAGAAAACATAATAAAGTAATTTTTATATAATCATAAAAATATTCGAAGAATTATTTTATTAATAATACTATACTGTGTAGTGTATGAATCATATTTTTTTAAATTCCATATTTCTATAAATGTCTCTTTTACTAAAATCAATAACTAAGAAATCGTGTTTCTCTTTTGTATTCTCTCTAAATAATTTAAAAAATTCTTTTTTATTATTTAAGTAATTAAAATCATTCTCAATGAGTTCCAATTGTTTATTCGAACAACCCCACAACATCGCACAAGTCGTATTTTCACGACATGACGTGTTTATACTACTGAATTTTTGGGTCGTTGTCACGACTGAAATAAGCCATTTTCTCCCATTGGCGTATATTTTATCAATAATACTATTTTTTTTAATAATTCTAAGTAAATTAGTATAACTTAAATCATCAAATATAAATAATGAATTTTTTGGTTTTTTTCCTTCTAAAACAGCTTCTTTAAATTCATCAACCATCATATCATAAAAAATAGAGGCTTGTTCTTCATTATATCCATCAATTAAATTTTCTGACGGTATATCCAACTGAGAAACCATGATATTAATTTTTGGGTCTCCGTATGAACCAGTAAATATAAAAATATTCTCAGGAGGAAAGTCATCACGATAAAATTCTTTTTTTAATAATAAATTTCCTAAAACCGATGTTTTACCTCCTCCACTTTTTGATACTAAGATTAATCTCGCAGGTAATGATGGGATTTCTTGCTTATCTGTTGTATATTGGTCTGTTGAATCAATCATTCTATGAACTTTTACCATATTATAAATATTTAGATTTATTTACTTTGTAAATCATTAAAACTATACTTTGTAATGTATGATTTATTTCTCTAATAGAATAATATGGATAATTTATCAATGTATTCGTCATTAGTATCACAAGCACAAAGTGAGCAAGAGGCACTATTTGAAACAAAAGCTCAACAAGAAGAACAGAAAGTTCAGGAGCAAGAGTCAAAAAATGCAGATATTGAGGGTATTATTGCACCCTTTGGAGCAGAAGCAATTAAACAAGCAGGAGGACGAATCGCAGGATCACAATTAAAAAAATTGGGTTTTGATAAAACGGCAGATTTTGTTGAAGATGCCGTTAAAAATCCTGTAAAAGCAGTAGGTAAATTATATAAAAAAACTACACAAGAAGCGACATCAAGACTTCAAAACGCAGTAGAAAGTACAAAAGATAGAATTAGACAAGGAGGAGCAGACCTACAAGAAGAAGCAAGTAATCGCATACCAGGATTACCAAAACCAACAACAAGGGCACAAGCTGAAGCATCACGACCTAGTCAAGCTCCAGGAGTAAACGAATCAGTAGATCCAGTACCTACTTCAGAAGTACCTGAAGGTGAAAGTTCATCTGCTTTTAAATCATTCTTTGAAAAAGCGTCATCTGAAACACCTACTGAGACTCCCCTTGCACAAGCGACAGAAGTTGATCCATTTAGTACTTCAGGCGGACAATATGGCGATATTGTGGATGATATTATTTCAGGTAAATCTAGCATGTTAGACGGTGTTATTAAAGGTTCCCTACGAGCACCTACACAAGCATTATCACCAAGAATATCAGAATTACAAGGTAATTTATCACAACTAAAACCAGCAGATGTTCCGTCAAGTTTAGATGATCAAACTGTAAGAGGATTATCTTCAAAAGTACAACAAAAAGCACTTAATAGAACACAACAATCAGACCAAAATACAGAAACTCCCAAAGCACCAGAACAAAATCAGATTCAAACACAGCCAAGAGAACAAGTAGATCCATCTGAACCATCACTTGCAGGACAAGAACCAATTCCAAAAAATGAAGGAAATATTGGAAATGAAATACAATCAGGAAGAGCAAATTTAAATAATGAATCTGTAGTAAATGAGACAACAGGTAATGTAGAAAAAAAAGTAGCAGGTAATGTAGAGAAAAAAGTAGCGGGTAATTTTGAAAAGGACGTTGATGAAGGTCTTGTAGAAAATACAGGAGATTTAGAAAACCCTGTAGGCGATGTGATCGAATTAGGTCTTGGTATTGCTTCTCTCGTTGGTTCTCTATGGGGTACTAAAGTACATCACGCAGACGTTGCATCACAAGTACCTAAAATAAACCCTTCTTTAGGTTTTGGAATTAAAGCTGAATAATTAATTATAAAAATCATAAAAATATTCGAAGAATTATTTTATTAATATTTACTTTGTAAATAATTTAAATCTAATATATATTAATATGAATTCTCAAAGTTCTACTCGAATTATAAAAATACCCGCTAATCAGTCTGCACCATATCTAGTCGGTTCTAATCGTGTAAATGTAACAATACCAAAAAATAATATTATAAATATGTTACAATCGTATTTAGAAGCACAAGTTAGAATATCTACAACTGATGGAGATGTTGGATCAGGAAATGGTACCTATAACGTTAATTTACATTATGGGGCTGATACAAGTAAACCATTATATACAGTTGGTCTTGTTCGTAATTGTAGATTATCAAGCGATCAGATGGGTATTCTTGAAGAAACTCAAAATGTTAATTTATTAAGAACTTCATTAAATCATTTAACATTGTCTAGAAATGAGCAATTATCCCTTCAAGTTAATTCAACACGTCAAGTATACGATAGACATAAATTAAAAATAGGCGGATTATTTAGAAAATTACAAGGAGAAGGAACAATTAAATCTTCTGATCAACTCGCTCGTATTCCTATTCATCTTAATCAACTTTTTGGTCTTGCTAGAGCATCAGAAGTAGATTTAAATAAATTAGGTTCTTTAGATATTGAAGTTGAATTAGATATATCTAATATTAATGCTGAAATTATTGGTAAATATCCCGCAAAAGTTTTAAGAACAGTCGGAGGTGATGTAGATGAGGTCGAATTACAAGAAACTTATCCGAGTATTTCAGCGATTCCTTTTGAAGTTGGAGATAAAGTAGATTTAAGACAAGATAACGGATCAACTTTACTTAATTATAAAAATATTACAGATGTTCAGCTTAACTTTGCGACATCTGTTGCAACTATTACATTAGATTCAACAACAGGAGGAGCTTTAACTGATGCTACATTAAGAAAAGTTGTAATTCAAAATGCGGAAGATGTCGGCGGTGCCACTACTGATTATGTATTAAAACAAAAATATCAACGTTTAGACGGTTGCCCCTTTTTTGTTAACCAAAAAATCAGAGTAACACAAACAGAAGGGTCTATTGAAGTTGGACTTGGTTTAATTACAGGTATTTCAAGAAGTGTTTCATCTGGAGTAGTTACAATTTCTACAGATGTAAATTCTGGCGGTGCTGTTTCAGACCTAGATATTGAAGTTTATGTTCCTGATGCTACTACAGCGGTTATATCTTATGAAGGTTTAAGTGCTGTTATTTATCAAAAAATGGAAAAAACAATTGATGATTCGGCAGGTTACCAATATATGACTTTTGAAACTGAAAGAAAAAATGGTAATAATAACACTTCATATAATGACACTTTTAATTTACGTCCTGCTTGTGTTAATAGTTACTTAATGTTTGATAATGGTACTTTATATAGTGTTAATGATAATGCTCAAAGTTATAGACAAATTTTAAATAATACTAATTTAACAGATCGTCCTGTTGAATTTTTAACTCCTTTATATTACGATAATATTCTTAAAACTATTATTAACGGAGGACGAAAATTAAGATGTTTACAAAATATCACAAATGCTAATAAACGTGATGTAGACACTGCAGAAGATGATGAATCTCAAGAAATGAAAATTGTTACAACTCCGACACCTGCGACCGTCGGTAATAAACTATTACAGATTAACGTAGAAGCTACTAATACAGGTATTCAAAACGTCGTTTGTTTTAAAGAAAATATGAGAGTTATTGGAGCATAGAATTCATATAATAATCATAACGATTCGAAGAATGATATTAATGATAAAAAACAAAGTTTTTAATCAAACATTATAAATCATAAAAAATAGTAACGATTCGAAGAATGATATTATTATATATAAATTATTGAAAATTAATTAATTAGATAATTTAAAAATAAAATATCTAGTTTATAATATATATGAGTTCTGCTTTAAGATTCCATAAATTATTTCCTAAAAATAAAAGAAGTCGATACGGTGCATTAGAAAATATAGATTTTGATCTTTCTTTTCCTAATAGAAAATTAGTTTGTAATTCGATTAGAATTCAGGGAACTGTTAAATGTTTTAAAACTGGTACAACTAGAACATTAGTAACAGATGATATTTTTGTTGATAATATGATAGGTGCTCACGCTTTCTTTGAATCTTATGAAACGTCTGCCCAAAATAAAGGAGTTATTGAATATTGTCAAAATATGCCAAGATTTCATAAAATGGTTTCTACTGGTTCTAATTCTGCGGATGATATGGCTAATATTTCTAATACTTGTGAATTAAAAAGTCAAAATCTACAATTATCAAGAAATGTATTTTATGGTGAGGTTAATAAAGATCAAGTCCTGTCACCTACTGTAAATAGTTCAGATGGTCAGTCATTCAGTGTTAAACCATTATTTGTATTAAATCAAGTTAATCGTGGACAAGCTGGAGGTGATGTTAATCTTGACCATTCGACCATGGGTGATATTACCATTTCAGTCAGAACTGCAAAAAATAACTCATCATTATTTGGTTCTGATGCTGATGGATCTGTTAATTATCAAATTGAAAATATTAATCTTACATTCCATTCTTTACCGTCAGACGGTCAACAATCAAAATTAATAATGAGAACTAAACAAGTCGTGCGTCAATCTATACAATCCGATTTAGGTAATGTGTCCGTTAATGTCCCACAATTAACAAATGGTGTTTCTATTACTGCGATCGCACAAAATAAACAAAATACAGTTAGAGAAAATTCTAATACACTTGAAAGACTTCCTGACGTTTCAAGAGTTGAATTTTTAATTAATGATTCTCAATCAGATTTTATTACTTTTCAATTAGAATCAGAAAATGAAGTTTTACAAAATTATTTAATTTCTATGAGTGGTGATTCTGGTAAAGTTAACCAATTTAGACAAGCTGAAATTAAAGCTAATGAAGCTTATGGAATAGGTGCTTCATTTTATGGTTTACTTGATTTATCAAAAGATAAATTTGGAATTAATATAACTTCACAGGTCGGACAAGCTAACGTTCCTTATGTATTATTTTTATTTTTCCACGGTTTATTTATGGTTTAAATTAAATAATCATTTAACAAAATTAAATTAATGATTTAGAATCGAAGATTATAAATAAATATATTATAAAAATAAATCTAATATAGATTAATATGAGTTATTATACCCAAGGAATACACAATAAACAAATTAACCCAACTACTAATTCAACTAATTTTAGAACTGAATTTAGATTAAATGACCCTTCTACTATTTATTTAACAGATATTCGACTTTGTAACGTTGGATTTTCTACAAATTCATCACCAAAAAATATTAATGAATTAAATGGATTAAATGCCGTAATTAAAAATTTAACTTTATATGATGGTAATGTTGTATTAGATCAAGTTTTAAATTATCAACTTTATTCTGGTTTTAAATGTTATAATAAAACTAATGATGATGCTATTTCAACAAATCACTTTTTAAAACAGAATAATATGGGTTTTATTACTGAAGGTGAGGTTGACGGTACCACTGACGAAAAATTAGTTAATATTTATGATCCTGTTACTACAACTCTTGACGTTGAAGGTACTCCTAAAGCTTGGATTTCATTAAAAGATTATCTAGCTTTATTAGATGAATCTTTATATTTACCCACTCAAATCTATAAAGATCTTCGTCTTGTTATTGAATATAATACTAATGTTAATGATTTAATGCCTGAGAGTTCTGATAGTATTACTACAATTACTCCATTTTTAATTGTTAACGAATTAACTAATGAATCAGCTAAAATGAATATTTTAAAAACATATAATGGCGTAGTTTTTCGACCCTTAGAACATTCTAGAGTTACAGTACCCGTATTAAATCCAACAGCAGCTGACCCTAATCCACCTCAGGATATAACATTTACATTAAATTCTTTTAATAATAAGACATTACAAAGACTTTTAATGATTAAAACCCCTGTATCAACTTCATCTAATTCTTATGGAAAATTAGGATCAATTTCACAGCATAAAGAAGAGACGCAGGTAAACATAAACGGTGCTAATCTCCTTCCTCAAAATGGCCTAACCACAAGAAATGAAGCGAAAGCAATGTTGTATGATTTGTGGGGTGATGCTGTCGATATGTGCGGGGCTTCTTGGTTGCCTGATGCGACTAATGCTGTTGCTAATGCTGACGATGTCTTAGGACAATTAGATTATCGGTCGGTAATGATAGAAAATTACGTGAGTGACTTCCAAGTTCAATTTAAACGTCAAGGACAATATAAAACGGGTGTAGGTGATGCAGATCAAAAATACGAACAATATAATCAGGCGTTACAGTTAAATATGTTCGGGGAGGTTAACAAACTTATACAGGTCAACTCTGACGGTTCTTATTT
>Ga0209504_1002497_pt1 | contig 12450 bp, 10 predicted proteins | sample COGITO_mtgs_1005_FD_184791 | JGI IMG/M metagenome (GOLD analysis project Ga0209504, IMG submission 184791) | Pelagic marine microbial communities from North Sea - COGITO_mtgs_100511 (SPAdes) (version 2) | ecosystem: Environmental > Aquatic > Marine > Epipelagic ...
CCTCGGATCAGAAACCCCGATCCGGCAGTTGTCTGGCGGTAACATGCAAAAGCTGATCCTTGGGCGCGTGCTTGAAGCTGATCCACAGATAATTCTTGCTAATCAACCTGTTCGTGGTCTGGATATTGGTGCGGTCAACTATGTGCACAGCCAATTGTTGGCGGCCCGGGCACGCGGTGCTGCGGTGCTATTGATTTCTGAGGATTTGGATGAGGTCATGGCACTTTCCGATGTGATCCATGTAATTGCAGACGGGCGTCTTTCACCAGAATTTAAGCGAGGCGAGATGACACCAGCGCAACTGGGGCTTTGGATGGCCGGTCAGGGATTCGAAATGGACGTTGCCAATGCGTCTTGAACCTATCAAGAACCCGACATTAGCCCGCAAACTGGTTCCACCTGCAATCGCTCTTATCTCGACCGTCGTGATCGCATCGTTTTTGGCGATGGTCGCAGGTGCAAACCCGTTTTCGGTCATTGGATTGATCCTTAAAGGCTCATTTGGATCGCAATTCGCAATTCTTGAAACACTTAACCGCGCAACACCTTTGATCTTCACTGGTCTCGCAGTCGCGGTCGCGTTCCGTGCGAAGTTCTGGAACATCGGAGCCGAGGCACAGCTTTATGCGGGTGCGCTTATGACGGTCCTTCTCGGGACCGGAATTTTGCCTTGGCCAAGCTTTGCCATCCTACCGTTGATCATTTTCGCAGCCATCTTAGCAGGGGCCATCGTCCTATTGGCTCCTGCACTTCTTAAAACGCGGTTTGGCGTTGATGAAGTCGTCACGACATTGCTGTTTAACTTCATTTTCCTTTTGTTTATCTCTATGCTTCTTGAAGGCGTCCTCAAAGACCCGATGGGTATGGGTTGGCCTAAATCGGCCCGCATTATACCCGAGGCGAAACTGCCGCGAATTGTGGATGGGCTACGCCTGCATTGGGGGTTCGGACTTGCAATATTCTCGGCCATTTGCATTTGGATCATCCAAACCCGCAGCACATTGGGATATGAAATTCGCGCTGTCGGGTTAAACAAGGATGCCGCTGCTTTTGCAGGTATTCCAGTCAACGTTGTGATTGTGAAAACAGCGCTGCTTTCTGGTGGACTTGCAGCACTTGCTGGGTTTTCTGAAGTGGCCGGATTAAAGGGTAGTCTCACGCTCGATCTGTCCCCCGGGTTTGGTTACACAGGGATCATCGTGGCAATGTTGGCTTTGTTGAATCCGCTTGGTGTGATCGTGGCGTCCTTGTTCGTTGCGGGCATCTTTGTGGGCGCTGACAGTATGAGCCGTGCTGCTGATGTACCGACATATCTGGCAGATATCATGCTTGCGACAGCACTCCTTCTTATGGTGTTGGCCATTATGCTAACGCGGTTTCGTGTGGTGAGGGATTAGCACCATGGAAATTATCGACATCCTCTTCACCGCTAGCTTTTGGGCCGCAGCAATTCGCATCGCCAGCCCTCTGATTTTTGCCACACTGGGGGAATTAATTTGCGAGCGCGCAGGCGTATTGAACCTCGGGATCGAAGGGATCATGGTCGCTGGTGCGTTTGCGGGCTGGATGGCGGTTTTTTCCGGTACAGGCCTTTGGATGGGCGTTTGCGTCGCAATGCTTGTCGGGATGCTATTTGGTCTACTCCACAGCACACTCACAGTGCCGTTCGGTCTGTCTCAGCATGTCGTTGGCCTCGGCGTCACCTTGCTCGCAACGTCCTCCACCTATTACGCTTATAGGCTAGCATTGCCGGAGGTCACAGGCCCGCCAAAAATTGAACCATTCCAGCCATATGAAATCCCAATTCTATCAGACATTCCGTTGCTTGGTCCGGCGCTGTTTTCGCAAACACCGCTTACTTATCTCGCCTTCATTCTTGTCGCGATCGTTGGCGTGATTCTCTACCGCACCCCCCTTGGACTCGCCGTACGCGCAGCCGGTGAAAACCCCGCGGCGGTAGCGGCTCAAGGTCTATCCGTCACTGCAATCCGCATGGGGGCTGTTATGGTTGGCAGCGGCCTAATGGCAGTCGGTGGCGCCTTCTTGACCATGTCGGCATTCGACAGCTTCTTCTTTGAGATGGTAAATGGCCGTGGTTGGATCTGTATTGCCCTGGTTGTCTTTGGATCGTGGAGACCCGGAAAGGCGCTGCTCGGCGCGGTTCTTTTCGCGGCTTTTGATGCGCTACAGATCCGGGTGCAACAAACCAGTTTGGGCACCCATATTCCCTACCAAATATTCCTGATGATGCCCTATATCCTATCAATATTTGCGCTTATCCTGATGTCACGTCGCGCCGAAGTGCCTGCCGCACTCATGGTTCCGTTCAATAAAGGAGAGCGCTAATGTTTGATCTGATTATTAAAGGCGGCACGCTGCCAGATGGGCAAGTCTCAGACATTGGAATTGTGGGCGATAAAATCACTGCTATTGGGTCGATTCAAACAGCGGAAGCTGGCAAAGTGATTGATGCGTCGGGCGATTTAGTCAGCCCACCGTTTGTCGATCCTCATTTTCACATGGACGCAACGCTGTCCTACGGCCTGCCGCGGATCAACACGTCCGGCACACTTCTTGAGGGCATCGGGCTTTGGGGCGAACTCAAGCAGGTCATGACCCAAGACGATATCATCGGACGCGCGCTTACCTATTGCGATTGGGCAGCGAGCATGGGGCTTTTGGCAATTCGCAGCCATGTTGATACCTGTGACGATCGGCTTTTGGGGGTCGAAGCGCTGCTTGAAGTCCGAGAACAGGTCAAAGACTATATCGATCTGCAGCTTGTTGCATTCCCACAGGACGGTTTCTACCGCGATCCCACGGCACGTGATAACACCATACGTGCTTTGGACATGGGCGTCGATGTTGTTGGTGGTATCCCACATTTCGAACGCACAATGGAAGACGGCGCGACGTCGGTGACAGAACTCTGCGAAATCGCAGCGGCGCGCGGTTTGCAGGTTGATATGCACTGCGATGAATCCGACGATCCACATTCACGTCACATCGAAACGCTTGCCTATGAAACCCAACGACTTGGTTTGAATGGTCGAGTCGCGGGATCACATTTGACGTCAATGCATTCGATGGACAACTACTATGTCTCGAAATTGCTTCCGCTTATCACCGAAGCTGAAATCAACGTGATCCCAAACCCGCTGATTAATATTGTGCTGCAGGGGCGGCATGACACCTTTCCCAAGCGTCGCGGTTTGACGCGCGTAAAAGAAATGTTGGCCATGGGTATCAATGTCGGATGGGGCCAAGATTGCGTGCTTGACCCTTGGTATTCGCTTGGCACTGCCGATATGCTTGATGTGGCATTCATGGGCTTGCATGTTGCGCAAATGACGAGCCCTGATGATATGCGGACCTGCTTTGACATGGTCACAGTGAACAATGCCAAAACGATGGGTTTGACGGATTACGGACTGCGCATCGGAGCTAAGGCGTCCTTAGTTGTCCTTGATGCCAGCAACCCGATTGAAGCTTTGCGGCTACGTGCTGCCCGACTTTACGTCGTCGCCAACGGCCGAGTTATTAGCCAGACGCCTCGGGCTGACGCAACGTTGTCTCTGCCAGCGCGTCCAAAATCTTCGAGAAGAAGGCACAGCCCAGACACCACGTAATTTTGGACGCTCTCACACTGATGTTGAGTGGTGAAATCGTTTGACGCGGAAAGGTTGGTGCAAGATGCGGGATCCACAAAAGCGGCCATTGGGGAGCTGCCATACGAATGAGAACTCGCATCAGATTGCTGGCGCAGCTTTAATCTATGCGCTCAATAGTTGGCGCCACTCAGTAAGAGCGGCGGTTCGATTGAGCTTGAAATTGTCTCGTGAGTAGAAGTGGCGCTCCTGATTGGATCGACAAAGTGTATCCGTAGATGTATCCGGATACTGATCATAAAATATATAATTAAATATAAACAATTGTTTAATTTATTTGTATGGCGGTCCTGTCATACGAATGAGAACTCGCATCAGATTGCTGGCGCAGCCTGAACCTATGCGCTCAATAGTTGGCGCCACTCAGCGAGAGCAGCGGCACGGTTTAGCTTGAAATTGAGGCGTGAATAGAAATGTACAGCCTAACAAAATTACTCCCGAATGAATTTTCAAGGCTAATACTTAAGGCCCGTGGTCCGAGACGCGGGGCACTGGGATTGGGGGCCCCGGTCCATGGTCCTGAGGCTTAAATGCAGCGATTGGGCATAGTAACCCCCGTCGTTGGTCCAAGGACCGCGGACCGAGCAAAACTAACCAATCCCAACTGTGTCGCGGCAACGCTATAAGCAAGACGTGGGTGCGTGATCCAATGCCCACGGTCCTCGGCTCTTGGCTCCAGGTCCATGGGCCTAGGCGAGATGGTGCAGGAACTCCGGGCCAGGTTTTATGTAGTGGAATGGGGGGTATTTTGTCCTTCGACAAGGCTACGAAACCGCCCTGCACGGCTCAAGCTCGTTTTGTCTGACAGTGCCTTAGGTTGTGCTAGCAATCCGATCTGAGACCTTATTAGTTTTACAGCACCATTTGGAGTGCTCAGTCATCCGCTCAGTCTGGAAAGTCCACGCTATGCTTGCAGCCAGTTGCTCTGACGGTGCCAGCCTTCCTCATCCGCAACAGTGGATAATGATTGCCTCAAAAATGAAACAAATTGTTCTTTAGCAACTTTGTTGGGTTCAGACCGCCAAACCGCTATCGTATCAAGGCGTTCATTCACGTCTACTATAGGGATGACTACCAGTCCAGGCGGTAAACTCTCCACAACTGTTTCCGTGAGCACTGTAATGCCGATCCCGCAGGCGACCAATTGTTGAACTTCAGTTGTTGTCAGTCCCTCTTGAACAATCTTTGGATCAAAACCTACATGCCTAAACAGTGCAATCAGATGAGAGTGGTAATGTTGCCAATGTTCTTTTGCACCCTGAATCATTGGCTCATCGACCAGTTCCGAAAGACGAAGATTTTTTCGTGATGCCAGATGATGCCCTTCATATACGACACAAACAAAGCGCTCACTTTGAATGCGAATGGAAGCATAACCAGGTCGGCTGATGTTGCCAGTTGCAAAACCTAAATCTATCGTTCTGTCTTCAAGCTGCCCTAGCTGCTCTGATGTCACTGAATGGATTAAAAATATCTCAATATCAGGTGCTTGATTCTTGAATTCTTTTATTAAACATGGCAAAAGCCCATTCATGGCGTTCTCAGTATAACCGATCCTTAGGGTTCCAATGATACCTTGTTGAGAAAGCTGCACATCTTTAATGATCCTATTGGTGTTCTCAAGGCATTCACGACATCCACGCAAGAATGATTTGCCAACTTCAGTCAACTCTACTTTTCGGTTATTTCGCTCTAACAGCGTGACACCCAATTCCTGTTCTAAATTTTTGATCGTGCGACTTAGTGCTGGTTGGGCCACGCCTAATCTCTCAGCAGCGCGATGAAAATGAAGCTCTTCAGCGACAGCCACAAAACATCTAAAGTGTCGCAGATCTAAAGCCATGATACCTCAATTGTATTATTAATACCAATTTTGATATTATACATAACATTTTGCGTGTGCAAAGATTTAAGAAATATAAAACCACCTGGGAGAGAATAATGAAGACTTTAAACATTAAAACGCTTCTTGCATCCGCTGCACTAGTTAGCGTCACTGCGACTTCAGCGCTTGCCGCTGACCTTACGATGAACGTTGGTTTCGGTGCACCGGTCGAATCCCTTTACGGTCGATTTGGCGAACTATTCGAGTCCAAAGTTGAAGAATATACTGGTGGATCTATCGACGTGAAGCTTCGCTGTTGCAACCAGATCAGCTCCGAAGATGAAGCATTCAAAGCAATGCAACTTGGAACGGTTGATGGATTCTTCATTACCTCAAATAACATTTCGCCACATTGGCCTTTGATGGACGTTACAGTGCTGCCGTATATTTTTCAGAATGCAAAGCACCTTGAAACTGTTCTAGATGGTGGGGTTGGCGAATTTATGAAAGCCAAGCTGCAAGAGGATACATCGGTGCATTTGCTAAGTTTTGGACCTGCACTTTATCGTGATTTCTTTAATTCAGTGCGGCCTATCAACACAATGGCAGATATGGATGGGTTGAAAATCCGTGTTCCAAAGAACGAAGTAATGATTGCCACGTTTGAGGCATTTGGTGCAAACCCCGTGCCGCTGGCATGGTCAGAGACGCCAACAGCTTATCAAACCGGTACGATGGATGGTGGCGACAATGGCACTTCCTTTATTCGTGATATGAAATTCTATGAATTCGTTGACCATCTTGTTATTCTTGAACATTTTGTCTCAACGGCACCGCTTTTGGCGTCAGATGCATTTATGAAGAAATTGTCAGATGATCAGCGTGAACAAGTGAAGCGTGCTGCAACAGATGCGGGTATTGCGATGAGAGCGCAAGTTGCAAACGAAACTTCTGAAGTGCGCAACTGGTTAGTCGAAAAGGGTGGTATGGCTATAACAACGCCCAACAAAGCCGACTTTGTGAAAGCTGGCAAAATGGTTCAGGATAGGTTCGCCAAAGAGCGCGGCGCTGAGTTCGTCGAACTAGTTGCTAAGATCCAGGCAGCCGCAAACTAAAAAACTTAAAAAGGGGGTTTCCTATGCCCCCTTTTTAAATATTTTCTTACACTGTTTTGGAGGCAAGCATGGTTGTGCTGCGTTGGCTCGAACGCCATTTCGAGGAACTTATTTGTTGCACGTGTCTGGTGATAATTTCCGCGGCAGTGATTTCTCAAGTTGCAGCGCGGTATATCTTTGATGTAGCGCTACATTGGACAGAAGAAACAGCCGCTATTGCAATGGTTTGGGCCGTTTACATGGGGGCTTCGCTTTGTGTACGCGAGCGGTTTCACATTCGTATCATGGTCGCGGTGCAATCATTACCTCCTCGATTTGGCACATACATTGTGTTCGTCGCTGACTTTTTTTGGGCATTATTTTGTCTTTTTATGGTTAAAGTGAGCTATGATTATCTCTACATCTTTTGGCGCTTCCCAGAAACTAGCCCAAGCCTTGGTATCAACCAGTTTTATCCACAAACTATTTTGATTATTGGTTACACGATGATGCTTTTGCGGCTAATTCAAACATATACACTGTGGGTGCGCGATGGGAAGATTGGTCTTCCAGGCGAACTAGATGAAACAGGTCATCTTGATGATACCGAGGTGCATATATGAGCCCTCTAGTAGTCCTTGCGGTTGTATTTGTGATAGCTACGATTATTGGCATGCCTTTGTTCGTTGCAGTCGGCATTACGACGGCGGTTGGCATCTATATGATCGATATTCCATATACGCTTATTGCGCAAACTAGCTACGGAAGCCTCACGCCTTTCCCACTATTGACCATTCCATTGTTCGTACTAGCGGGTCGTTTGATGGAAGTAGGCGGTATGGCAAACCGCATGATTGGTATAGCAACCAAGCTAGTGGGTGCGTACCGTGGTTCAATGGGTTTAGTTACTGTGTTTGCTTGCGCGCTCTTCGCTGCACTCTCAGGCTCAGGGCCCGCAACAACAGCTGCTATTGGATCTGTAACCGTACCTGCAATGAAGCGCGACGGTTATGACGTACCCTTCGCGGCGGGTATTACAGCGGCTGGCGGCGCACTTGGTAGTCTAATTCCACCCTCTAACTTACTTATCATCTACGGACTAGTTTCTGACACGTCGATTCCACGATTGTTCCTAGCAGGTATCCTACCGGGTGTCCTGATCACGGGCCTTTTGATGATTACGACCTACGTCATCGCGCGTAAACGCGGGTATGGAGGCGGCGGTGATGCCTTTTCTTGGCGGCCATTTCTCAAAGCTGCTTGGGATGGTAAATGGTCCATAGGCGCACCCGTTCTAATCCTTGGTGGTATCTATGGTGGAATTTTCACACCATCAGAGGCAGCTGGCGTCGCAGTGTTTTATTCGTTGATCGTAGGGCTTTTTATCTATCGCGAATTAACGTTGAAAAAAATTATCGAAGCCCTCCGTTTCACCGCACTATTAACAGGTATCTTGGTCATCATCGCACCCACCTTGGCATTTGGCCAATTGACTGCATTCTATGATGTTCCGACAGCTGTGCAAGAGGGTATAACATCGATCACAGATAACAAATATCTGATTTTAATTATGGTAGGTGTCTTTTACATTTTTATTGGCACATTCATGGAAAGCTTGGCGCAGATTGTTCTCTTCACGGCGGTGTTTTTGCCTTTGATGTTGTCTCTCGGTGTTGATCCGGTGATGTTTGGGATTTTTACGGTTATTACCTGCGAAATCGGCTTTTTGACGCCACCACTTGGGGGCAACCTATCTGTGGCAGCACGTATCTCTGGTGTCTCACTCGAGCGAATTTCGGTGGCGGTAGTACCCTTCATTTTAGCATATATCATTGGCTTATTAGTGTTGATCGCTTTCCCTGAACTATCAGTTTTCTTGCCAAATTGGGCCTATGGCCCAGCACTATAAGGATTACATTTATGTATGATCTCATCCTGAAAGGTGGTGAAGTGTTCGATGGCACCGGTGTAGAATGTTTTAATGGCGATGTTGCTATAAAGAACGGGGTCATTGTGGCAGTCGAACAGGCTGGTAAGATTAACCATTACGAAGCTGAGCAGGTCGTTAATGTGGCTGGCCTTGTGGTCTCACCAGGCTTCATAGATATGCACACCCATTCTGATTTCACCCTAATCGCCGATGGGCGCGCTGAAAGCCAGGTACATCAAGGTGTTACAACTGAAGTGATTGGCCAATGCGGTGCGAGCTGTGCGCCAGTGAACTCTAAGGAGGATATTCGCCGCGTTGCTCCTTGGTTTACGGCTGCAGCCAAGCATGAAACCTGGCTTGGATTTGGTGATTATCTCGATGTGCTAGACTCCACTGAGTTGGGTGTAAACGTGATGGCATTTGTTGGTCACGGTACCATTCATCGAGCTATTGTTGGTGGAGACCTACATGCTGGCGAGCCAGATGATGTTACCATGATGGCCAAGCTGGTTGATAAATGTATGGATGAGGGAGCGGGTGGCTTTTCTACTGGTCTAGAGTATTTCCCCGGAATCCTTGCTGCACCCGAACAACTGGTGCCCCTGTGCGAGGTTGCAGCAAAATATAAGCGCCTCTACGCCACACATGTGCGCAATCGAGACACGCACTATGACCTAGGATTTGCAGAGGCGATTGCGACGGCGCGTCAATCCGGCGCCAAGTTGCAAATCAGCCATATCCAACCAAAATTTGGCGCGCCTGACTATGCAATGGAGCACACGTTAGAAATGATCGAGATTGCGCGCCGACACGATACAGACATTGCATTCGACGTTATCCCACATGATTGGAACAATACATTGATGGCTGCTATACTGCCGAAATGGGCACAAGCTGGCAGTATTGATGATGTCCTCGAGCGGCTCGATAATACAGAAATACGCAAAAAAATCATAGCTAACCCGCAACCGATGTGGCTAATCGTTAAGGCTGAAAAATGGTCCGACATAGTGCTTTTGAATGCGACACACAACAAAGATATTGTCGGAATGGATTTTGCTGAAATTGGCCGTATGCGCAATTGTCACCCCTACGATGCGGTTTTGGATATTCTTCTCGAAGAGGGGCAAGACTTGATGTCTTGCATGTGGGCGTCCCGATCATTTCGTGATGCGGATGTTGATCTTTGTTTGAAACAAAGTGAGTGCGCTGTGATTTCTGACACAGTTGCTACGGCAAATGAAGGTGTTCTAAAAGATCATCTAGGGTCGCTTACCGGCTACGGTTGGGCTGCGCGTTTCTTACAGTACTATGTGCGTGATCGTGGTGTACTATCTCTTGCTGACGGTTTGGCTAAGCTGACTTCCGTACCAGCAGCACGGCTTGGTTTAAAGGGGCGTGGGCATCTCAAGGTTGGATATCATGCGGATATATGTGTCTTCGATTCCGTTAATATAGCTAGCAATGCAACAGCGAAAAACCCACGGCGCTACGCGTCTGGGATTTGTCATGTGTTAGTCAATGGCAAATTCTCTATGCGTGATGGAACACGAACGTCGATCAATGCAGGAAAGGTTATCCGCGAATTCGCAGTTTAGATCACGGGCTCAGTTGCGATGAGGTCTATAGGCATTTATTTCAATTTTTGGATCAAGCCCTAGAACAAGATCACCTATTATTTGAGCTGATATCGCGGCTTGTGTGAGCCCCCAATGACCATGTCCGTAATTATGGTAGAGGTTGTCATGTACTGGATCAGTACCGAGAAACGCAAGTGAGTCAGCACTGAGGGGTCTGGGGCCTGCAAAAGTGGCAATGTCGGTATACTTGAAATCACCAAAAAGTCGCTTCGCTTGATCAATCAGAGCCCTTATCATAGCTTTTGCGTTTCCAGCACCACCCACTTGAAGCAATCCTGAAATGCGCAAACCCGCAGACGAAGGCGTTACTGCAATTCCATCACTCAAAATTAAAAAAGGCATTCTAAGATCGACCTCTGGATTTATAAATGTCACAGATGCACCCCAAGCAGGAATCATTTGTATTCGGTGGCCGAGCTGTGCGGCCAGCATCGAACTCCTGTAACCTGCGCAGAGAATAAATGTATCGGCGTCATAGAAGCCTTTGTCAGTGGCTACGGCAACAACCTTGCCTTCCGCAAACTCAAAATTGTTAGCGGTTTGGTTCACCAATTTAGCGCCGGTTGCCAAAATAGCCTTGAGTAGCTTTTCCTGTAAGCCTATCGGGTCCACAACATGTCCTGCTGAATTGACGCTGACACCTGCTGCCGCAGCTTGCGTTACTGATGGCAGGAGTGTTCGCATTTCCAGCGCATCTAATTCTGTCAGGTCCATGCCAAAGCTACGTCTAATGGCATTACTGTTTGAGTCTGCGACAGCATCTTCTACTGTACCGTAGTAGAATAAACATCCGTTCTGAACAAATAAATCGCGTGCATCAGGAAGATCATACAATAGGTCTTGCCATGAATCCCAGCCGCGCAAACCAAGATTTGCTAGTCCAGATGCACTAGCAGCCCGCGCCTCTGTGCGGCCTGCTTGCAAACTGCGCATGAAGAATTTCATCAGGTTTCTGGGTAATGGTCTAGCGGCCCGCAAAGGTCCCTCGTGGTTTAAAAGATGCTTGGGCAGGTGGGGCCAAAGTTTAGAATGAGCCCAAGGGATGACACTGGAGCCGCCTATGATACCAGCAGTAGCCGAGGATGCACGTTTCTCGACAGGGCCTTCGTCCAGAAGTGTGACTTGCAAACCGCGGCGACAGAGCGAATATGCTGTTGCCAACCCGATAATGCCGCCACCTATAACAAGGGCAGTACCTAGTTTTAGTGTTGAGGTGCCGTTAGGGTTCATCGTCGATTCCTCCACTGCAAATATAGCCTTAGCCGCTTGAAGCTACTTGGTCTACTACTCATATTTCGGTGCTGTCAGACGAATGAGAACTCGCATCGGATTACCGGCGCAACCTAAATCTATGCGCTCAATAATTGGCGCCACTCAGCGAGAGCAGCGGCACGGTTTAGCTTGAAATTGAGGCGTGAATAGAAATGTACAGCCGAACAAAATTACCCCCGAATGAATTTACAACGCTAATACTAAAGGCCCGTGGTCCGAGGCGCTGGGCCCTAAGATAGGGGGGGCCGGTCCATAGGCCTGAATCTTAACTATAGAGATCAAGCGCAGTAACCCCTGATTAACTCTGTTTTGATCTGATGTTTCATTGTGGGTAGTGTTGTGGGTAAAGATTTTACTTAATATTAAATTATAATTAAATCAGCAACTTATTGGGCATAGGTGGCGGTGCTGTCAGACGAATGAGAACTCGCATCGGATTGCTGGCGCAGCCTGAACCTATGCGCTCAATAGTTGGCGCCACTCAGTAAGAGCAGCGGTTCGATTGAGCTTGAAATTGTCTCGTGAGTATAAGTGGCGCTCCTGATTGAAATGGTTATGGACTGAAGAGTGGACGGCAGCGAACTTTTGTAGACATCGCATCTGTCGAAACCGGAGCATGGCGCGTTCTCGTCGTCAAAACGGCAAGTGGGAATTCTCCGCCCTATTGTTACACCAGCGGCCCGTTTCCTGCCGATCCGCGTTGTCAACAACTTGCATTGCAGCGCCGTAGGAACGTAGTTTGTCCGTCACAACTACTTCTGGCCTGCCGTAGCGCTTCATTGCTTTTCTAAGGAATTTCAATGCCGCTTTGCGGTCTCGGCGCTTGGTAACATAACTTTCAAGCACCTCACCTTGGTGATCAACGGCGCGCCAGAGATAATGCGTCTCTCCGTTGATCTTCACGAAAACCTCGTCTAGGTTCCACTGCCAGTTCGAATATGATCTCATCCGACTAACCCGGTTTCTTCGGATTTCAGCAGCGAACATCGGGCCAAATCTGTTCCACCAAAACCGAACCGTT
>Ga0209504_1002505_pt1 | contig 12423 bp, 10 predicted proteins | sample COGITO_mtgs_1005_FD_184791 | JGI IMG/M metagenome (GOLD analysis project Ga0209504, IMG submission 184791) | Pelagic marine microbial communities from North Sea - COGITO_mtgs_100511 (SPAdes) (version 2) | ecosystem: Environmental > Aquatic > Marine > Epipelagic ...
GCCGAATGGCCCATCGATGGCCACACCGCCGAGCAGCTCTACCGCTGCGCCGACCAGCGCCTGTATCGCGGTAAAGAGCTGGGGCGTAATCGGCTGATTGGCCGCACCATGTCTGAGGTCCGGGTCAGCGACTATTAGGCACGACCTGCCATCGATCAACATGCGCATGCAGCGGTGTTTTCACTTTACTGGCTCTCTCTAGCTCATCGATGAGCCAGCAACGCTTTGTCGCCGGCATGCTCAGGCTGGTCGATGAGCACGCTATTGATGTGCATCGCCACGGCCTAGAACTACCCGAAACCCTGATCGCGCAGGGCTGGATATCCCCTCTGGCTACCGCGAACGCTCGGAGACGTGGGTAGCAGCATAAGACATGAAAAAGCCGCGCAGTGCGCGGCTTTGGAGTTGGTGGGCCCACACGGACTCGAACCGTGGACCAAAGGATTATGAGTTGCCTAGAAACGCTGCAAGCCCAGTAAAACCGTGTGTAGCTTAACGCAGGTAAAGTTAGCTGAAAGTAGCGTCGTAGAGCTGGTTAAGCGTAACCGAGCGAAAATTGTAAAAGCTGGGCACTGTACCGCAGGTGTACTGTTTTTTTACCCTGAAACGGCCAGGTTCTAACCATTTCGAGCGTTTAGCTGGCAACTCTCGGTTCAGGGCCGTCTCGGGAAAATAAATCCGTCCCCTTTCCTCTTGTTATTGGGCTACAGGGGATTGGACGTGCAGAAAAGGATTAGCCTTTACCGGCCGCCGCGCACTAAATTTTCCAGGTTGTCGTTACCGTCCACGGTTTGTCTCTTCTGGGTTGTGGCCAATTAAGTCGATTTTGTCCTGCTCCGCTACCCGCACCACCAAGCTGTTGCCTGCCGCATTCTTGGCTTGCCAGTCTGCCGGGGTGTAGAGCGTCGGGTTAATGGTGCGGCCAAGCTGCTTTTGGCAACAGAGCCGTATACACAGCCCCACACCAACTGCTCAGCAATGCCGAAGGTCTTACGCACAATCCCCAGCAGCTCGGCATAGATGAGGCATTGCGGATTGGCCTGATAGTGCGTCTGGTTGCCCTGGCGGCTCATGGTCAGGATATTGGCCAGGCGAAGTTACTTAAAATACTTGCTCCTCAATGTGGAAGCGTTCTGGGAAATATCGCTCAAAACGCTTCTTGGCATTTTCAAGCAACTCCTTGGTGTTGAAATAGTCGGAGCTGTATCTACCAGATTTAGAGTTGATATAAAGCCAGGTTCTGGAGTCTGGAGGCACAAACTCTTCATCTGTGTGCTTGATCTCACCAGCGATGCGGGCAGGCTTGAAGCCCGTGATGCTAGGGTGCCCATTGCCGTCGTGCTCCTCTGCAATCAGAAGATCACCATCCAAAGAAATCGCCCAGATCAGGTTGGGGACTTGTTTGAGCGCAAAGCGCTGGAAAACCTGTAACAGCTCATCGCCCCTAGGTTCGTAATAGGTCTGGAGACTATCGTTTAGCTTGATACTTCCACCTTGGAACTCTGTGAGCCTCAGTTTTTTGGGTGCTCGTGGGGTTCCGTATGTTTCGTCCAGATGGCTTTCTCGTCTGTCTCCAACCTTGTTGAGACGACGGAGGAAAGACTGATAGAAGTGGCCTGTGTTGTGCTCGATTTTGTCCGGATCCTTGCCCCTGAATCCCTTAAGCACCACCTCCGCGAGCTTGATGTTTTGAATGTAGATCGCGGACACGGCATTCCCCTGTGGGATATCACTGGCATCGATAAACACCGTAAACAGTGGCGTTCCTTGATAGCTAAAAACCGCCGCCCACTGGAGTCGCGCATAGCTAGTAGTCAGGAATTTTTGTTTCTCATTCATCCACTTCACGTAGTCGGCTTGGTCGACTTGAAGGGTTGAACCATCCTCATTCACTTTCCGATCAGCGACATGCTGGATAATCTCCTGTCGAATACTGGAAATATCTTTGAGCTGAATGTCATAGGTTAGCGGTTCAACGTCGGTGAGCTGCGCACTCAGTTCGCGTTTCGCCTCTTCCACAATCAGATTGCAGGTTTCGTAAACATAGTAGAAGGGTAACCGTGCTTTCTTGTCGCTCGGAACGATGGACGACAAGGGTACGATCAGCTCATGGGGCTCTTCCCACTTAGTCTTGGATTTCATTTTTTGAAGACCCAAGGCCCACTTCTGGTCTTTGATGTCGGATGTGCCCGTCAACTTGTAGTCTTGGAGCTGCACAAGCTTTGCCCGAGCGAAGGGGCCAAGCCGATCATCATGTACGTAAAGAACCTGCTCGCCCTGGTCGACCTTGTAACCGACAATGCTGATAGCGTGTCCACCTTGCGCTTCGAAGTTGCCCGATTGTTCTCGGGTGAAAACCTCACCTGTCAGGATCATCGGCAGGCCACTGTTCACATGCGCTACGACCGACGCCAAAAACTCCTCGACTACAGGTTTTTCCATGCTTTCCGCATGGTAGCGCACCCCTTCAACGTCCAGTGAACGAAGAATTTGTTTGTGAGTTAGCTGCTTGCTAGGAAAGCTATTGGCTGATCCTTCAACATGGTTAAGGGCATTGATCGTGATCTCACTGCAAGAGGGGATGCCCCGGCTTTCACGCCATGGCAATGAGTGCAGCGCTGTCCAGATTGCCGTAGTGGCGCAGGCAGCTACGACTTTGTCCTGCTCTTGGAATGCGATTGATCGCACCGAAAGAGGAATTCCGAACAAGTCGACTTTGTATTCACGTGCTAAGCGCTTTTTCGTTTTTGCATTGGTAGTAGCGTCAGGCAGGACTATAAGGCAGGTTTTGCCGATAAACGTCCTGGGAAGCGGCTTGATGACCATAAACCCGAGGTAGGCCTTGTTAAGCTCGGCCATCTGGCCGCCAGCGCCCTTTCCTCCCTCCAGAATCTTCGTGACATACCGATGATCGACCTCGCGACTGAAGAAATGCAGACGTGCACACTTGTGGCCATCGTTGCCGAAACGCTTCACGTAGTAACGCGAGAAGTCTTCCAGATAGTCCTTGTCTACGTAGTTGTACTCCAGCAGAACTGACTTGGCTTTTTTTCTGTTTGGGAGGTTGTTCAGGTAATTGAAAATGTAATCGACCTGAGCTTTTTCGAAAATGTCGGGGAAATCATAACCAAAGCATTCCCTGACGAGATTGGTGATCGTCTGCTTTTCGAACGAAGATACGAGATATGAAATCATGGACATAAAAAAAGCAGCCGTGACGGCTGCTTCCTTCCTTAAAGAGGGGGATTAAAGGCTGCAGGCTCTTGCCAGCAGCTCCTGGCTCACGGCTTTGGTGGCAATGCGTTGCTCAACCTCTTTACCGTACTGTTTAACGCGCGCATAGCTTTCCTGGTTCCGACGGTCGCGAGCGGGCGAGTCTTCAACAGTTTGGCGGTTGGCAAGGTCAATCAGTGCTTTCAGGCTCATGGCGTCTCTCAAGAACGTGCACATTTTCATTGAAGGTAGCAGAAGCGATAGTCAATGCAAAACGAAACGATGCGGAATGCATCAAGCTTCACGACAGCATAAAAAAGGAATCGCTCTGTCGGTAGCGTGCGTTGCGAGCATCGAAACCTGCATCGAAACGGCTGCGCATTATACAGATTGATCAGCAAATGAACATTGAAGTACCCACGATTCGTCGGATAAAACGATGCACAATTCGACGAGTCGTTCACCGCTTTCGTTGATCATATCGGCAGAGCATCGGCAAATTCAAACGGTTGGAACCTCCATCTGTCGCGCCGTATTTCGTCTTCATCCATATATGGACTCCCCCTACGAAGCTCACGTTCGCGTTAGCATTCTTGAGCATCAGTCATTTTTGTCGGCTCCGACCTGGGCAGGAAGGCATTACCCGAGAGTATTAGGGGGCAGCCCCCAGTTAATTCTTTCGCCCATCCTCTAAATACTCTGCATGGTTCTGCACTTGGGAAACCCCGAGCAGCCCCAAAACTGCTGCCCCGCTTTTGCCCCCGACTTCACAGTCCGAATCAGCAGCGCACTGCCACATTTCGGACACTGCCGCTCGGCTGTTGGATCGCTACGGCGCTTAAGGTTTTGCACATGCTCGCGGTGAGTGGCGCGAGTTGGCGCGCGGCGGTCTGTTTTCAGGGCTTGCAGCATGGCGTCGACTTCAGCCTCGCTGAATAGCGGCTGTTGGAATGATTTGATATAGCGGATAAAGCCAATGCCCTGGGTGACGTTGGCCGGCACTTCGGTTTTAAAGGTGCTGCCGCCGATGAAGGTAATGACCGAGTGCAGGTGCTCGGGGTTTACGCCAAGGGTGGCTTCCAGGGCTTTGAGGTGTTTGTAGTTCTGCCGCAGCGGGTTCTGGAATTTGAAGGTGCGTTTGTAGAGCTTCTGCGTCCACTGCGCCTGCTTTTCGCTGCCGAAGATCCAGCCGCTCATGTTCTTCGTTTCCAGCACGAAGATGCCGTAGGGCGAGAGGAATACGTGGTCGATCTGCGTGGTGCCGTCTGGCGTGTTCAGCGTGACATTGTGCAGGCGGCGGTAGGTCTGCTTATCCAGCTGCCAATGGGCAAACAGCCGCACCAGGAGTTCGCCTATCTGGCCCTTGGCCCAAGGCGACTTGAGCAGGCTAATCAGCAGTGCTGCTGGAATAAACCAGATCAGCATGCCCCAGACCTGCGCAATGACGGGGGTGAAGTCCATTTCCCAACCTTCAGTAATCCTGAGTTAACCGGATAGTACCGAAATTAGGCGTAATGGCACGATGATATTTGTTGGCTGTATTCGGCTCATTTCGTGAGCCGAATAGTCCGGCTAATCGGCTCACTGTGGCGTCGTAGCGCACAGTTTCGGGGGCGTGATCTGCAGCCGTTGGCCCTGCGCTATAAATTCAGCGCTTCTTTGCCAGCAACTCTGAGCGGCCAATCACCTCTCGGCTGCGTTCTGGTTTGCGCGGCCCTGAGAAGCCGGCGTCTTCAATGGCGGTATCCAAGCCGCGAAAGTGCGGGGCGGCTTTGGGGCTGCGCAATGTCTCCATACCCTCGTTCCAGGCATGCACCATGTGTTTGGCCACATCGCGCCAGGCAGGCTCGTTTTTCGCCGCTTCGATCACTTCTCTGCCGACCGCTACGGCGGACTCGCAGAGTTGCTCGACCATGGCGGCGTACTGGCGCGGTGGAATACCTAGGACGGCTTTGAAGAAGGTTTCCAGCGAACGGCCCGGTGTCCAGGTTTGTCTTCCGCCTACGGACAGGCCAGGTGGGTTGCTGGCGAAGCGCGGGTAGGCCTGAGTGGTCACCAAGTCATAGACCGGAGTAAAAGCCACGTCAGCACGCGAGGTGTAAAGCAGCGCGATGTTCTTCGCGTGGCAGTCAGCATTGCGCACCACGTAGTTGGTAAGCAGCTGCCAGCCTAGGTGCTCGCGTTGCGCTTGCAGACGATCAGCGGGGATATAGGCCCGCGTGGCCTTCCACACCTGCTCGGTGGTGGGGGCGTACTTTTCATGTGGCGGCAAACCCAGTAGTCCACAGGCGTCTTCGACTCCGCAGCGGGGGATGCCTTGCTCGTCCACGTCGAAACGATCCACTACCAGGATTTTGCCGTCCTCTGACATGCGACAGGCTGCGACCGGCACGACATTAAGCCGCGCCAGTACGCACATGGTGTGGAACTCGTTGAAGCCTAGAAAAGGGGTAGTGTCGTCGGAGCCTTTGATGATGTGAAAGCCGGTGCGCAGGGTTGGTTTGCCTAGCGGCTCCCGAGGTTCGGCGGCGTCGGTGGCAATGAACTTTGGTACGACCCCCGACACGGCTACCCGAGCATATTGCCGTACCAGTGCGGCGAACCGTTCGCTGGTGTTTTCCGCCTTGAGCAGATGGCTTATCTCAAGCGGTGCCATCTCGACGCCAGGCTGAATACCCTCAGGCGTGACCGAGACTCTGCCGATGCCGGTGCCGCCCACCACGCCCAGCAGCGACAGGTCGGTGCCATCGAGCAGCGGGCCAAATTCTTCGCGGATGACGCCCAGCAAATACCCTTCGGGTAGGTTCTGCCGAAAAAATGGGAACAGATCGCGGGGCCAGCGCCATGCTTCTTCGCGAACCGGCATTGTCAGGCTGATGAAGTCCTCCGGTGCTGTGCCTGGAAGGTATTTCAGTACGTATTCATCGCGCTCCCGATAGAGCTTGGCCACTAGCCTTGAGCTGACGTGGACGTCGAGGATCATGCTCAAGCGCTCCCTGACCGCTGCTCGTTGAGGATGTCTTCAACCGTGCGTTCGTGCCCGGCCTTAACCAGCTTCAAGTCATAGCCTGCCGCTTCCAGCAGCCGAACCAGCACCGAGACACTCATATCGCCTTTGGCCAATGTTTCCATGCGCGCAACAGTGGAGCGTGATACCCCTGCGCTGCTGGCCAATGCCTCTTGGCTCAGCTTGGCATCACCGCGTGCCTGTTTCAGCATTTCGGAAACATCGTAGAGAGAGGTCATTTGTAGCCCTTGAGCATCAAAAATAGCGGATGTGCCGAAAAATGTAGCTCTTGGGCTACATTTTTACAAGTGCGGTCAGGCTTTGGCTGTAGCTCGCAGGCTACAGAATGGGGGGTTAGTTATCATTTGTGGCTTCAAAGCTACAAGTCAGCTGGCATGACCAAGCGGACAGCTACGCCCTAGAGGTGGAACGGGGTGAGGCGGTTCGGAACTGGAGCCTGCGTTTGTAAAGCTTCTGTGTCCACTGTCCATGGACAGTGGACGGTTTGCTTGCCGGGCAGTTCACCTGCCAATACAACACAATTCAGAGTCTTTCCGATCCCACACGCTAGGGCCACTTACGGAAAACAGGCGAGTAACACAGTGCAGCGAAGTAACAGTCATGCTGGCCAATAAGGTGAGCCGATTAGCGAGTCTATTCGGCTCATTGCCTAATTAAACGCCGCATTGCCCCTGGTCATGCGAGAGGCGGTGATTTATGGCTTCTGGATGAAACTCTGCATGGTTGCAGGCGGTTCGTCAGCTGGCAGCAGTCTCAGCCAGCCCAGTACCCGTGACTGCTCGATATACCAGTGGCCTTCTCGTTGGGTAAGCCCCAGGTCTTCTCTGGAGCTGCCAAAGGGGCCGGGGTTTTGCTGGGCGATCTGCAGGGCGCCTGTGCCGACGCTGGCGATAATCGCAACGTGGCCGTAGCGGTTGAGCAGTGAGGGGGCGAATACCAGCAAGTCCTCTGCTTGCGGCTGCTCGGCACTGCCGTTGCGGAACTGCAGCATCGCTCGCTTGGCGTTCAGGCTGCCGTCGCTGAGGGTTGGGTCGAAGAAGTCTTTGGCGTGCCCATAGGTATCCGGCATGCGGTGGCCATGGCGCTCGAAGTAGTAACGCTTAACGAACTCCACGCACTGATAGCGCAGGCCCAGGTTGTAACCATCCTGGCTCAAATTACGGCCCTGCACCGTATTGACCCCGCCGTTGTAGTAGATCGCCACACCATTCAACTCATCGAGCTGATCGCCCACGGCATGCTGGTTGTTGGGGTTGATGCGGGTAACGGCTGCATACGTCGCCAGTGCGATCAAAGGCAGCAGCACACAGCTAGCGAGCAGGGCGATTCGACGTTTTTTCATCGTGAGGGCTTTCTAAGTTGGAGGGCGCGGCTGTGGTTTTTTGGCTAGATCGTTAGCGCGGGTAGAGCGGCATTAATCCGTGTTTGGGTCTGCTGCCGTTGAGTGCCCGTTATCGCTGACATCGAGCCTGTAAAGCCTTTCTATATCTTGCCCCGCGCATTGGGTGCCGTAGGTGCTGCCATAGACCAGCACGTCGTAGCGCCCAGACTTGGTGGGAATACCCTGAATCACGCCATGCTTTTCTCTTTCGATATGGGTTAACTCCAAGCCATTGGGCAGTGGCTTGCCTGGAGCTACCAGCAACTGGCTCACAGGGGTACTGGCGTTGATCACATCTATACGGATGCGATAGGGGACTCCCACGACTGCAGCAGGAAGCTCATTGGGCAGAAGTTCCGGCGCAGGCCTTATGGCGCAGCCGACCACGACATTACCGAGCATGAGGACTTCACAGCCTGTTAGCGGAATGGCCATACAGAGAGTGAGCAGCGTATTTCGCAGCATGGTTGCGTTGTGCTTTGCGGAGGAGGTGGTTAGCGCGATTTGCGTTCGAGTTCTGCTATTTCGGCAAAGGCTTTTCGATGCTCGGCTTGCGAGGCGTAGTCGCCGCTGATTTCCTTGGCGTCTTTTCCGATTAGGTCGTTGCCAGTCAGCGCATCGCGCGCGAACAGGATGGCAAACTTCCGACCGTCCAATTCCAAGTAGAGGTAGTAGTAGTCCTCGGGCTTGTTGGGCTCGGCGAAGGCGCTGTAGGTATAGCGGATGCGATGGCTGAGATCGGGCGGGTTCAGTATCAGTGCCTGGGTATCTGTGTCTTCAAGGTAGCTGCTGTCGAAGGCTTCGGCCGCTGCATAGGGAAGCTCGGCCAATTGCTCGGGTGTAAAGGGCCTGAGCTGGCTGCGTAGCATGGTGACATTGCTGGCTCCGCCGTCGGCCTCAATGTTGCGTGGTTTGTACATGCCACTAACAAACCACTGGCTGGCATCGAACATCTCTTCGACTTCGAAACCGCCGTAATACATCATGATTTTTTTAGGCATTTGGCTTTCCTTGGCATTCAGATAAAGCCCGGTCGCCAAACTGGCGACCAGGGCAATGCTACATAGCAGTAGCTTGTTCAAGCGCCTCATAGTGGCTTGTATTCCCTCAGGGTGGCAGGCACCCCAGTGGGCGAGTCGCCCGCACGCACAGGGCGAACCGCCCCCTCAGCGTCCAGTGGGTAACCGATGGTTCGATCATTTCCATCGCGACTATTGGCATGGCGTACTAGAGCCTCATCCTGCGCGCTGGCAGTTTTGATCGGTGGCTGTGGCGCGGTTGCGTTAGGTAGTTGGGCGTTTGCGTCTTTACTGGTCTGTCGGTGCGCGGCTAGGCGCCTCTGATAGTCGCTGAGTCGACGCCTGTATGCCTTCATTGCTTGTGCGTCGGCTTTGGTTTTCTCCTGGGCATTGGTTAACCCAGCACGATCACTGGCATTGCCGTAGGTCTGGTCATAATTACTGCGCCGTGGAAACGCCCAAACAGCAGTTTGAGCAGTGTTGGCGATCAACTGCGCCAGACTTTTCTCGTACAACGGATCTTCACCCTCGCTGACGTGTACGTCGGCGTGAATACCAAGACCGGTACGGCAAGCATAGGAGTGAATCTTGGCACTCAGGTCGAACGCTTCAGGCTTGAGCATCAGGGCTTGGGCATCGCGCATGCGGTAGCTGTCAGCCTTGTCTAGTTCATAACCAAACTCGATGGTGCCGACCAGGCCGTGGGAGAAAATGTCGAGTTGCTTGATCTCACGCTTTTTGCTGATGCGTAGGTTGATGAAGTCGAGCAACTGGGCAATTGAATCCAGTTCGCGATACTTAGCGCCATAGCGGGTTTCGACCACGTCCTTTACGGCATCGAGCAGGGGGCGTTCGTAGTCTTCGGTGAAGATCAGAAAGATGCGCTGGGTGGCATCGTTGGTGCTTGCAGGCGGGTAAAGGCGAATTTGCCGGATGCCCTGATTGATAAAGCGCATCTTGTTGCCTTTCTGCCCCCGAAGTTTTTCCATCAGGGTCATATGCGAGGCACCGACCACGGTAATGAAATCGCGCTGTAGAGAAACAGGGATCTGTTGAATCGCGTGCTGGGAGCTGGTCTTGCCCTGGTGAGGTGCTGTCATTGCATCTGTCCTTAGAAGCTAATGCCTTTTTGCTTGAGGTGATTAGCGGCATCCCGACCCCAGCGAACGACCACGGATTGTGGGTCTTTAGTAAATATCCGCTCGGTATTGCCGTAGCCATTGGTGTAGCCCACGAAGCGCTGGCCATCGGCACACTCCACGCAGTAGAGCGCGTCTTCGACGGGCTGACCGCTATTGCTGTCTATCAGCTGATACTGCTCGCTGTGCCTGGGCAGAATCTCTGGTGCGCTGAACGGCGCGCTGCCAGATTGAGTACCAACCAGTACGTCGCCTGAGCCGGTGATGATGATCCCGCCATGAGCGGTGGCACTACCAAGAAACGCAATGGGTTTTCCATTGACCAGGATGCTGCCTATACCTTCGGTGACCGCGTCGCCACAGGCCGTACTGTCACCGACCCGCAGGGTGGGAAGGTTGTTGATCAGTACATCCGGCGAACCACTGGTGGTCGGGTTGGTGCCATGCCCAGGAATGGGGCACGCATTTAAATCGCTAAGGCGGGAGGCAGGTTTTGCCATGGCTGACGTCCTTGTGCCAAGTGATCAGGCATTCTGAGCTCCATGGGATTTTTCCGGTGTGGCTAAGTTCACTTTTCGCGGCTTAAACATTCTGCGTGCGGCAAACTCGGCCTATCGACAGGCCTATCATCCACTCGGCGAGGGTAGGTGATTGGAAGCGCATGATGTGCAGGTCAGCAATATGCGCGCGCAATAGTTGCCCGGAAACTGCATTCGCCAATGACCGACCGCTACTTTTGTTGGACGCATCTTTCCCTGCCCCCAAAGCGTACCGCTGTACCGGCACCGTAATGAATTTTCGCTTTGGAACTGTAGGACTGGTAAAGCTGTTTTTCTTGCGGACAGAAAAAAGCCGCGCAATGCGCGGCTTTGGAGTTGGTGGGCCCACACGGACTCGAACCGTGGACCAAAGGATTATGAGTTGCCTAGAAACGCTGTAAGCCCAGTGAAATCGTACGTAGCTTAGCGCAGGTACAGTGAGCTGAAAGTATCGTTGTAGAGAGGGTTAAGCGTAATTTAGCGAAGTCTGTAAAAGCTGGGTACTGTACCGCTAGTGTACTGTTTTCTGTATCGCGATAGCCTCAGGCTTCAGCCGTCAAACCCGCTCTGGTGCTGACTCCGCTGAGCGGCTCGGAACCAACTGTGGGCGCAGCACTCAAGTATTGCCCCGAGTCATGCGTGAAGCCTTTCTGCTAGTGCGAGCTCATATTTAAAATTGCTGCGCGTGTACAGAGGGGGAGAGGTCACGACTAACACGCCATAAAATGTGACCTGTCCACTTTTGCGTCCTAGGTGAGCCCCTGTTGTCCTGTGTTTATAGCTTTTGTTCGTTTTGCTCGTAATGTGGCTAATTTTTGCTTTGTTAGATTTTGATACCTCACGGTTTCTCTGTTGTTTTTGAAATCGTATCCGCCGTTTCTAGAACTGAGCATTTGAGCCTGACTTAGCTGTTCTTCTGCGGTTTCCAGAAGTTTTATCTGACTATCGATATCTGATTCGTCTCTTGCTTTGTGGTACCGGGCTATTGCTTTTCTAAGTAGGCAGAATGATTTTGTTCTCCCCTTGGCGCTAGCTAGGTCGATATATTTATCTCCTTGTTCTATGTCGTTCATTCGATATAGAGCAAGTGCAAGGCCGACTAAGGCATCGCAGTTGTTTTCATCTAGCTCTACTGCTTTTTTGGATATATTTACTGCGTAAGGATAGTCTTCAGTTTTGTTTAGTATTAACCAGGAAAATCTATCGTGTAGAGCTGAATTTAAAGGGTCGTCGTCAAGTGCGAGCTTGTACATTTCAAGTGCGCCAGGAATGTTGCCTTTGTCTGCATATACTTTGGCGGCTTTGGCGTACTCGCTGCGAAACGCTTCAGCGACTCTGTCTGTTCTGTATTCTTTCTCTACTCTATCCCGCTCAGCAGCATATTTGTCTATGCGTATAGCCAAGGATTTTATTTCATCTTTTTTATCTTGAGGGAGTCGACTGAATTGTTGAAGAAAAAATCTCTTGGCTAAATCAACTAGTTCTATGGAATAAGTTCTTCCGTAGTCGGTTAAAACAGCGAAGTGTGTCTCCTCTAATCCGGCCTGAAATTCGGTGTGTTGAATTCCAATTTCCTGACAAGCCTTGCTAACGGTGTTTTTTTCCAGTGGGCTGTTTATGTTTATTATTGTAAGAAATACATGCTTTTGAAGCTCACTCATCCTTAGCCAGGCGTCTTCGTAAAGAAATTCTAGAAGGTCTTCGTTTGTCTTTTTGAATACGTTTTCAATCGCCGCATCAACTCCAAGATTGGAGCGAGATATGTATTTTACAAGGGCTTCTAGAAGAATAGGCTTGCGCATTAGCTGGTTTGCTACCCTTCTAAGCTTTGACTCGCGTGAGTGAAGTACGGGTAGTGCTTGATACTCATCTGCTAATCTCTTCATAAGATTGACACATTCAAGCTCAGAAAGGCCTTCGATTACAATTGGGGTGGCTTCAATGAATTCTCGTCGCCTAGAAGTTATTATTAAGCGCCCTACGAGCTTGCCTATTTGTTTAAAGAAGGCACCAAGATCTTTGACTTCTTGAGGGCTAGTGGCAAGGGTCTCGGTGTTATCGATGACGAGTAATAAATCATCTCGGGTGAATTTATTTTCTTTTA
>Ga0209504_1002510_pt1 | contig 12409 bp, 7 predicted proteins | sample COGITO_mtgs_1005_FD_184791 | JGI IMG/M metagenome (GOLD analysis project Ga0209504, IMG submission 184791) | Pelagic marine microbial communities from North Sea - COGITO_mtgs_100511 (SPAdes) (version 2) | ecosystem: Environmental > Aquatic > Marine > Epipelagic ...
AAGTTCAACGGTGTCTTCAAGTTTTTGATCTTGCTTGTTAGAACTGACGTTTTTAAGACCTAGAATATCAAACACAAACTGATGCAACACTTGTTTTAACAAAGCTAAGTTGGAATTGCTAATAGTGGCTTTTCCATCTTTAATTTGGTTGATGTATTTAACAGCACTGAATAATTCTGCAATCAGAATAGGAGTGTTAAAGTCATCATTCATTGCTGTGTAGCAATTGGACTTCCATGCCGTAACATCAAATTCATTGGTGTCTGTAGTTGCTTCAAGATTATCCACTGTAGAGACGGCTTCCATGAGTTTCATAAATCCTTTTTCTGAAGCTAACAATGCATCGTTACTAAAGTCCAAGATACTTCTGTAGTGTGCTTGCATCATAAAAAATCGAACTACCGATGCAGAAAATCCTTTCGTTAATTTATTGGTATCGCCACTTAAAATTTCACCAGGTAAAATATTATTTCCTGTAGATTTTGCCATTTTTTGGCCGTTGAGGGTCAGCATATTTGCATGCATCCAATAATTAACAGGCGTATGGCTATGCCATGCTTTGGCTTGTGCAATTTCACACTCGTGGTGGGGAAATTTTAAATCCATACCACCACCATGAATATCAAAATGTTCGCCTAAATACTTTGTGCTCATTGCAGTACATTCCAAATGCCACCCTGGAAAACCATCACTCCATGGAGAAGGCCAACGCATGATATGCTTTGGCTCTGCTTTTTTCCAAAGTGCAAAATCTTGTGGGTTTTTTTTATCAGTTTGACCCTCAAGGACTCGGGTGTTATGAACAAGGTCTTCTATATTTCGACCACTTAAAACCCCGTAATGATGAGATTCGTTATATTTTAAAACATCAAAATAAATAGAGCCGTTTGCTTCATAAGCAAAGCCTTTGTCTAGAATTGATTTGATGATTTCTATTTGTTCAACGATGTGCCCCGTTGCAGTAGGTTCAATACTTGGAGGTAAAAAGTTAAACTTATTTAGGATGTTATGAAAATCTACGGTATAGCGTTGTACCACTTCCATGGGTTCAATTTGTTCGAGACGTGCTTTTTTTGCAATGCGATCTTCTCCTTGATCGGCATCATTTTCTAAATGTCCTGCATCGGTAATGTTACGAACATAGCGTACTTTATAATCGAGGTGTTTAAAATATCTAAATATCATATCAAACGACATGAATGTTCGGACATTTCCTAAATGCACATTGCTATACACTGTTGGACCGCAAACATACATTCCAATAGAACCTTCATTAATAGGGTTAAAAACCTCCTTTTTTCCCGAAAGCGAGTTGTAAATATGGAGCGTATTTGTGCTGTATCTGCCCATGGTATTGGATTAAAATTTGGTCTCTAATTTTATGTAGTCTAAAAATTCTCTTTTAGTATCTTTTTCTTTAAATTTTCCACCAAACTCACTTGTTACGGTACTGCTTTCGATATCTTTAATTCCACGAGAATTCACACATAAGTGTTTGGCATCAATGACGCAAGCAACATCTTTTGTGTTTAATATATTTTGAAGTTCTTCAACAATTTGTATGGTCAAACGTTCTTGTACCTGTGGTCTTTTTGCAAAATAATCTACAATACGATTCATTTTTGAAAGACCTACAACCGTCCCGTTTGAGATATAAGCAACATGTGCTCTTCCCACAATTGGAAGGAAATGATGTTCACAAGTAGAGTAGAGAGTAATGTTTTTTTCAACCAGCATTTCCCCGTACTTATACTTGTTTTCAAAGGTCGAAGCTTTTGGTTTTTTGGCGGGGTCTAGCCCTCCAAAAATCTCATTGACAAACATTTTTGCAACGCGATTAGGAGTCCCTTTTAAACTGTCGTCACTCAAATCTAAGCCCAATGTTTCCATAATGTGTTGAACATCGTCTTTAATAATGTCAATTTTCTCATCGGACCTTAATTTAAAGGCGTCAGTTCGCATAGGGGTTTCGGTAGAAGTACCGATGTGATTATCGCCAATAGTGTCAAATTTTTCAATATTATTTTTCATTCCCATTCCAATATTCCTAATAAAGTTTTCAATATTTTCTAAGTACAAAGATACTTAATTTCAATATTGGTTACTTTGATTTTTGGCTTAATAATTCCTTTTTTCGTTAAATACTTCAAAAAAAATATTAACTTTACATTTACTGACTCTCAAATCTATGTATGTTTTTTTATATAATTGAGCATTAATTTATTTATACACAGGATGAAAACACATCATATATATATATTCTTATTTGTGCTTTTTAGCTTTCATTGTAACTCTCAAAACACAAACCGTCGTCACTTGCCTCTTCAGTTAGTTCAGTATGGCGACAATCTGAACACACCTTTTTCAGCGATTGAAATGCTACAGTTAGCGGAGGTTTACGGAGCATCTTTAGAAAAAGAAATTTTGAGCCGACCCATTAGAGTTCTTTCAATGAAGAATTTACTTCGGAATCGAATTGTAATTGAAAAAAGACCAAATCCACGAGATCAAAAAGAATGCACCTTGTTATCGGAAGTTCCTCTTTTTGATGCCTTTGTCTCAACCCTTCAAAGAGATTCTGTTTTTGATCCTCAAGAATTTAATCCGCTAAAGTATACCCTTTCTTTTTACAGCCGAGGGGAGCATATGTATCGTGTCGATGGAACAGATTATTTCATTTTCATCAAATCTCAACATTCCAAAAGAAAATAAAAGATGAAGAAATTAGCTTTACTTTTTAGCATACTCTTTTCGGTTTCATTAACGGCACAAGTGTATGTTATTGAAGATCAGGTTACTGTCAACACCTGTTCAGGAACTTTTGTAGATTCTGGAGGAGAGGCAGTAACTTATTCAGGGAATGAATCCTTTACGTACACAATATGTCCGGAATTTGCAGGTCAAAAAATACAGTTACAATTTACAACATTTGTTACACAAGAAGGAGCAGATATTATGACCATTTATGACGCGGCAGATGCGCTTGATCCTACAACATCCTTTGGAGATTTTTCAGGTACTCCAGATGTTAGTGGATTTGTGAGTGCAACAGACAACAATGCATCTGGATGTCTTACCATTGTATTTACGTCAAATGCAGGGGTTAATCTTGCCGGTTGGGCCGCTGATATTTCATGTTTTGAACCCTGTCAGGATATGACAGCAGTTTTTGAAAGTTCTAATCCTGCTCCAAATGCAGAAGGAGAAATTATTATTTGTTCTGGAGGTAATGTCGATTTTGTTGGGAGTGGTGATTTTTCAATAGACTCAACCGGGGCTACATATTCTTGGGACTTTGGCAATAATACTAGTGCAGAAGGAACTAACGTCACTGCTACATACAACGACCCTGGAATTTATGTGGTTGATCTTGTTATTATGGATGATAACCCGCTTGGGTGTACGAACTTAAACGCTATCAGTCAAGTTGTAAGAGTAACCCCAGAAATTGAGTTTACAGGAACTCAAGCGGCACAAACGTCAATATGTTATGGCGATAGTACAACCATTGAAGGAGTGGCGACCATTCCACAATTTGAAGATTGTGCACCTGAAATTTTTGAGGAAAGTTGGTTAGAAGATACGCAGTCTACAGGACTAGGTACTTCTTATGACTCTACAATTACAGTAGATTGTTACGGCCCAGGGCAGACCTTTGATGATGTGTCACAAATCGTAAATTTTTGTGTTAACATAGAGCATTCTTTTATTGGAGATTTAGACATTTATCTCATTGCACCAAATGGTGAAAAAGTATATTTTTTGGAATATGGTGATGGGGTAGATCCCGGAACCAGTTTAGGTATTCCTGATGAAGCTGATGATGGGAACCCTGGAATAGGATTTGAATATTGTTTTTCTCCAACAGCAGCACAGTCAATCAATGACGTAACCGGCGTAGATACAATACCTGAAGGAACTTACGCACCTTTGGCAACATCTTCATTTGATAATTTATTAGGATCTCCTTTAAACGGAAATTGGACGTTTGTCGTTGTAGATTCTTGGGCATTTGATGATGGAACGTTGTTTTCATGGAATTTAAATTTTGATCCTGCATTATTACCACCTTCCAATTCAGTTGTTAGTCAAACATGGGACGCCGATTCAACAATCATAGATACGAATGATACAACAATTACAGTCCAACCCACAACAGAAGGACAGTTTTGCTATACTTATAGAGCAGTTGATGATGTTGGTTGTGAGTACACAGAAGAAGTATGTATCGAGGTTTCACCAGAACTAATATATGACGATCCCATTAATTTATTTGTATGTAATACAGGGACAACAATAGGTGTTTTCGATCTAACAGAAAATGATGCCATTATTAGTGCACCTACTCCAGATCCAGGAGATTTTGAGATTACATACCATGAATCTCAAGTAGATGCGGATGCAGATTCCAATCCCATTACACCCACCGATGCAGCTTCCTATTCGGGCACAGATGGGCAAATTATTTATGTGCGTTTTGAGTATAAAACATCTGGGTGTTTTGAAACAATTTCGTTTACATTGAATCTTCTCGATCAACCCTTGATTTCTGCAGTAACTGATATGGTAGAATGTGATGATATAACCAACGACGGTTCGCATTCGTTTGATTTTTCAGACCAAACACTCGATATTTTAGGAACGCAACTCCCCGAAAATTATACAGTAAGCTATTACACAAGTTTTGCAGATGCAGATGCAGGAACTAATAATTTGTCGAACCCATACAGCAACGTTTCTTCACCAGAACCTATTTATGTCCGTGTGGAGGCAAATGGGGGAGCAGGGTGTTATATCGTAGATCCCGATCCTGTATTCAATTTGGTAGTGAATCACAAAGCCACTGCTTCGGCACTATCTTCAATTCCAACTTGTGATGATGATTCAGATGGGATTATGACTTTTGATTTAGAACAGCAAACGACAGTGGTTTTAGGCAGTCAAATAGCTTCAGACTTTAGAGTGACCTATCACGAAACTCAATCCGATGCAGATACAAATAGCAACCCATTAACAAGTCCGTATTCAAATACCACCGCAAATCAACAAACTATTTTTGTTCGAGTTGAAGAAATTGGTTTAGAAGCATGTTATGAAACAACTCAATTTGAGCTTATTGTAAACCCATTGCCGACTACCACCACCATGTCTGTTTTACCTATATGTGACGATGATACAGATGGTTTAGGAGCTTTTATGCTCACCTCTAAAGATACAGAAGCTTTAGGAGGACAGACAGGAGTTACGGTGAGTTATCACGAAACCCAATCCGATGCCGATACAAATGCCTCTCCTTTATCGAGTCCCTACACAAACACCACTCCAAGCAGTCAAATTATTTTCATACGTTTAGAAAATAATACAACAGGCTGTTTTAGTACAATGCCTTTAGAGTTGAGAGTTAACCCAATACCAACAGCCAACTCCGTTAGTACTCAGACCATTTGTGATGACGATTATGATGGTTTAGCCACTTTTAATTTTACAGGGATCGATTCGACCGTAATTGGCACTCAAACCGGAATGGTAGTAAGCTATCACGAAACCCAATCGGATGCCGACACAAATACCTCAGCTGTTACAAGTCCTTACACCAGCATTACAGCCAATGCACAAACACTCTTCATACGCTTAGAAAATAGCACCACCGGCTGTTTTGACACCACCACATTAGAACTGTTAGTAGATCCTTTACCAGTGATTCCTTCGATAATAGATTATGAATTGTGTGATTACACAAACTCAGGAGGCCTACAGGGACAATTTGATTTAAGCACCAAAGACACAGAAATCATCGATGGTCAAAATGTAAGCGTAGCCTACTTCGAAACAGAGACAGACGCTACCAACAACACCAATGAATTAACAGGTACTTACCAAAACACATCAACCCCACAAACACTTTATGTAGCTCTCACAGATTTAACTACAGGGTGTCGTGCGACTGGAAGTTTTGAACTTATTGTAAACCCATTGCCACAATTGGTTGTTCCAACAGTCTTAGAGGTTTGTGACGATGGAACGCCTGACGGATTAACTCAAATAGACCTCACAGAAAAAGATGATGAAATTAAGGGTGGAAACGCTGATTATTCAATCACCTATTATTTAACACAGGCTGATGCAGACTCAGAAACAAACCCATTACCAATCCCATACACAAATATCAGCAATCCTCAAACCGTTTTTGCGAGAGGTCAAGATATAAATACAGGGTGCTATACTACAGTTGCTTTGGAGTTGAATGTTTCCCCAGCCCCTTTAGCGATCACGCCGCAAGATTTAACCTATTGTGATCCCGATAGCGATGGCTTCGGAGCTTTTATGTTAACCGATAGAGATTTTGAAATTTCAGGTGGTGTAAGCGGTGTTACAATCAGCTATCACGAAAACTTATCAGATGCAGAGAACGAAATTAATGCATTATCCAGCCCTTATACTAATGTCGATATTAATATACAAACGGTTTTTGCTCGTGTAGAAAACCCTGCAGTATCCACACTTTGTGCATCCATTGTAGAATTGGTGCTGGTCGTAAATCCAACCCCTCAATTATTGGACCCAACTCCTTTAGAAGTTTGTGATGATGACACGGATGAATTTGCTCAGTTTAACTTAACAATTAATGAAGGTGAGTTTTTAAATGGAATTGCAGATTCAGATGTAGATATTAGTTATTATGAAACTCAAGCGGATGCTCAGGCTGAAACCTTTGAGATTGCAACTCCAACAGACTACACAAACCTTTCCAATCCTCAAACCGTTTGGATTCGTGTAGCATACAATGCAACAGGATGTGAAAAACTTATAAGTTTAGAATTGATCGTCAACCCATTGCCAGTTTTAGTGACTCCTAGTCCTCTAAGGTTATGTGATGATAATGCCCCAGGTGATGAGCAGGAAGCCTTTACGCTAGAGGATAGAGAAACAGAGATTTTAAATGGACAAACAGGCTTGGATTTTAGCTATCATTTGACGGCCTTAGATGCGGAAACAAATAGTTCTTCTCTTACGAGTCCTTATACAAATATTAGTAATCCTCAAACCATTTTTGTACGAGTATCAAACCCAGTTACGGGATGTTTTGATTTAACTACTTTAACGCTTGAAGTATTGCCAATCCCATCCCCACAGACACCCGTTGATATGAACGAGTGTGATGACAATGCAACTGGTGATGGACAGGAAGTTTTTGACCTAACAACAAATGAAGCGTTCATTTTGAACGGTGAGTTAGGGGTTACACCAACCTATTACGAAACCCTGGCAGATGCCGAGGCGGATACCAATCCTATTCAATTCCCAGAAAACTATACAAATACAGATATTCCTGTTCAGACAATATACGTACGTGTAACCAATGATACAACAGACTGTTTTGCTATTATAAATTTTGATGTAATTGTAGATCCATTACCCGAAGCAAACCCTGTTCCAACTTTAATTGCCTGTGAGCTAAACACAGACGGGATATATGCGTTTGATTTAGAAGTTCAAAGCGATGAAATTCGAGGAACTCAAAGCGCAACGGAATATGAGGTCACTTATTACGAATCATTAGCAGATGCTACCTTAGCGGTTAACTCATTGACGAGTCCCTATTTGAATACAAGTAATCCTCAAACAATTTATGTCAATGTGACCAATACCAATACAGGCTGTCAAAACACAGCAATAGAATTTAATCTGGAGGTTCTCGAAGCGGCCCAAGCAACATCTCCTACAGATCCCTATACAATTTGTGATGACAATGTAGAGACTGATAACGATCCAACAAATGACAGTGTGCTTTTCGATTTATCGACACAAGATGCCTTTGTATTAAATGGTCAAGATCCTGCAAACTACTTAGTTCGTTATTTTGCCAGTCAGAACGATGCAGATTTAGATCAATTTGAACTGCCAAACTTCTATGAAAATACCGTAAACCCACAGGTGATTTTTGCACGAGTTGATAATAATACCCAAATAATAGATAATACAGGAACATTGGTTGATAGTTCTGTATGTTATGAAACAGCTCCTTTGATATTAAAGGTTAATCCGTTGCCATACATAGATATAGATGATGAGTATGTGATGTGTGTAAACACTAATGGCACAGAGGTTTTAGGTCCTTTAGAAATTACGACAGGCTTATCTGACTCGGATTATACCTTTATTTGGAGAGACGATTCAGGAACCATTGTAGAAACAGCATCCAGTTATGTACCAACAGAAGGAGGAATATATACATTAGAAGTTTCGGATGCTCTTTTAGCCACCCAATGTGCTGCACCAATCGAAGTGTTTACAGTAATAGAAAGTGAACCTCCAACAGTGACTGCAGTGGTCACGACACAGGCGTTCGCAAACACACATATTATTGAAGCTACCGCTACGGGCATTGGGGATTATGAATACAATATCGATCAGGGACCATGGCAAGATACAGGCACATTTGTAGGAGTCAACTCAGGGGAACGCGTTGTGAATGTACGGGACTTAAATGGATGTGGAGTAGGATTTGCAGTTGTTTACGTAATTGACTTTCCAAAATATTTCACGCCAAATGGAGATGGATACCACGATACTTGGAATATCATTGGAATTTCAAATCAATTAAATGCTAAAATCCAGATATTTGATAGGTATGGCAAGCTTTTAAAAGAAATTCGCCCGTCTGGAGATGGTTGGGATGGTACCTATAACGGAGCTAGCTTACCCTCAAGTGATTATTGGTTTGTATTGAGCTATAATGAACCCGTCACAGGCGCCCCAACTCTGTTAAATGCACATTTCTCTCTCAAAAGATAAATTATTCTTGTCTGTAAATTTACAGTTCTACAAACTCATACTTAATGTCAGTGAAACATTAGAATTTGATCTGTTTATTCTAGAGGTGTTTAAGTTACCTGCATTAAAAAAGCGGTGGTCCATTGAACGTTTAGAATTCTCATAAGCCAAATCCAATCGAGCACCAACAAAATCATATCCTAGTCCCAAAGAAAACCCTTTAAGATCTCCATATGTTGCGGTATTTTTATAAGGACTTTGTTCTAGTTTATAGCCTCCACGGTAACTAAACTTTTTATGTCTTAATTCGCCACCAATACGGATGGTATTCGCCACTTTTAAGGAGTTGCTGATGGTAGCGTTTTGTTGTCTGAAATAATCACTACTTGAATTGGATCTAAATTTAGTAGCACTGAAATCTTTTCTAGAATAATCAATACTAATCAGTCCACTAGTACCAATAATAAAGGCAGCACTTCCTGTAATTTTTGCTGGAGTTCGTAGGTTATACTCTGGAAATACATTAATAACAGCGGGGTCAACTTCAGCCTCAAGGTTTGTGGCATCTTCAAGTGTATAGAGGTACTGGGTTGTTTCTTCTCTTAATCGTAACCAAGTAGGACTGTCGTATGTGAGTCCCAGTCTTATGAAATCATTTACTTTTACAATACTTCCAAGTTGTAAGGAAAACCCTTCACCCGTAGTTAGAAGCGTGTTGTTAAAATTAACTTGATTTATTGTAGAACCTGTATTGGTGTTGTCTTCATAGAAGTAAGTACTTCTTTCATAATTTATTAAATGAGAATTTAAATTGATTCCAAAATAGACGTTTTTATCATATTGAAACCCAAGGTTTGCCGAAAACTTGCCATTATACCCTGTAGCAGCATAACTGTATTCTTGATAGAAATCACCTGCTGCAATGTTGGATGTGTAGGTGGTGTTATCGTTACTTGTGTTATCTTCAGGTTCCAAAATAAAACTTTCATAACCTAAAAAAGCTTGTTGGTAATTTGAGCCAAAAGCAGATCCAATTCCGCTGTAGGCTTGAGAAATATTTTCTCCTTCTAAAGCCGTGATTTCGTCCAGTCGGAGTCCGTCAGCATACTCCAAAAAATAACTTCCTATTGAGTTTTGTGTGGAGCCAGCCGCAAAAAATTGGTTGTCATAATTTTGAAGTTGCTCGTAAAAAACGCTGAACACAAATTTATTCCATGAAGATTCAAGGTCTGTATTATTAAAAACAAGCGCCGCTCCAATTTGATTCATGTCAAATGAATTGTCTTTTAATCGTTGTGTATTTGAACCATAAAACACATCGTTTGAAACACTTTGAGTTGCTACTGTCATGGCACCATGACTTAAATTAAAAATGGCAGCCCCTGCGGGATTAATACTCACTGCAGACATGTCGCCTCCCAGTGCACCAAAAGCTCCACTCATGGATTTAAATCGTGCGGTTCCTTGTGTTTCGCCATTAGAATATCTTAAAGCATCCGTTAGGTCTTGGCCATAGGAACTTAGTATGGAGATCAGCCCCACTAGAGTTAAAATTAAATTTTTCATCTGATTTTGTATTTATACCTAATTATTTCTTCTTCTTGAAGAGCTACTGCTACTGCTGCTTCTGCTTCTTGTTGGTGAACTTGATCGGGTTCTTGTTCTCGAAGGCGAGCTCGAACGGGTCGTAGATCGCGTTGGTCTTGTGGTTGTATTAGGGCGTGTCGTACGATTAGACGACCGTGTTGTTGTTGGTCGTGTGATTGAATTGTTTCTAGTAGGTCTCGTGGTTGAGCTTGAATTGGTTGGACGCGTCGTCGCTTGACTTCTTGTTGTTGATCTTGTGTTTGACCGCGTGTTAGTTCGACTGCGTGTTGTGGCACTTAAAACACTTCGACTGCTTAGACTTCTTGAATTTCTATACCTTGATCTTCCTCCGTTAATGTAAGAATAGGAACGTCCTCTGTAGTACCGATTGTACCCATAATTAAAGTAGCCAAAATTGTTGTAGCAACCGTAGTAACAGTAAGGATTGTACCACGGATCGTTCCATGGACTGTACCATAAATTATAATAGTTAGGTTGCCAAATTCCAAAACCCCAATTGTTCCAACCAAAATTCCACCCCCAATTGTTGCGATAATTATAGCCCCATCCATTGCCGTAAAACGGTCTGTCGTTATAAACGTTTATAACTAGTTCGCTGCTATTATTTTCTCCCCAACCTGCATAGTCGTTTGTGTTTTCTGAGTCATCCGCATACGTTCCTTCATAGGAATCAACATCTGTAAAAACGCTGTTATCCTCTTCAATTTGAAGGGATTTTTCTTTAAAATAATTTTTATAATATTCTGATGAATTGGATGTATTGTCAACAGTTTCATTAACTTGTTCTGTGGGTGTAGATTCGGAATAAATTCCATCATCATAGATTCCAGAGTATTGGAAAGATCCACAAGAATTAAAACTTAAAAGAACTCCAACTACAAAAGCGAGTGTCATTTGTTTCTTTTTGTAAGTAATAAATTTCATAAGTGTTTAAATTAAATTGTTGAACGTCTCAAAAATACTTAGTTTTGTCAAACTAATTATTATAAGGTACCAACATCAATAGTTGTGCCAAATTACGAAAATATGAGTAAAAACCTTACACCAAGATCCCAAGATTATTCAAAATGGTACAATGAACTTGTCGTTAAAGCCGATTTGGCAGAAAACTCTGCGGTCAGAGGTTGTATGGTTATTAAGCCCTATGGCTATGCTATATGGGAGAAAATGCAAGCAGAATTAGACCGTATGTTTAAGGAAACGGGGCATCAAAATGCGTATTTTCCATTGTTTGTACCGAAAAGTCTTTTTGAAGCTGAAGAAAAAAATGCTGAAGGCTTTGCAAAAGAATGTGCGGTAGTGACACATTACCGTTTGCAAAATGACCCAGATAATTTGGGAAAACTTCGTGTGGATCCAAAAGCAAAACTCGAAGAAGAGTTAGTGGTCCGACCAACGAGTGAAGCGATTATTTGGAATACGTTTAAAGGTTGGGTACAATCGTACCGAGATTTACCGCTTTTAATTAACCAATGGGCGAATGTGGTACGATGGGAAATGCGAACACGTTTGTTTTTAAGAACGGCTGAATTTTTATGGCAAGAAGGACATACCGCTCACGCAACCAAAGAAGAAGCTGTTGAAGAAGCCAAATTAATGAATAGTGTCTATGCTAATTTTGCTGAAAACTTTATGGCAATTCCTGTGATTCAGGGAGTCAAAACTGAGAGTGAACGTTTTGCGGGTGCCGAAGAAACTTATTGTATTGAAGCTTTAATGCAAGACGGCAAAGCATTGCAAGCAGGAACCTCTCACTTTTTAGGTCAGAATTTCGCAAAAGCATTTGATGTTAAATTTGCAAACAGCGAAGGTAAACAAGATTATGTATGGGCGACCTCATGGGGAGTTTCTACACGATTGATGGGGGCTTTAATTATGACGCATAGCGACGATAAAGGATTGGTGTTGCCTCCAAACTTAGCCCCTTACCAAGTGGTCATTGTGCCTATTTATAAAAGTGAAGAACAATTGGCAGAAATAACAACAAAAGCCGAGGCAATTATGAGTGCTTTGAAAGCGGAAAATA
>Ga0209504_1002517_pt1 | contig 12396 bp, 14 predicted proteins | sample COGITO_mtgs_1005_FD_184791 | JGI IMG/M metagenome (GOLD analysis project Ga0209504, IMG submission 184791) | Pelagic marine microbial communities from North Sea - COGITO_mtgs_100511 (SPAdes) (version 2) | ecosystem: Environmental > Aquatic > Marine > Epipelagic ...
CGCTACGAAGGCAGCCCGAGGGCTGCCTTTTTGTTTTAAGATTCTACCCTAGCAACACCCCATCATTAACAAGGAATACCCCGCGATGCGCGCCAGTCAATACCTTCTTGCGACCGTGAAAGAAACCCCCTCGGACGCAGAAACTGCCAGCCACCAACTCATGATCCGAGCGGGCCTTATCCGCAAACTGGCAACAGGACTCTATACATGGCTGCCACTAGGCCTCAGAGTGCTGCGCAAGGTCACCGAAGTAGTGCGCGAGGAGATGGACAAGGCGGGTGCGATGGAAGTGTCGATGCCTGTTGTACAACCCGCCGAGCTTTGGCTTGAAACCGGCCGCTGGCAGACAATGGGCCACGAACTGCTGCGTTTTAAAGACAGGCATGAACGCGATTTTTGCCTAGGCCCAACCCATGAAGAGGTCATTACTGACCTCGTCCGCAATGAAATCAATAGCTACCGCCAACTCCCTGCGAATTTGTACCAAATACAGACCAAATTCCGCGACGAGCGTCGCCCACGGTTTGGCGTTATGCGTGCGCGCGAATTCACGATGAAAGACGCCTACTGAATCAAGAGTCTCTCGATCAGACGTATCAAGTCATGCATGCGACTTACAGCGCCATTTTCTCCCGTCTCGGACTGGATTTTAGGCCCGTTGCGGCTGACTCAGGTAATATCGGCGGCAACACCTCGCATGAGTTTCACGTGCTAGCCGATTCGGGCGAAGACGAAATAGTGTTCAGTAGCGACGGAAACTATGCCGCGAATATGGAGATGGCAACCGGCACTCTCCCCCCTCTTCCGCAAGAGACCTCCCGCAGAGCAAAGCATGAAGTTGCGACCGGAGACGCACATTCGATTGAGGACCTCTGCACCCACCTCTCTATCAACGCTACAGCCTGCGTTAAAACCCTTGTCGTACAGGGTTGCGATGCCGAGGGAGAAAAGAGCGGAGAGTTAATCGCGCTTTATTTGAGGGGCGATCAAACGTTGAACGAAACCAAAACGGCTAAACTTGCCCGTGTATTTAGTCCTCTCGAGTTTGCGGATGATGAAGTCATCGAAGGAACGCTTGGATGTAAGCTGGGCGCGATAGGCCCCAACAGTAAATGCGCATTCAGTTATGCAGACCCTAGCGTGCTAGGACTCGTAAACTTCGTTTGTGGGGCTAATAAAGAGGACACACATTTCATCGATGCAAACTGGGATGACGAGACCCGCTATGACGAGGTCGCCGATATCCGCTGCGTCCAAGAAGGCGACATTAGCCCCGACGGCAAGGGAACCCTGGCCGTAAAGCGCGGCATCGAAGTGGGTCACATATTCCAACTTGGTGACAAATACAGCGCGGCACTTAAAGCAACGGCGCTAGATGAGAATGGTAAAAGTGTCGTGATGTCGATGGGTTGTTATGGCATCGGCGTTACCCGCGTCGTCGCCGCCTGCATCGAACAGAATCATGACGAGCACGGCATCATTTGGCCTGAAAACATTGCCCCTTACAGTCTCGTGATTGTCCAAGTAGACGCGCATAAATCCGAGCTGGTCCGCACGGTCTCGGAGGAGATTTATCAACTCGCCCAGGGACTCGGCATCGAAGTTCTGCTCGATGACAGAGACAAAAAGACTAGCCCAGGTGTTAAGTTTGCTGACTCAGAGCTAATCGGTATTCCTCATAGGCTCGTTATATCACCCCGTTCACTCGCCGATGGCGTCGTGGAATACAAACGCCGCGGTGAGGCCGACAAGCAACTATTGGCCTCGGAGACGCTAGCGGGCTTTGTATCGAGTTTGGCTGCAGGAGAAAATTCTTGAATACACCCTACATCCTCATTCTCTTTTACAGTCGCTATGGCGCAACAGAGAAGATGGCGCAGACGCTAGCTCGAGGGGTTGAGCAACTCGAGCTTAATGGACGGCGCATAGAGGCGCGTCTTCGAACCGTTCCGTCGGTTTCCGCCACTACCGAGGCGAGCGAGCCACAAGTCCCAGCGAGCGGCGCAACCTATTGCAGCGAAGACGACTTGCGTCATTGCTCAGGACTAATTTTGGGTAGCCCGACGCGTTTTGGCAATATGGCCGCCGCGCTAAAATATTTCATCGACAGCACTGGCGCACTGTGGAGTTCGGGCGCGCTCATAGATAAACCCTTTGCGACTTTTACCTCAACCTCTTCGCTGCATGGTGGGCAAGAAAGCACACAACTAAGCATGGCGTTACCGCTACTTCATCATGGCATGATCTATTGCGGCATTCCCTACTCCGAAGCAGCGCTCAGCACGACAACCACAGGCGGCACGCCCTACGGCGCGAGCCATGTCACCGGTGCAGAGGGAAAGGCGCCATTAAGTGAAGACGAAGCTGCCTTATGCATCGCGCTAGGCAAGCGAGTCGCGCGCCTGGCACTCCAACTCGATTCCGGGAATTAACATGAACGATACAGTAATACTGCCGCGTAACGTCGCACTTAGCCGTCTCGGCGTGCTCTCGTTCTACTACAGTCTCATTGGTTTTTTTGTCATTAGCACGCCACTCATGCTTGGCGGACTAAGCCTCGGGAATACAGCGATCAGTTTTATCCAAGTGTTTCCGCTACTTCTGTTCGCACGCGGGCTACAGACTACGCGTGCACGCACTTACGGCTGGATGAGCTTCGTCGTTCTCCTCTATTTTATACACGGCGTGCTTGTCGCTTTCCGCGCAGAGCAGCTTATTCAAGGGTTGATCGAGGTGGGACTGTGTACCGGACTATTCGTCGCATTAGTGCTGTTTATTCGCAGTTACCGAGAGCACTTCAAAACGCCACTTTAGTCGCTAGAGCTGCGATTAATCCGGTTTTTATCGATTAGTCGGCTGCGGAAGCGAGCAATTAGCGCCAACTACCAGCCAAGAGTCGACTTGACCAAAGGAATGGTCAGCAATCGTTGCTGTTTAATAGTGCTAGCGTCAAGACGATCGAGCAACTTGAGAAGTGCGGGTAGTCCGCGCTCGGCTCGCGCGAGAATGTACTCCCCTACCGCCGGGCTCATTTCCATCCCGCGCATGCGCGCCCGCATAATTAGCGCGTCGCGTTTTTGCTCATCAGTTAATTCATGAACCTGAAGGGTGAGGCCCGACTGCAACCGCGATTTAAGATCTGGCAGAATGACAGGCAGATTGGTCGGCGTGAGCCGCGAGGCGATGACCAGTGTATTTCCCGCCTCTTTAATTTTATTAAAGAGCGTAAACAGTGCCGCTTCCCACTCGGCTAGCCCCGCGACAGCGTCGAGATCATCAAGGCAAATTACCTCTAGGCTCTCAAGCCCTTCGATGACATCAGGTGTTAATTGATCAACCTCTTGCAAAGACAAATAGAATGAGCCCAAGCCCAATGCTGTGGACTGATGACACGTTGCTTGAAGCAAGTGAGTGAGCCCTGGCGACCCTTCTCCCCAAAGGAAAATAAAATCAGCGCCTTTGCCATCAAGCCCAACGCTCGTCAGCTTAGCAAGCGCTAGCGCGTTACCATCGCAAGGAAAATAATTAGCAAACACTGCCGAGTCGTCCAACGCCAATCCGAGTGTCAACTGGTCAGTTGGCTCGCCAGTCTGGTGCGGCATATCTTGACCGTTAGTCATACCTAACGTGTCCATCTGTAGTGAAGTAGCTCGCGCTCACTGCGTGTTGAGTCTATTGGCAGCAGGTCGCGATCGAGTGCGATCAGTTCGCGAAGGCGAATCGCATCGCCTAAGACTGCGAGATTCAACTCTAACCGCTCGGCATCGAGCGATGCGAGCGACGACTCTGACACTATGCCTAGCTGCCCAACATACGCGAATAGAGCCACATAATCGGCGAGCGATCGAATTCCATCGACGCGCAGTGTGATCTTCTGCTCAAAACCCATGGCCGATGGCAGCGCAAAATAGTCGGCTAATTGCTCTGTCACCCTGTCCAGAGGGGCTTCGAGATAAGTCTGCAAATTTGAATCCAACCCATCAAACACCTGTGCCTCACCCTGAAATTGAAACTGCCACAGACCGACAAGTTCGCCTGTTGGGGTGAAGTGGATACGGCCAGCCAAAATGCTGTCGGCTCCATAGCGAGCGCTTGCAAGGTTAATAGCATCAGTCCGAAGGTCCCAAAGATTATCGACCGAGAGACTTCTCCGATCCTCGAAATCGAGCACAGGGAATATTAGTGGGAGCCCGCGCGAATCGGCGAAATCGATTAGCGCCGTGACCATCGACTCATCCGTTTCGGGATTCATCAATCGGCGTTCGCCTTCGGATGATTGGACGGCAACCCAAACCAAAATGCTTGGCCGGTTTATATTCCAGATTGGAACACCAAGTTCGCCCAATAACGAATCAACTAAAGCCTGCGAAAGATCTACTGTTATTGTGCGCTGCGACTGGCCAGACCCCGCCTCGCCGATGCTTGAATAACTAACGCCTTCGACAAAGTCACGCGCCCGAGCCAGCGCGCGGTCAACTCCGGGCACTGATAACGCCTCTTCGCCCCCCGTAAGCTTCACAATAACCGCCGCAAGCGCAGCGGCAAACGCCTGCGCGCGCTCTGATTCATCATCGCCAATCAATGCCGATTGATGGCTATACAAGCCTTCAATCTGAACCGCTTGCACGGGTGCGCAAAACGAAAAAGCGACGACGAAAATGGCTAATAGGCTGCGCGCTAACAGCATTCTTACAGGCGCCCTAAAAAGGTGGATATTCATGCGTGGAGATCATACTGCAATCCTAAGCCCGAACCTAGTTTCGGACGCCTCGTCTGTCCCCAGATACGCGCAGATGAAGCATATTTAAGACTGACTGTGTCGCCACTTCTTGCTAAAATTCGACTCTTGCTAGCATCAGCGCCCAGCAAATCTAACAATGTCTAACGCCTAACCACGTTTAAAAAGTTTGAATAGTTTAAATAGACCCCAGAGCGCCGCCACTAACCGAGGAAAACCGCATGACAACCGCCAACGACGGTAGCAACAGCACTACAGCGACTAACGAGTCAGAACGTACCGCGCTAAGCTACCGTGATGCCGGAGTCGATATCGATGCAGGTAACGCGCTCGTCGAGAACATCAAAGCGGTCACCAAACGCACTCATCGCCCCGAGGTCATGTCGCAGATTGGCGGTTTCGGTGCCTTATGTGAGATCCCCGCAGGCTATACCCAGCCAGTCCTTGTGTCTGCTACCGACGGCGTTGGCACGAAACTGCGCTTGGCAATGCAGCTAGGCAAACACGACACCATAGGCATCGATCTTGTCGCGATGTGTGTAAATGACCTCATCGTGTGCGGTGCAGAGCCTCTTTTCTTCCTTGATTACTACGCGACCGGTGGCCTCAATATCGCAACCGCAACAGATGTAGTAACCGGCATTGGCGCAGGCTGTGAGCTCGCGGGCTGCGCACTAATCGGTGGCGAAACTGCCGAAATGCCTGGCATGTATGAGGGCGAAGACTATGACCTCGCAGGCTTTTCCGTCGGGGTGGTTGAGAAAGCGAAGATTATCGATCCATCGAAAGTCAAAGTAGGCAACACACTTATCGGCCTTGCTTCCTCAGGCCCACATTCCAATGGTTACTCGCTAATCCGCAAAGTCATCGAGCGCAGTGAGGCTGACCTTAACGCAGCCTTCGGTGACTCGACCCTCGGTGAAACCTTACTCGAGCCAACAACCATTTACGTGAAGACCATTGCGGCACTCGCACCCCGTATCGAATTGAATGCCCTCGCTCATATTACCGGCGGCGGCTTCACAGAGAACATCCCTCGCGTACTTCCCGCTGACGCGCAGGCAGTAATCGACCTTGGCGCATGGCAGCGACCCGCGATTTTTGACTGGCTGCAAACGGAGGGCAACATTAGCGACAGCGAGATGCTGCGCACCTTTAACTGCGGCATCGGTATGATTCTCTGCGTGGACGAAACGCAGGCTGATGAGGCACTCGCACTGCTCAACGAAGGTCCCATTGCTGCTTGTAAAATTGGTTCGATTCGACAAAAACCAGAGGCATCAGCCGACTCGGTCATTTACGCGTAACTGTGAACGCCTCCTCCGACCACCACACTCCTAGCCCCTGTTCTGTCGTCGTCCTTATTTCGGGCAGCGGCAGTAATCTGCAGGCACTTATCGAATCGGCGAGCGAAGGCGGTTATCGAATTGCCGCGGTAGTCTCTAATAAAGCCGACGCTTTTGGCCTAACTCGCGCTAAAGAAGCGGGGATACCGACCGCCGTACTGTCGCATTTGTCCTACGCTAATCGTGAAGATTTTGACTCGGCGCTTACCCGCATAATCGACAATTTTCAGCCTCGCCTCGTTGTGCTTGCCGGATTCATGCGCATATTGTCTAGTGCTTTTGTGAGTCATTATGCGGGCCGATTAATCAATATTCACCCGTCTCTTCTGCCCGACTTCCCTGGCATAAACACCCATCAACGCGCGCTAGACGCTAACGTAACTAGACACGGCGCGAGTGTGCATTTCGTTACCGAAGAACTCGACGGCGGGCCTGTAATCGCGCGCCACAGCATCCCTGTTGTTCCAGCCGATACGCCAGAATCGCTGGCCGCGCGCGTGCTCGAACAAGAACACAGACTCTATCCGAAGGTTGTTGCTTGGTTTGCCTCTGGCGACTTAAAAATGACGGAGCGAGGGGCGTGTCATGCCAGCATTACTCTTCCGCACACGCACGAAATAGAGTGACGTCGTATGCCTAAGGTTCTGCAAGGTACAAGGTTCGGGTGAGCTATTGCAGCCTATGAGGAGAATCAGGCGCGCTCTCTGAGTCATCATCTGCCTCGTTTTCAAGCGCACCATCCTGCAATCTCGACAGCTTATATTTACGCATCTTCTCGACAAGTGTTGTCCTGCCAATGCTAAGCCTATCGGCGGCGCGAGTGACTACCCCACTGCTGTCATCGAGCGCCTTCTCGATTAAGTCGCGCTCGAGGCGCGCTAGATACTCTTTAAGATCTAGACCGGCTAATGGCAGCCCTTGGGGTGCAGCCTGCGCTGGGTTCACTTCCGTCTCACCCGGACTATTAAGTCCGGCAAATTCGGCAAATCCAGCGGAAGTAACTCCTTCCCTCAGCGCGTCCTCGCTTCCCGCAGAGGCAACCAATTTTTCAGGCAAGTCGCTGACGCCAACAATGCCATGCGGATGCAGTATCGCCATGCGCTCAACCAAGTTCGCAAGTTCACGCACATTGCCGGGCCAGCGGTGTTTCGCTAGCACGGCCATCGCATGAGAATTGAATCGCACAGATCCCCGCCCCTCTCGTTCGAGAGTCGCGATAAGCTCGTTCAGCAGCACCGGGATATCTTCGGGGCGCTCTCTCAGCGCAGGCATCTCAATGGGAAAGACATTTAGGCGATAGTAGAGGTCTTGCCTAAACTCACCCGCAGCAATCATCTCTTCAAGGTCGCGATGGGTGGCGGCGACAATCCTGACATCGGCCTGCAGTGTTTCTGCACCACCAACGCGCTCGAAGCTTCGCTCTTGCAATACCCTGAGAAGCTTAACCTGCATGGAAAGAGGCATGTCGCCTATTTCATCGAGAAAGAGCGTGCCACCATCTGCCAATTCGAAGCGACCGCTTCTGGTCGCAATTGCGCCTGTGAAGGCCCCTTTCTCGTGGCCAAACAATTCACTTTCGAGCAACTCTCGAGGAATAGCGCCGCAGTTAATGGGGATAAACGCCTTCGCGGAGCGTGCAGAGTTATTGTGCAGATTGCGGGCAACAACTTCTTTTCCAGTACCCGACTCACCGGTAATGAGCACGCTAACCTCGGTGTTGGCGACCTGACCCATCATTTTGCGTACGCGTTCGATCTCAACACTTTCGCCGACTAAACTGCGAAACATATTGTAGTCGCGCACTTGGTCGGAACCGAGGAGGCGAGTGGAATGCCGATTAAAGAGCTTCGATTTATGCAGAGCATCGAGCAGCGGTTGAAACCCACAGTTACTCGGCAGTCGCGCGATAATTCGCAGACGGACCGCCGAGTCGATTTCATCGAGTTCAACCTCACCTTCATCTGCAATCACAATGTAAGGCAGCGCCGCATCGATTGCTGCGAGGTCGATTAGCACCTGTTGAGGCAATCGGTCGCGACACTCCCCCAGAACGACCAAAGACACACGCCGATGCGCCTGCCCCTGCGCGCCGAGCACCGCGCGGTATTCAGTAGTCGTCGATGCGACGACTGTCTCGCCCAAAAAACCAAGAATCGTCGAGAGGTCTCGACGTGCCTCGCCGCCGTCTTCAATCAGCAAAATCACCGCCTCAGCGCTTGCATCATGCGTCGACTGTGAGGAGTTTTCTGTTGGAGTTGCTGAGGACATGTACCGCGCATTCGAAGTCGATGGAAGAAATAACCAGCGCACAGGCGACGGAGTTACCATCGCGCGCTAGGCTGCGGAGAATTGATGAAGAGATTAGACATTGCCCCACTCAGCGAGTCAATGATTTGGAGGCCAAATGGAGACCCGATTCTATTTCTTAAAGATATCCGACGATAAGACGCTATAAACTAGGCTCGTAGCGTCATCATGAGGTGCGCAGCAGAGGTGGTTTCGCAGAATGACGTCCTGCGGTACCCCTAAGACGACCCAGTGCGAGTGAGACGAGCTCAAGTGAAGAAATCTGAAGACACAATCAGCGCACCGAGCGACGAACTGCTAAGCGTCCTTGCAAAGGTGCGCGACGCACGCGCTAGTCGCGAACACTCTGCTCGCACCGCAGAGGACCTAGCAACGGGCTTACAGAAACTTGCGCGCCTGACCGCAGAACTGCGCACCGCAATCGAAGGACTTCCCAGCATGGACATGGCTAAAGTTGTAGACCTGCATAATCGACTCGAAAACGGCAAGTTCGAAATCGACAGCAGCAAGCTAGCCGGTAAAATGCTCGATTTCGATCGTCGTGACGAACCAAAAAAATAGGCTTACCACTCGAGCGGTTGCTCCAACCACGCTAACTTGAGTAAATCTTCTTCGGTATCAACATCCCAAAGTGGTGACAGGCATCGTGTGCTGACACCCATCTTCGAAAGTTTATTAAGACTTACCTGAAGAACCTCCGAGGTTCCCCAGACAATGTCTTGGAACATCGCAGCAAAGACTCGGCTCATCCCCACCAGAACATAACCGCCATCGTCGGCTGGCACGAACACTACCTCGATGCCCGAAGCTAAACTCTCAAGTGTCTCTTGGACGTGATTAGGCGCCAGTGAGGGGCAGTCGGCACCCACGATGACAACATACTCAACAGTTGCCTCAATCGGTTTTTGTTTGGCCTCGAACGCGTGAGTTGCGGCGTTGAGCATCCTCTCACCGAGATCTTCCCCGATTTGGGTAGTCGGCGGCAGGCTGCCGTCGCGCTCAGCAAACAGTGGATCGTTAACGTCACCCGACACGGTGAATCTGAAGGGGGCAAGCGCTGAAGCACTCAACATCGCCGCGACGCGCCTTGTCATAGCACAGTGCAAGTCGGTTGCTGAGGTAACGCCAATTGCAGGAATGAGACGCGTCTTTACCTCGCCCGGTATTGGCTGTTTGGCGAATATTAGTATCTGAGCATTGGGATATTTCATTACTCGACTGCCCGCCGCTCAGGGTAATACCGTTTATGAAGCGCTTGCGGTGACTCACCCAGAAAATAACGCAGGCGCAATTCCCACATGAGCAGCACCGTTCGGACGATGCCCTGCGTCTGCCACCTGCGGCTTGAGGTGGTCACTCTCTTTGCGATAGGCCTTGCTGGCGCGGTCCTGCGCAGAGTTTTACTCAGCGCCACATCTTCCATCAACGGCAGCTCAGGAAATCGGCCAACCGCCTCAAATAAATTACGCCGGACGAATAGCGCTTGATCCCCAGTGCAGACGCGAGTCAATCTCGCTCTGACGGTCATAAACCATTCGATTACTCGGAAGGCGAACCCGTCACCGTCGAGCCTGACGTCAAACCAGCCCCAGTCGGCTTCCTTAGACCCTTTAGAATCGCCTAATTCTCTGTGCAGAGCTTCCTCGATCAATTGCGCAGCGGCGGCAGGCAACGTCGTATCAGCATGCAGAAATAAAAGAATTTCGCCCGTCGCGTAATTCGCACCCGCATTCATTTGCGACGCGCGCCCCTTTGCCGCGCTGATCACAGTGCACGAATAGTCTCCGGCTACGTCTAGCGTCCTGTCGGCGCTGCCGCCATCGACCACGATAATCTCGCTCGTGGTTCGCTCCCAGCTTTCAAACGCGGACAGGATTCGTGCCAGTGAGCGCTCTTCATTCAACACGGGAATGATGACGGAAAGACGCTGACCATTACTCTTTTCTATCCCCACATCGACTCTCCAATCACGAAAGATATGTCAATTAATGTCGCTGTTTACAGCGCAGACTAAAATTGATTCAAATACCCTTAAAATGACTAGCATACAGCTTTTAAGGCGCGTTAGAATCCGCCCCAGAAATGCTATTGCTAAGGTCTCAAGTGCCGATAGTCACTTAACAGAGCAAGCGTTTATCGAGAATTGAGCATTAAGGTCAACCTGTGCAGAACGAAGAAAACACAGATAATAGAGAATAGAGAGTGAACGCGAAAAACTTCTATATCGTCGCCTCGGCACCGCAAGATGAAACGCTGCAGGTGCGTATATCAGGCCCCTATCTCACTCGGCAGGCTGCCCAAGCAGATCTCCGCGCCGTCATTGATGAAGCGCTCGACATAGACCCCACTGCCTCCCGCTACGAATACAAAATCTCCAAAGTAGAAAGCCGAAAGCCTGGCGTTATCCAACACATGGCTGCACACGCCTAAGTCCCTCCTCCCATGCACAGCTTGAGTTACGCAATCACGCTACTGGGTAATCGCTTCGCCGCTTACCGCTAAACCCCAAAAATTCCCCATTTCAAGCAGCTGACTGTAAACCAACTTAGACTCGAAATTCATACGATCGATTCCGTAGACCTCGTAAAGCGCCTCAATATTCCCTAACGCCTCGTCAGAGCCATCGCCAAGCGATAACAGTAACTCATCGAGCGCCGCTGTTTCGGACAGCGCCTGTGCCGTATGCATCAACCCAGCATCGCGCATTCCTGAGACGAGGATGACTTGTGTATCGCGACTCGCGGCAAAACTCGAAAAGAAGCCGTAATCGCGAAATTGCTGCCCTTCTTCCGGCAATCCAGCATCGCTAGTAAAATAGGTCACGTTGTCTATGTCTATCAGCTCATCGAAACTACGCCCGACCGCTAACCCCGATCCTGCGAAAGTCATCGACGCGAGGCGGTCGAGTGCGCTGATATAGCCAATGTAGATGATATGATTTGCGCGAATGTCAGCCGACGTGAGATCGGACATCATAGTCATGTTCACCGACTTGCCGCTCTGCGCGAGCAGAGGTGAGATCCGCGCAAGCGCAAAGGCGCTCCCTTCGGGCATGTAGCTCAAGTCTAGATCGAGATAATTTTCGGATTGCTCGATATCTCCGAAACGAAACTCTTCTAATTCGCTGCTCGAATTGACAGTAAATTCACGAACCATTCTCGCAACATTGCCGTTCGCATTCAGCTCGCCAAAAATATAGTAGTCACCCATTACGATAAGCAACGGTTTGTCGTCGCTTAGCACGCTTGCCCAGAGCGGGTGGCTCGACGCAGGCATTGCTGTCACCTTACCCGGGGCATTATTCGAATCGGATAGCAGCGCGAGATTGGCGGTAAGCGCTATTAACACAAGCAGCAATAGCGCAGGCGTCAATCTTTGGCGAATCAGCCCAGCGGTTTTGGTCAACAAACTCTCCTCAGGAGGCGCGAGCAGAGCGGCTTTTTTGGGTTCGGGCGCTCGTGCATTGTGTTCAATAAAAAGAGAATGCCGACCCTTGGGCAAGACGAGCAGGACTGCCGCGTCTGGTTCGAAATCGGCATAGTAGCTCGCTAGCTTTTTACGCAGCTGGTGCACGGCGACACGCACGGCAGAATCCGAAGAGACGTCGAAATTCTCATCTCTGCCGAGTGCGCCAATAGCAATATCTAGCTCACGCGGAACATGACCCGCGAGCGCTGCATCGACAAGAAAGCGCAGCAGTTTAGGGTAAGTTTGCGACCGTCCGAGCGCGCCGCTGTCGATAATACGATTGCCGAGGGCCGACAGCTCAGCGGCTTTCATTGCCTCAAGCACCGGTCGCGGCGCGGCGCGAAACTCTGCCTCTCGAGCACTAATCTCGGGTGCGCTCGAGTCTTGCGTTAACGGTGTCTTATCGCTCATAAAAACATCTGAATATGTCACTAATAGTAGGCTGGCAGTATAGCACTCACGCGGGCATCACGCAGCGATTAACTCTCTATGAAGGCATCAGCTGCCATACTCTGCGCCATACGCCTAATATCGCGT
>Ga0209504_1002558_pt1 | contig 12271 bp, 3 predicted proteins | sample COGITO_mtgs_1005_FD_184791 | JGI IMG/M metagenome (GOLD analysis project Ga0209504, IMG submission 184791) | Pelagic marine microbial communities from North Sea - COGITO_mtgs_100511 (SPAdes) (version 2) | ecosystem: Environmental > Aquatic > Marine > Epipelagic ...
TGGTTGATGTGGTGGCGTTGACAAGCCTGTTGACACCGTTGTAATTAAACCCTACAGGATAAAAGCTGCCATGTGCCCAGAGAGGATTCTCTAGTACATTATCTGCGCTAGATACTGGAGGCACAAGGTTGTTTGGGGCAGTTGATACAACTGCGCTACTAAACATTATTGTATGCCTGAACCGAAACAGCTATATACGTTTTCTGCTGTACACACAATCTCAATAATTCCACCTTTTTGAATAGCTATTGAAGCTGCCGTGAGAGGACTTGCTCCCAACACCAACCTGCTAAAAACGCTATTTGTATTTCTGCTGATCGTTACTGTTGATGTTCCTGCATTGACTAATGTGTAAGTGACACCCACATCAGCAGCTGGACAATCATCTAATGTCCATGCACTAGCGGTTGCGCCATTGTATACAAGTTTTCTTCCGCTGTGCGTAGCCTTATTAATGCTGGCCACTGTGCCACTACCAATAATAAGGGCAAGTTGACTGCCTTGAAATGAGTCGCCAGTAATAGCTCCTGCTGTAAGAGCACCAGTGCCAATGTCTATACTAGTAAACCCAGAAGTAATAGAACCAGAATTAAGCGCACCAGTTGTAACGATATTACTAGAACCTGCGAATGTGCTTATCGCAGAATTCTCAACATTGTCCAAAGATAAGTCTGATTTCAATTCAGCATAAGTTCTGCCTTTGACATTAGTGGTGCCCATCAATAAGACATCATTAGTTACTAGAGCTTCTTCAGATTTTAATGCGTTACCGCTCGCTTTACCGAAAGTAAGAGCGCCTTGAGCGCCGATATCAGATAATACTTGAGCATCAGTTCGACTAACAAGACCTTCGGATGTGAATTGGGCAAACTCCCCACTAACAGGAGTGCCATCAGCCACAAGACTATTTGTGTCAGCTATGCCAAAGGAGAGAGGCGCTTGCTTTGCATTCCAAGTATCTGCGCTAGAGATATATGTGTCTGTGATTGCTGTGCCATTCCACACACCAGTTCCAATAGTGCCAACACTTGTCAGTGACGAAGCAAGCACAGTAGAACCTAGAGTTGTTTGGTTCAACACTTCATTAGCATTGATTCTAAATGTTTTTGCAGAAGCTAATTCTAAATGCTCTGAAGATGTCCATGAATCAGTTGAGTCGACCCAGTTAAGTGTCTTATCAGTTGTGCCTTTAAGAGTTATGCCGCCACCATCAGCAGTGGTGTCTGTCGGTGTGGCTACGCTCCCGAGAACAATGTTCTTATCATCAACACTTAATGTTGTGGAGTTGATTACAGTTTCTGTACCATTTACTGTAAGATCGCCAGTTACGACTAGATCTCCCGATACCGATGCGTCGCCGTTTACTGCGAGGTCTGTAAGATCTAATGCATTTTCAGTTCCCCCCACCCCTATAGTAACAGTTCCAGGTTCTAGTACCATTACATTTTTTGGGTTTGGAGTATCTATTGACCAATTGGTAGCACCAGCTTTCGTGACCTCAAAAACCATTTGGCCAGCTATAGCTGATTCAGTACAGTTAGTAAACTTGCTAAAGATTCTGCCAGATGGCTTATATGATTCGACGTTGGAATTGTCAGTATCAATAGCAACGCCGTAAAAGGGAATTACTCCCGTAAACTCTGTGGAAGATGTAGTCAGCCCGCTTGCAATGGTTTTTGAATTAAAGAAATTAAGGTATGGCGATGCCCCGTTAATTATATTGGATTGAGCAGCCTGCACAACATTAACGTTGATACTTTCGCCAGCAAACTCAGTAGATGTGGCAGAAGACCCAACAGTTGTTAGATGTGTTAGAGAAGCATTTACAGCAAACGATGCATGGTCTGCCGTTTCTGCGGTGGTGTTTGCAACAAATGTCAGACCTGTGTTTGCGAGAATATATGTCGGTGGTCTGGTCCAAAAACCTGCTTTATTTAATACTAGCTCTGGGTCTTCTCCAGCAGCACCACCAAGGTTTGCAAATGCTGCGCCAGTAGATAAGCTGAATACTGTTGTATTCAGGTCTAGCCCAGTTCCTGCTGTATATTCTGTATTGTTATCGGAAGGAGCAACCCAAGAGCCATCCTTTGCTAATAATAAAGATTCATCATCGCCCGATGCACCACCAAGGTTTGTAAGTGCCGCATTGATACCAAGTGTGATTGTATCATTAAGGGCAACATTGGATGAGGCAATAACGTTGATGCCAGTACCGCCAGAATACTGCTTAACTGAATGCCAACCACCATCCTTTCTCAAGAAAGTGTGGAATAGAGGCTTGTCAGTCGTTTCTGGGTCCAAACCGCTGTAGTCAGTTCCATCACCACCAAGGTTTGTAAGTGATGCGCCAGTAGATAAGCTGAACTCAGTTCCATCTAATGTAAGACCAGTACCGCTAGTGTATGTTGTGTCTACAGGAGTAGACCACGCACCATCATTGCGCAAGAATGTTGTTGTGCTGCTGCCGCCTGTCAAATTACTTAGCGCAGCTCCGTCAGATAATGAGATAGTATTTGTGTCGAGATCTATCCCTGTTCCAGCAATTAGAGCAGTTTTTGATATTGATATTGCAGCGTCTGATTTGATATCAGCATTAATAATTGAATCGGAAGATATTGATGAAACACCACCAGCAGTGAATGTCACATCTCCAGTGATAGATTTATTATCCCAAGTATCAGTTCCATCATATATTAAGAATTGTCCAGCAACTGGGCTGGCAATGCTGGTGTCATTCAGTGAACTTATAGAGGATGTCGCATCTACATAAGCCTTTACAGACTGTGATGTAGGGACATTAGTTGCTGTTGCTGTTCCGAAACTATCATCATCGATGAAGTCTGTTATTGTTAAAGCGCCTGTCCCACTAAATCCATCGGCTTCTACTGTTCCTGCTACATCAACATCTGCTGTAATGAGAACATTGTCCGTATCAACCCTTTTGATCGTCGCATCATCAATCCACTTACTTGTAGCATTATCATACACTAGCAGAGAACCGTCGACAGGATTGGTGATATTAACCTCATCAATATAGTCGATTGCACCAGCTCGCGTAACTTCTTGAGTTACTGTCACTTGTCCTTGAACTAATCTTGTGCGCTTATCAGCACCAGATGTGATCTCAACATCATAGACATATCTTCCAGCTTCTAATGAAGAAGTGACAGACCGTGCCAACTCAATTGTGACCTCACCAGAAGTGCGCAACCCAAACCCTGCGGTAAATGGGGTTGCTGTTGAAGAATCATATGTTTTTCGGATCTGTCCCGCAACTGTGTATCCGCTTAGATCGATGATAGATCCTGTCGATGTTTTCGCGATAATAGTTTCGGAGAAATCCGTACCTTGATCGACCTGTATGTTGAGCTTTTGAACTGACATCTATTTGTTTCCTAGTTCTTCGATCATTTTTCTGAGTTCTTGATTTTCTTCTTTCAGTTCTTTTATCGCCTCAATGAATAGGGCAGATAACTGAGCATAATCAACTGTCTTATATTCTGTGGCGTTCACAATGTCATCGCCCGCTCGTGTTGTTACAGCTGACGGTAAGACTTTTTCTAAACTCTGCGCTATAACACCAGCACTGTCTTTACCACCATTGGTGTAGTTGAATGTTACACCATCAAGCGATTGCAACTTTTCAACTGCGTTATCAACAACTTCTATATTTTCTTTCAATCTCTCATCAGAAACAGAAGCACCACCAAAGGCGATAATATCACCCTTAACTGCAAAATCACCAGCGGTGTTCAACGAACCCACTAGGCTGCTGCTGACGTAATGGAGAAGACCAGATGTCGAATGTGCAGTAAAGGTGCTGGAGTTGCCGTTATAGGCTAACGCGGTGGAAGCAACTCTTTGGTCTGCAAGATTGATTGTGGAAATGTTCGTGGTAGATATCTGAAGCCCACTAGACGAAGCCAAGAAGCCAAACCCATTAGTAGATTCATCCCAGAATACAATTCTATCAGCATTAGGGTCTGCTAACGAAAGAAGTCCTGGAGCACCTTTAGTGCCTTTCATGCCCTTAGAGCCTTTAGCGCCTCCAGCGCCTTTAGTGCCTTTCATGCCCTTAGTGCCTTTAGCGCCTTTAGTGCCTTTAGCCCCTTTAGTGCCTTTAACGCCTTCAGCACCTTTAGTGCCTTTAGCCCCTTTAGTGCCTTTAGCCCCTTTAGTGCCTTCAGCACCTTTAGTGCCTTTAGCCCCTTTAGTGCCTTTAACGCCTTTCTGACCTAAATCGCCAGTACGGGCGAATGTCACGATAACATCTTCATCAGCACTGAACGAAGTCGCCGAGCCAGCTACATGTGCGCAGTTTACTGTGAAGTGGGCAGCGTTTTCATTAATGCCAGTAATTGTGAAGATAGCAAAATCAGAAGCATCTTGTTTATTTGAAATTCTAAAATGACCTTTTAAGGCAGAAGTAGAATCGTCAATAGTTCGTAAGAATGATTGTATGTCTGTGCTATTGTCATCTGAATCAGCAATAAACATTTTGTTTGCATCTGCTGGTGTCGAATTATTTAACCTTAGCCCGCCTGTTCCTGGATCCGCATTACCAGTAGCAGTTTTGAAAGTGTAGTCAAAAGTAGCACCGCCAAAGTTTCCTTCATTACCTTTAGCGCCTTCAGCACCTTTAGTACCTTTAGCGCCTTTAGTGCCTTTCATGCCCTTAGAGCCTTTAGCGCCTTTGTCACCTTTAAGACCTGTGCTATCACCAGCCCATTTACCATCACCTTTGATAACTTCGGTGTTACCCATATGCAGTGGTTGGAACAGTTTTACTTTGTCTTGGATGACCGACATTACAGCGGTTGAGGCAACCTGCTGATCACCAGTACTACCACTCGTCAACTCGAAGTCCATTGAGGCATTGGTGCCCTCATCAGCATCAACATTAACGCTGATCCGCGCAGAGTTACCCTTTACACCCTCAGTGCCACCAGCCGTTTTATCTGGTGTTCTCGATCTGTGGTTGAATGTTACATTCGCATTACCGCCACCATCATTTGCGGTTAGTGCAATACCACCACTACCAAACCCAGCTTCAATGTATCCTGAAGTAGATATGTTATCGGATATGCCAGATACCGCACCTGTCGCACCTTTAGTGCCTTTAGCGCCTTTAGCGCCTTTATCGCCTCCAGCGCCTTTAGTACCTTTAGCGCCTTTAGTGCCTTTCATGCCCTTAGAGCCTTTAGCGCCTTTGTCACCTTTAGCGCCTTCGCCCACAAGTATAACTGCAGCAGACCATGTCACAGTAGTATCAGTTGCAGTTCCTTCAGCACTAAATGTGCCAGTACTGACATATAGATCTGATCCAGCTACTGGAGCAGGGATTGTAGCAGACCAACCATTAGGTGCAGTTAGGGTATCATTAGCGAAGTTATATGAGCCGTCATCTGCAGTTGGTGTAGCCAACGCAGTAGCACTACGCTTGTAGACCTTAGCAACAATAACACTTACACCTTGAACACCACCAGCCCCTTTAGTGCCTTTAGCGCCCTTAGTACCTTTAGCCCCTTTAGTGCCTTTAGCACCCTTAGTGCCTTTAGCGCCCTTAGTACCTTTAGCCCCTTTAGTGCCCTGTAGAGCTGCGTTTGTGATTGTGGCTTTCTTGAGCTTACCTGTATCAGAAGCGTCTAGCACTAGAAGATAATCGCCGCCAACTACGCTATTTGTGAGATCAGTCCTGTCTGCAATAGTTCTGCCATTATCAGTTAGGATTTCGTCATAGTTGGTTCCGTCAACCGTTAGATCCCAAAGACCGCTATCACCACCCTCCTTCCATCGAATATCAACATCGGCTTGCGCACCACGATTGACCTGTAAACCAGCATCTTCAGTGGGGGTGTCACCAGCCGCAACATCACTATTCAGAGTGATCTGATTATCAGCAACATCTAAAGTTTCAGTATTGATTGTTGTTGTAGTGCCTGATACAGTAAGATTGCCAGCTACTGTCATATTCGTAGTTTGGACATCACTGAATCTTTTAGTTGAAGATCCGAGAGCAACAGAGTCATCCGTTTTAGGAATGATGCTTGATGCTAAAGAACCAGTAACTGTGATGTCGTCGCCAGTGCCATCACCAAGAGAAACAGCACCATCAAGAGATGTCGCCCCAGTGACAGTAAGCGAACCAAGCGAACTTGATGCGGTGGTAGATACCCCACCTGGAACATTTAGTTGGTTGTGGAATGTTGTATTCGCCCAAACAGTCATTGACGTGATATCGCCAGCAACGTATGCAGCCCTAAGTGCTGCATCTTGGGTAGCAGGATTAGCATCTGCATAATCAGCAGGATCATATACCACACCAAGAGTGATGTTGCTATTTGCACTCAGCGTACCATGAACATTAACGTCACTGCCCTTAATCCCTATGGTAGCATCAGCACCAAGAGTGACGTCGCCATCAACATTTAAGGTTCCGTCTAAGTCTGTATTGCCTTTAACTCCAAGCGTGTTAGACAATGTTGTTGCGCCTGTAACACCAAGAGTAGAACTTATTGCAGTCGCACCACCAGCAGTCAGAGTTGTGACCTCTGTCGCACCAGCAGTCAGAGCAGCGTCTAAGACTGTTGCACCTTTAACGCCTAGAGTTCCAATAACAGTAGCAGCACCAGATTGTAACGTTTCAAGAGTTGTGGCACCATCGACATTCAACGTACTGTCTATATCAACACCACCTTTAACCCCAAGCGCACCGATAACAGTAGCAGCACCAGATTGTAAGGTACTGTCTAGGACAGTTGCACCTTTGACACCCAACGCACCAATGACTGTAGCAGCACCAGATTGTAACGTTTCAAGAGTTGTAGCTCCATCAACATTCAGCGTACCATCTAAGTCTGTATTACCTTTGACACCCAACGCACCAATAACAGTAGCAGCACCAGATTGTAAGGTACTGTCTAGGACAGTTACACCTTTGACACCCAACGCACCAATAACAGTTGCTGCGCCAGATTGTAATGCTTCAAGAGTTGTGGCACCATCGACATTTAAGGTTCCGTCTAAGTCTGTATTGCCTTTAACTCCAAGCGCACCAATAACAGTAGCAGCACCAGATTGTAAGGTACTGTCTAGGACAGTTGCACCTTTGACACCCAACGCACCAATAACAGTAGCTGCGCCAGATTGTAACGTTTCAAGAGTTGTGGCACCATCGACATTTAAGGTTCCGTCTAAGTCTGTATTGCCTTTAACTCCAAGCGCACCAATAACAGTAGCTGCGCCAGATTGTAAGGTACTGTCTACAACAGCAGCACCTTTGACACCTAATGCGCCGATAACAGTAGCTGCGCCAGATTGTAAGGTACTGTCTAAGACTGTTGCACCCTTAACTCCAAGCGCACCAATGACTGTAGCAGCACCAGATTGTAATGTTTCGAGAGTTGTGGCACCGTCAACATTTAAAGTTCCGTCTATATCAGCAGCGCCCTTAACTCCAAGCGCACCAATGACTGTAGCAGCACCAGATTGTAAGGTACTGTCTAAGACTGTTGCACCCTTAACTCCAAGCGCACCGATAACAGTAGCTGCACCAGATTGTAAGGTACTGTCTAAGACTGTCGCACCCTTAACTCCAAGCGCACCGATAACAGTAGCTGCACCAGATTGTAATGTTTCGAGAGTTGTGGCACCATCAACATTCAATGTACCATCTAAGTCTGTATTACCTTTAACGCCTAATGCACCAATGACTGTGGCGGCACCAGATTGTAATGTACTATCTAAAGTCGTAGCACCTTTAACGCCTAGAGTTCCAGTAACAGTTGTATTCTTAGCGTCTAACGCTTCAAGAGTTGTGGCACCATCGACATTCAACGTACTGTCTATATCAGCAGCGCCTTTAACGCCTAGAGTTCCAGTAACAGTTGTATTCTTAGCGTCTAACGCTTCTAGTGTTGAATCACCATCAACATTCAATGTGCCATCTAAGTCTGTATTACCTTTAACACCTAGAGTGCCAGTGATTGTAGCATCACCAGAACCTAGCGTTCCTGTGAAATTAGCATTGCCGTTTGAGTCAATAGTCGCAACAACAGCATTTGCTGAATCAGCAATTACAAGTTTTGAGTCTCCGTCAGCATCAACTAGTTTTAAGTATAGATCTGAATCGCCAGCAGCTGGTGCACCAGCAAGATATACAGAAGCGATGTCGCCATTACTCACACCGCCAGAAAATAGTAAGTGTGGTGAATTGCCATCAGCACGGAATGTAGTGTTACCGCCAGCCATTGTTAAGTCGCTGTTGTTCACTTCATAGGCATGGTCGCCTTGTAAGTCTCTTAATTTGAAGTCTTGATATTGTAGTTCGTCGGTTGTTCCACCTTCTTTTATTACAAGAACCTGACCAGAAGCACCGCCACCCAAGCGAATCCTACTCACATCGCCAAGATCGACTTGCTCTGTACCAGTAGTGTTGAATGTCACATTTGCGTTGAACACAGTATTAGCGTCAACAGTGAACAACTCAACTCCAGCGCCAGTTATATGTGTGTTGGATTCTATAAGAAGCGTTCCACCATTATCACCAACTGTGTCGCCGCTTTTCAGTTTATCAGTTCTCAGCGTTGTAGAAGAGAACGTCCCCTCAACATGACCGTCTCCAGTAACTGAGCCGCCCCTATTAGCACCACCTGCTCTCGCTACGGTGACAACATTGTTGCTTATAATCGTAGAGATGAAGTTGGTGTTTAATCTCCAAGTATTAAAGCTATCGCTCAGTTGGGTATTTGATACAGGTACTGTCATTTGAAATTCTCTATTCTCTTATAGTGAGGGACTAGTATTATTTATTAGAATTGATTGAGTCGTTTTCAGATATTTGTCGTATCAATTCAATCTCTATTGTCTGTTATTTATTAGAACTTGCAGCATAGTTTTTATATCTTGCATATCACTTTTGAGACTTTCTATCTCGTCTGTCACGCGCTTGTCTTTTGCGTTTCTAACTATCTTCTCTTCATATGCTCTATTCGAAGAAACGTCATTGCAAAAGATCGCCCCAGACTCAACATCAAATGTCAAGTCAGGACGACCTCTAACAGAAACTACTTTCGATTGCACTATACAGGTCTCTTATGCGTTACACTAGTCAAGTTGTGTATTGAAGGAGTGTAATCTCTACCCTTACCATCAGGGCGAGTCAAAACAATCTTGTATTGGATATAATCAATACCAGAATATCTAGAACCATCCTTTGACTCATACGCAATAATCTTAGTATCATCAGTGTTCTCGAACAACTTATTGGTAGTGGCAAACCCAGTAGCGGCAGTCGTAGAGAAAAGTCTGAACAATTTAGTGGTGCTTGAAGTGGAGTCGCCAAGCGTTGATTGTTCAGCAGGTCTTGTGTAATAATCCTCACATTGGGTGAAGATCTTATCCTCGATAGGCTCAGGGTCATTTTCATTCCTAGCTCTAACATACACAGTAACACCACCCTCTTTCGGCATATATCCTCTAACAGCAAAGAAGAATTTCTCGCCAGCACCACCTTCAGGTCGACTAGCAGGAACAACCTGTGATATATATCGAGCAGAAGCGTCACCTGCAGGAAACTGCTCATTTCCAGGAGTAGCACTAATTCTTTCTTGCTCAACACTCACCGATGCATCGTTTATATCGACTGTTGGACCAACGCGAATGTCAGTGGTTGTCATAGTACCTTTAATGAGTAATGACTTTGTATCTCTGTTTGATGCGCTATAGATTCTTTTCTGATCTTTAGCGAAAACAACCCTTTTGTTCGGCTGGACAGAGGAGAATGCAGTATCAGTAACGCCAGCCAAAGAAGTGGTTTTCATCTGCCAATCAATCTTAGTGAATTTTGGTGTGAATATTGGAGCATTTATCGTAATAGCATCAATATCAATATTCGCAACCTCAGTGATTAATGCACCTGCGCCTCTTTCTTGTCCGCGAATATACTCAGTCGCACCAAACCCATGAGATGTAGAGCCTGTTGAATCGGAAAGACGTATTCTGCCATAATCGGTATTAAGAAACGACACTTTACCTTGTACAGTATTTGCCGTAAATGCAGACGCCACACCTATATTAACATTGTTTCTAAACAACGTGCTGTGGGTATTTGCTGTTGAAGTAGGGAAGTTACCAAACGCATCAATCTGAACAATAGTTGATGTGGTGGAAGGTTCAGAAACCACTGACCTCACAGTTCCGTCTGCCCATGTAGTTGTGTCAGTGTTTGTGTTGATGAAAGCGTCATAATCAGGCACATTCTTAGCAACCTTACTCTTCAATGCATCACCCGCCACAATTGTTACAGCAGCGTCATGTGTTATTGTCATCAAGCATGTTCCACGAACGATCTCATCTGTTTGGAATCCCGTGGTTGCTGTCGATGGACCAAATGGAGTTATGGCATTCACATTCAAGAACTCGGTGTCTGAATTATCTAACTCAAACGTTGCCACTGCTGACTTGGTGAAAGAATTTTGTCGTATGTCAAACTTCAATGCCTCATTCGGCAGTTTTGCCCAGTTATTTCCTGTAGCAGAAGAAAATAGATCACCAAGTCCAGGAACACCATACGCAGACTTATTGGTAACAACATCTGGTTGGTTTCTTACGCCTGTCCAAAGCTCATATTCATCTTTGGAATCAGTAGGAATGACAGTAAACGCATAAGCCTTTCCTGATGTCAAGAAAGGTCTTTCGTCAAAATCAAACTCTACAGGAGTAGCATTCGTCACTGTGCTTGCCGCTGCAGCGATCTCTGCTTGTGAGATAGGTTGAGATTGCGAGACTAATACGTTAGTCGGACCACCTGCTCGGTCAACTTCCCTAATCTGCAACAGAACCGACGATGATGTATCAGACGATGCCTTTGCAAAGAATAGTCTGATGTGATGGCAGAATACGCCATCAATCTTGCTTGACGGAACAATAAACACTTGTGATAGAAAATCAGGAAGTTCTTGTGGAATCTCTTTGATACTGACATTCGTCTGTGTTTTATCGGCAGACAGTTCTGAGAGAACAAGGTTTGTTATGTTCTTCTGTACGCTTTTCGGATCGAGTCCTCTTGATCTCTTAGATGGCGCAAGGTAATATTGTCCACATCGAGTTGTCGAGCCATTCTTACCAGAACTAATGCCGCTCACTATAGGCGGCTGCACATCACTAACTTCTAGTAAATGCTTCAGTCCTCTGAATTTCATGGTGCTGTCGTTTGGTAAAAAGAACTCGAAGGTCAACTTGCCTGTCGAATCAGTCATCAGGTAAGACTTGCCTTTCTTCTGACCAGCCAGCTTGGTGTATTTTGTAACATCACGCCCATCAAACCTTGGCCATACCTTGGTCGACGGCTTCAGACCAGTACATGTAACAGTGATGGGTTTATGCGCAGCTATCACATAGTCGTTAGCAGAACGTGATCGGCTGATGCCTGAAAGGTCTGAAAACTCAGCCAGCCCAGTGTAATCAATGCCAGCTTTTTTATAATCACTCAACATCCTCGTCAATGTGTTGCTATTCACGCTAGATGGGGTTTGTGTGATATGGCATATACTATGAGACAAGGTCATTCTGCCATTGAACACTTGAATGGGTGTAGTTGTCTTTTCGATAATCGGCAAACGCTTTGTGCCGAATACTTGAGACAACATAGACTTATGGAAGTTTTGTCTGAAGAGTCTTTTGAATATACTTCCTTGACGGACATTGGACAAAGAACCAGCCCTAACCTCCAAGTCAATATCTTTCATCTTCGGAATCGGTCGAATAGGTGAACTTTCCGAGATAAAATCGCCAGAACGCAAGGTGTTGTAATATCTTTCGACTGGTTTTGGATTAACAATAACAACTTCTTTAGGTGGTTCAACAGCGTCAGCTGCATCATCAACCCGCAATACTGATATTTTTAGTGCTTCAATATCAAGTTTGTTAATTTCAACTTGTTCTTTTGTTTTTTCTAGATCACCGTCCATCTCACGAAGATCTTCCATAGTATATCTTCGATTATTTTCTCGTTCAAGGTTCACTTGATAATCGTAACGACCATAATATGTTGCCGCTTCTGGAGAAAGTGATGGGTATCCAGGAATGGTTATTGTCCCCAATAACATAGCCTGTGGGTCAGCTGTCGGTGCTACAGGAGTCTCATCGGGAATACCAGTTTTAATATCAAACAGACCATTCGGACGAAGAGCCACAATATCTATGCGTGGGAGATAAACGTCAACGTCAGCTTGGAAGTTTTGGTCTGGAGTTGGCGGGTATACACCATGTG
>Ga0209504_1002566_pt1 | contig 12216 bp, 26 predicted proteins | sample COGITO_mtgs_1005_FD_184791 | JGI IMG/M metagenome (GOLD analysis project Ga0209504, IMG submission 184791) | Pelagic marine microbial communities from North Sea - COGITO_mtgs_100511 (SPAdes) (version 2) | ecosystem: Environmental > Aquatic > Marine > Epipelagic ...
TGCACTACAAGCAAGAGAAGTTCTTTTATTGCTTAATGATTTAAACGTAGGAGGTGGCGTTGACGCTTCCAACCCAGAGGTTCATTACATGTGTAGCCAACTCGTTACTGCTGGTGCGATGACGCAACAAACCTGCGATGACATCATGAGCTGGGGGCAGAAAGCCGTGTCTATTGGATTTGAAAAATTCGGTGAAGAAGTTAGACATGGATACGTTGAGAAATGCGCTACAATCTAACAAATGAGTTTAAAATTTCCAATAAGATTATTAGGTAAGAGGGCACCATCTGGCGGTGATGTTCCATTCGCAACATCATTATACGATAGTGGTGAGAATTTGTTAGTTTCTATAGAGACTGATATACCCCCTGTCTGGAACGACTTTAACACACCATATAACGCTACTCGTTTGGAGATTGGCACAAGTTGCACAAGTATTGGAAGTCGTGCGTTTGATCGATGTAATGGCTTAACTGGTTCATTAGTCATTCCAAATAGTGTTACGATTATTGGGAGTTATACTTTTTTTGGTTGCTCTGGCTTAACTGGTGACTTAGTCATTCCAGATGGTGTTACGAGTATTGGGACTGCTGCGTTTGATTTATGCAGTGGCTTCACTGGCACATTAACTATTCCGAATAGTGTTACGTTTATTAGCGGTACTGCTTTTGACCGTTGCCTTGGCTTAACCAATGTTGATTGTTACGTTGAAAAATTTGTATTAGATGGAAGTAACACAATTAAAGACTCTGGCGTCACAACTATTCACGCTAGATCAACTGACGGAACTTGGACAGCTGGTGCTGGTCAAACCATCGGAGGTAAGACAGGCATCGAAGTAATTAAAGATCTATAATCATGAGTTTAAAATTTCCAGTATTATCTTTAATACCATTCCAAGAAACCAATTAACAAAATTCACCAACTAGCATTCTCACCCCTTGTATCAACATGGATGAATGATCTGTAAGTTCCTATACCCCCTTTAAACTCTCCTCTGGTTCTATATTCTTTCATTATTTTTGAGGCTTTCCAAGGAGAAACATTACTGAAATTTACGTCTACTGCATTGTTTTGCATGTGATAAGAGCATTTATGACCCCTAACCGCTCTGTTATATTTTGGTGATCTATATGCAGATACTATCTTGTTGATCTTTAGGTCGCTTTTATCTACTATTTTGTCAATTGCCTTTAAAGTTGGGGCAATAGTTTTCCACATCTCCTTTGGCGGCAATTCATTTACAATTCCCCTTCTTGATTTAAAATGCGGCTCAAGAACCATTCTTGGGGTAATGTTCTTTAATTTAAGGTCGAGAATAAACCTAGCATAGTCCATTACTTTGATACCTTCTTTATCAACCCAAGACTTTGGAATACCTTTTACTTCTTGTTTTGGTCGAGAAATAAAAGCGGCATTACCAATATTCGTGGTCAAATAAGCAAGAGACCCAATCATAGTGGATATAAATTTTCTTTTAGTGGTCATCTCTTTAATTGTTTACACTTATATTTTTTGTTTTTTAGCAAATATGGACTCTTCTTTTGGGTTAAATTTATATTTTAGTGTAATTAATTAACAACGAAAGGTATCTCAATATGAAAAATATATTTTATAAACTATCACTTCTTGCCGTTTTCTTTCTCTTTAGCTGCTCATGCGGCAATAAAACTAGTAAAAGAAACATAGAGACTATCTCTGAAAAAGAAAGTGTAATCCCTAAACTTGACAAATCAAGTAAAGAGTTAAAAAAAATCACCGTAGCATCCACAAATGGTGGAGAACAAATACTAAAACTTCAAATCAGAACAACAAACGCATTGTTCCTTGCTCAAAAGCAAAAAGCCGAAGAGCTGACTAAAAGACTTCAGGTTATTAGCGACGAGCTAGAAATGCTTCAGAAGTGGAACAGAAATCAGACAAACGATCTTAGAGCGCTTGAAAGCAGCCTTACTGACGTAGAAATAGCTTTGAATTTAAAAGAGAACGAAGTCCACGACCTCAGAAAGAACAACAACACTTTAAGAGTCCAAACAGTAGAGGCTCAAAAGGAGGTTGAAACGGCTCAAGAAGAGATTATGAAAGTAAAAGCCGAGAGTGAAGTTAAGATTGCCGAAATTCAAAAAAAGGTTGACTCTTTGAGAAAGTATAGAAACATTTGTTTCGCTGTGGGTGGTCTTCTTGGTTTTGGCATTCTGTTCAAGCTGTTCGGGCCTAGACTCTTTTAAAAAACTTATCGTTTATTTAAATGGGGGAAACAAATACAAGTCAGCTTCGTTCTGATGATATAAAAGATATCATTTCGGCGACCATTAAAGAACTTCATGCTTCTGATGCTCAGGTTCAATTTAAAAAACCAACAACCATTCAAGGGTGGGTTTATGCTCTTTTAGGTTTTTGTTCTATTCTCGGAATATTATTTACCGCTGTTGTGTTTCTAAATAATGTAGCCACCCATTCAAAAATACCATATCACTCTGGCACTGAAGAACTTGTTTCGACCTTACATGCAGACCACATGAGTCATGCCACATCTGAAGAACTCCACCACAGAGAAGAACAATTAGAATTAAAAATGGTCGAACAGGTTACGCCAATTAAAGAAAACCTTCGGACAATACAATTAAACCAAGCCAATATACAGACACAACAAGCAAATTTTACAGAGGACTTCAGAGACATCAGGAATAATCTCAGGGAGGTTCAAAGGGGGATAAATAAAATTGCAGATAAAATAGAATGACATTTGAACTATTCAAAACAGCGACACAATTACAGACACTAGCATTGACGATCCCAATGCTAGTTCTTTGTATATTGGTGCTTCTTGAAATTAGAAAACCAACCAATGAAGCATGTTTTAGGGGTAAAAACGGCGAAAAATCCCAGATGTGTTGGATACTTCTTGGTTTGTTTTTTGGTTTTACAGGCAAGGTTGTAGAATCAATTTGGTGGTCTGTTCCTTGGACCATGTCCTACATTGAACATCCAAGATGGTTTGAATTTAATAGTTATGGGGTTTTCTTTAATATTATATTTAGACAGGTATTCTTTACCATTTCAGCTTATTGTCACCTTAGAGCGTTCATACCACCAAATATAGGCAGCAAAGGACTTAAAATAATTCACTATCTTCTTGTTTTCTCCTTGTTTGCTGGAGAAGCATATATCTGTTATTTGTGGTATTTAAAGAATTTTGGTGTAAACTAAATTGACAAATTAAAAATAAATTAAAATTATGACATTACCTAAAATTAAATTCCCATCATCTAAAATGCCTATTATTGGTTATCTTAAAAGATATTGGATTCTCTTGGCTGTTATCGCTATCCTCATTTGGGCCTATACGTCTGGTGCTTTGGCTCTTACGATGCGTGGAGCGCTTCTAATACCAATCTTCACACTTATTGCTGCTGCCTCTGCCCTGCTGCTCAGAAACGTCTATAATCGCAAGACGACTGATAAATATGCGGATGATAAAGAATGGATTACCCGTGATTGGGATAGTCTCACTCCATTTCAGAGAATAGCAATCACAAAAGCAGAATTTCTTATTTACTTTTTCGGCGGTTCTATTATAGCTGCTGGTCTAGTGATTATTATTAATGTTTAAATTTGCGGCATTTTTAGGGGTTTTGGCTCTCGTTGCATCTGGATTAAAATGTGATTCAGATGGCGGTGAACCTTCTCCAGTTCCCGTCCCTGATCCTGATCCTGCTATTCGTTATTACCCCCTAAAACACCACGAAAAACTATGGGATTCTGCTGAAATAAAGCCTTCTCAGGTATTTAGAATAGACAAGTCTATTTCTATTTATCTCGAAAACAAGAAAAAGTATGAAGGCATAGAGAACATGAGGGTTGGCGGTGTAACTTCTGCCATTGTGTTTGTTCTTCATGGTAGAGAATCTACATGGAATTTCAAAAAACATCTTCACGAAGGTTCTCCGTTGACAGGTAAAACTAAATGGTATCCTAAAGGAAGACCAAAAGATCCTCCAAAATACGGCAGGTATTATACGTTTGAAGAAAGCGCTGAAGATGCCCTTTACAAACTAAAGGATATGGAGAGGGTTAATTGGGGTAGGTGTAACGACGCTCTCTACAATATAGAGAAATACAACGGGTTAGGCTATTTAAAATACCACAAAAATGTTCTTTCTCCTTATTTATGGTCAGGAACACAGCATTATAAAAAGGGTAAATATATAGCAGACGGCAAATTTTCTTCTACTGCTGTAGACAAACAACTTGGCACATGTGCTATTCTAAAGAGAATGCAGTCTAGAGGTCTTGAGATTGGTTTTCGTTAAGGACAACGCTTTCACTTAGTTGTTCACTTATAGCATACTTGGCTCCACATATAGAACAAAGAATACAAGATCCTCCAGAAAGTTTTTTCAATATTAAACCTTCACAGAAGCCGATTTCTCTTAGTTTTTGGCATTTATCTCCGCTTAGTTGGCATATTTCTAATGAATCTCCAATTTCTGCGTTTTTCAATGTTATTTTGTCGCTGTTCATAGTTGTAGCCAACAAATAATACAGTTGTTTTCTGTTTTTTTCAATATAATAGTTGACTCCGCCATAAATAAATGTAATATATAAATATATGACCGTACCAGAAATCAAAAACATCAAAATCAAAAAAGAAGACATTTTAGATTATGTAACCAACATAAGTCAATATGACCCTATTGAAAAATGTATAGATGCAGAAATTTACGAAGTTTTTGACGAGTTTATATATAATAGATATACAAGAGAAACTTTGGTTCAAGACCAGGATTTCATAAACTTCAGTAAACAAGTTTCCATTTTGCGTTCTAAGGCGTCAAAAATGAGTAATAAAGAAACATCCTTGATCTGCGAAGAATTAGAAGAAATAGCGCCAACATATGTAAAATTATGATTAAAACACACAAACAACCAAAATATCCAAACTTCAAAAAACAACAATAGATATGATAGTACTTCAAATGGTTCCTTGTAGATTGTATATGAAAATAATAGAACTCGTAAATAAACAGTTCCCAGAAAACTTATGTATCAATGAATTTTTTGAGCTTTCGAGGGATAGCGATGAAAAAAGACCAAACAACCTACTAGAAATAACTAGTAAAAACTTTAAATTCCCCCGAAAACCATTTATTGCTGGCTCTTTTGACAGGGACAAGATAACTACCGAGCCTGGAGATTTTTTCTTTACAATAAGAAACAAAAAAGAAGAATTAATGAAAGAGTTGTTATTTTTAATAAGATATTATGGGTCTTACGAATACTACAAAAAAGCTTCTAATAATTACCAAAGATGCCTTTTCGATATACTTAACAACTTAAACTCTTTTGACGATAAAGACCTTCTGTCGATTCTAGAAAACCCAAAAAAAAGAAAAAACCTTTTAACTTACAAGAATGTGTCATACAAGCTGAGAGACAATTTAATTGTACAGGATAACAACTTTGATTATATTGGCGATTTTGATGATTGGGAAAATACGATTAAAGAGATAAAGGAAAAAACTGGCTTAGATTTGACGAGTTTAAAAAATGAAAAAACAGAACTTTAGACATAAAAAACATGAAAAAAACACAAGGATTCGAAAAAAGCAAGACAATTAAACGTAAGGGTATCCACGCTAAAACAAAAAGCTCCAAGCTAAAAAGTTCAAAAAACTACCTTAAAAAATACAAGGGGCAAGGAAAATGAATAACCAAGAAATCATTGCTGAGTGTAAACTTTCTATTGAAAGTTTCTTTTGTGAGCCTAGATGTTCAATGAAGTTGCAAGATGCCGTTGAAAAGATTAATGAGGTTTATGAGATCTTAGATATGGACTCAAAAAACAATGGCTGGAGCATAACAACTAAAGACGGCCCATCCTATTCCAACATTACAATGGAAGAAGCTGTTGCCATCCATCACAAACATACAGAAAATGAGTGATAGATTTAAAGCGGTTGGCTCAGGCAAGGGAGATAAATCCAGAACCGCCGACATAAATAAATTCTCCAGAAATATGGAGAAGATATATGAGAAGAAAACTTGGCAGTTTTGGGCCACTTGGGAAGGGTTGAATACAGAAGAAATCGATTTTGATGATTCAGGGCTTGAAGACTTCGAGCAAATATCTTACAAAGAATACATAACAAGGCTAAAAAAATGAGCGAAAGTATTATTTTTTATAGAATACCAAAAAACGCAAGCACTTCAATCTATGATAAATTAGGCTCTTTAAATTTTATAAAAAAACATGATTCAATAATAAGTGTAAATGTAAATCAAAAAATCTATAAGAATTTTTTTACGCCCAGCCATTTAAAGCCTCACGAATTATTTAATATAATAGGACCGACAGTCAAAAAACATTTTTCTTTCTGCGTGGTAAGAAACCCTTGGGATAGGGTTGTTTCGATGTATAAGTTTGCAACTAAATACAAATTAAATAAATTATACGATATAAGAGATAATTTAAATTTCTTGGATTTTTGTAACATTTTAAACGACCACAAAAACGACAAATATTTTTTAGCTTCCCATTTGCAATCAGAATGGGCTTTTGATTATCCAAGGCCAAATAAAATACTAAAATTTGAAAACATTCAAGAAGATTTTGAAAAAATGGCGAAAAATGCAAACTTAAACTTATTGTCGAATAAGTTACCTCACCTTAACGATACGGAACATTCTCATTATTCAGATTATTATAATAGAGAAACTAAATTAATTGTTTATAATTTGTTTGAGCAAGATATAGACAATTTTAAATATACCTTCAATTCAGAATGTTTTGGTTCTCCAAAACCCAAGGAATCAAAAGGTTCTCTACGCATCTAACATAAGCCTCCTCATCATTATTCTCCATGTAGGCAATTCCACTAAGTTGGAAAACCATGTGAGTGACTTCATGTACTAAAGTTAACCAATGGTTATTTTTATCCTCCAAACATTTTTTGCTTAACAATATTTCAAGCTGGTCAGCTTTACATTGACCCCAATCGTCATCTTCAAGGTCTCTATAAAATATACTTATTTTTTTACCCATCAAATTTATTGACTTTAACTTTTTCATATATATAATATATTACACCCTAAAAAAAATATAGTGGAAATTGAATATAAATCTAAATATATAGGCCCTTTTGATGGCAAATATATAGGGTTTTATAAAAATAACCTTAAAAAATGGGAAGTCAACTATAAAAACAACAAAAAAAACGGACCCCAAAAGGTTTGGAACGAAAACGGCGACATAGAAAGGGTTGTTAATTATTTAAACGGAAAGAAAGACGGCAACGCTTCTTTTTGGAATATTAATGGTAAAAAAATACAACAAATACCTTATAAAAACGACCTTAAAAACGGAGAAGAAATCATTTGGACATGCGGTTTAAAGGCAACATTTAATTGGTTAAAAGGTGAGCTTTTTGGCAAAGAAACGTGGTATTATAAAAACGGTAACAAAGAATTAGAAATAAACTGGAAATATGGCGTGGAAAACGGAAAGGAAATACACTGGAAAGAGAGCGGTAAAAAAAAATATGAATTATATTACACAGACGGAATTGTTACGTCTGGATTTCTTTATGACTCGAAAAACAAAAGACGCAAAATAACTCATTTTAAAAAAGACTACAAAATTGGTCTTTACAAAAAGTTATTGATTTAATGTTTGACAAACCATGATATTTGTTTCATCATAAAAACATGAGCAAAGTAAAAAAATCTGCACAAGCTATTACACATTGGATTATAGCTAATATTATAATGTGGTCTATAGAAACTTCGTTATTGGTGCTTTCCTGGAACTATCTAATAGCAGACTGGTTGGGATTATACCCCATGACAATTCCAGCGGCCCTTGGAATTCTTTTGGTTAAAAAATCTATCACAATGAGACCTTATAATGATAGATAAATAAAAACAACTCATAATCAATGAAATTTAAATTGCTATTCAACAGACATTACTGGTTTGATTTAAAATATAAAATCAAAAGCTTCTTTTATCCACATCAACAGTGGCTTACCGACATCATTCCAAATACTTACTGCGACAAGACAGAGCTTATTCCCAGAATAATGTTTGCCTGTTTGGTCGATTATGTAGAGGTAGAGCGCAAAAAAGATTATATTCATCAGATTGGATATGATTGGACCCAAGAGCTTAAAGATAAACAAGTGACTAAAGATTATGTAGAAATGTTTCAACATCGTGACGAACAACTAATGAAAGCTTACGACTACATCAAGACTGGACGCGATCACATTGAAGCTAGAATAGATGCGTCTTATCCACCTAGACAAGATTGGGACGAAATGTTTAAGAAAAGCAAAAAAAACGAAGGATACTATGAAATAACTATTTCAAAAGAAAGATCAGATTGTTACAAGGAGGTCAATAGGCTTGAGGCAATTAAACTTGAAAAGGATAAATGGTGCATGAGGATAATTATCAGATACCATGAATACTTATGGACATAGAAGTTAAAGATTTAATAACATGGATAATAGCAGATTAAGAGAATCAAGAGAAGCGCATCCCCTAACAACTAAAGAGGACGCAGAAAAGCAAGTAGCTGAATTTGATAAGGTCCAACCACAATCAGTTGAAGATTGGGAAGAGGAGGAAGAACGGGAGGAAGCTACAAATCAGTAATTAATTGGAAAACAAATGAATAACGCAATATATGTATTAGGAGACATCCACGGAAATTGGAGTCCTCTCCTAACTAAAATAGATGAATATGATATTCGTGACTGTACGATCATCTGTGTCGGCGATATTGGTTTGGGCTTTAAATCTTACGAGCGTCAAGAGAGCGAGCTTTTTGAAGTAAATGAAAAATTCAGAAAGAGAAGAATCGATTTTTTCGGTATCAGGGGCAATCATGATGACCCGCATTACTTTGATGGTGGTTATGAATTTTCCAATATGGAGTTCTTAAAAGACTATGAAGTAAGAACGTTTGGTGGAAAGGTCTTTCAATTTATTGGAGGGGCTACCAGTATTGACCGTACCCATAGAGTTGAGGGTGTAAGTTATTGGGAGAATGAAAAGTTTAATTTTGATCCAAATCAATGTGTCAAGTGTGATGTCCTAATTACTCATTCGGCTCCAACTTGGAGTGGGACAACTGATAAAGGTCCAATTTCAGGTTGGTTGAAAGTTGATAAAAATCTTTGGTCAGAACTAAAGCTTGAGAGAACAGAGCATAGTAGAATTATTGAACTATGCAATCCAGATAGGCATTATTGTGGACACTTTCACTTTAAATCTACTTCAAAGCAAGATGGTTGTGTAAGCAGAATATTGGATGTTGACGAACTTTTAGAGATAACACATCACTAATTAAAAAGTGTAACAATAACTTACTATGACAGAACAAAATGTTTTTGTAGTGTTAATAATTATAGCTCTAGTTATAATAGCTGTAGTATTAATAGACCATGATATTGATTAAAAAAGCGGGTGTGCTGAAATTGGTAAACAGAATGGACTTAAAATCCATCGGATGGCAACATCTTTGTCGGTTCGACCCCGACCTCCCGTACAAAAAAAAAATACACACATGAAAAAATTTGCTTTTTTAGGTAACTGCCAAACCATTGTTTATGCCAAATACTTTAGAGACTTACTTCCAGACGCTAAGTGTAAGTGGGTATGCTCTTCTGTTTTTGAAAAAAACTCCTGGCCTAAAGATCAAGGTTTATGGGGCAAGGATTGTGTTGAGCAAAGTCTGTTTAAAAAAGAAGAAAAACAAAAGTATTTGAATAACTGCGATATAATTGTTTGTAACCCAATTAAAGAAGAAACAGCTACTCTTTATAATTATAAACTATTAAAAAAAATATATAACAAAAAATTATTAACTATAAGCGGTTTTCATGAAAATATTCACGGGATAAAAAAAAGAGAAAGTCTTTATAAAATAGATATAAAAATCTCCAGGATACTGGAAGAGAACCCAGACAAAGCTTGCATGTTAAACGTAAACCATCCAAATACATTTTGTTTGCTTGAGGCTGTTAGAATGATATGTAAAAATTTAAACATAGATTTTTTTGAAGAAAAAAAATATTCTGAACTTTTAGAGCTTGGTTATCCATTCGAAAAAAAAACAAAAAGCAATAAATGGACAAAACTATAAACATGAAAGAAGACAAAATAAAAAAACTATTGGAACTCTGCCCAGACGCCATGATTATGGACGGCTTCGATGATTGTATTGTTGGCGTTGTAGAGAGGTTCGGTGAAGAAGATATAACGTGCTACTCTAAAGAAAAAGTAATAGAGAAATTAATGGGAAGTGAAATGGGTAGAGAAGAAGCTCTTGAATTCTTTTACTTTAATCAAATTGGAGCCTATTTAGGCAAAAATACCCCTTGTTTTATAGAGTTTCTTTAATACTTCCTTAACATGAATGACAAAAATAAATATCATTGTGGTGCTTGGTGGACTCCGAGTTGGGTTAGGCGTATTATCAGCGTTAAATTTAATGCTAGCTGCAAAGTCCACGACATGGATTATGGAACTACCAGGTTTACCAGAGAAGAGTCTGACACAAGGTTTCTCTTGCATATGATAAAGCAATCAAAAAGCTCTATATTTTGGGAAATTATAGCAACTTTTTTTTATCTATCTGTTAGAATGCTTGGCAAACTATCCTACGGAGTAGGAAAAGCAAAAAAACTATTGACAAAAGGTTCGAACAATACTATTCATGAGTTATGAACGTATTCGTACTAGATAAAGACCCAGTTAAAGCCGCAAAAGCTCACTGTGATAAGCATGTAGTCAAGATGATCCTTGAGACAGCGCAGATGTTATGCACAGCATTTGAGGATGCACCATATAAGAAGTCTCACTTCAATCACCCCTGTTCTAAATGGGCTAGGGCTAGTAGATCAAATTATCTTTGGTTAATAAAACTAGGTGAGGCACTACATAATGAGTATCAGTTTAGGTATGGACAGCACAAAACACACAAATCTTTTGCTGTTATTGAGTGGTGTCATCAGAGTTTAGACTCTATCAAATTCCCCAAACTTGAGATGACCCCATTTGCTCAAGCCATGCCAGAAGAATACCGTTGCGTTGATCCTATCAGAGCATACAAAACATATTACTTAAATGATAAAAAAGATTTACTAAATTACACACGCAGGGAAGCCCCTGCTTGGGTCACAAATTAAAAATATGAACGGAGAAATAGAGAACTTAATACCACAGATTATTCTTATTGCCGCATTTATCGTTGTAGCTTTATGGTCTTTATTGTAAAACAAAGGGGGTGTAGCTCAGTGGTTAGAGCATCCGACTCATAATCGGCAGGTCCAGAGTTCAAGTCTCTGCACCCCTACTTTTTTACCGATCAGTAATAAAACTCAAATAAAAGCCTCAAAACACCCAAATAATACCGAACAGTAATAACTAATAACAAAATGACAATAGAAAACGAAAAAACCTACCATATTATTAATATGATTGCTAAAAAAATAAGGATGATGTTGTCTCATTTATTGTATTTCATTGGAGACGCGGTGAGCCGATTGTTGTATGTTGATTGTTTGTCTGGTATTTTCTACCCGATTTACACCAAATGCATGATTTGGAGTTCTGATCTTGACGAAGATGGAGAAATATGGATATACACAAAACGAAAAAATGACAATTAAATATCTTACAATATCAACGCTGCTCTTAACAGCGTGTGGGATGCCAAATACAGAGAACACATATTCTTATGCGGGTAAACCCCAATCCTCATATGTGCCTCCAGCCCCAGAAATAAAAATAAAAATACCAAAATACTACTACCCAGAATAAAAATGCAAATAGAGCATATCGTAATAGGGGATTATAAAAGTTTTAAATTAGCCTTGGGAAAACATGCTTTTGTTTCTTGTGGTTATATACCAAGAGAGTATCTTGAATGTCTTATAAATACAAATATATCAGACAAAGATAAGGAAACAATATCAGAATATCTTAAAAGATCTAATTAATGGGGAATGAAACATGAAGGTTCTTTTAAGTTTACTTCAGATAATACATGGGAGAAACAATACTAATGTTTAAAAATGCGCCTTTAGCTCAGATGGATAGAGCAAATCACTTCTAATGATTAGGTCACAGGTTCGAATCCTGTAAGGCGTACTTTAATGCGCGACCATACACTCAGGAGGTGCAAGACCACATGAGGTGAGTGCTATG
>Ga0209504_1002574_pt1 | contig 12181 bp, 10 predicted proteins | sample COGITO_mtgs_1005_FD_184791 | JGI IMG/M metagenome (GOLD analysis project Ga0209504, IMG submission 184791) | Pelagic marine microbial communities from North Sea - COGITO_mtgs_100511 (SPAdes) (version 2) | ecosystem: Environmental > Aquatic > Marine > Epipelagic ...
AACAACAGCGTAGCGTACACAGAGAAGCCAGACTTCGAAGCATTCCTTAACGAGATGCAGACCCTGTACGAATCCAAAGCAGGTGAGCGTGGTCTCTTTAGTCGTGTAGCAGCTCAGAACATTGCAGCACGTAACGGACGTAGAGACCCTAACTATGACTTCGGAACTAACCCTTGCTCTGAGATTATCCTACGTAGCAACCAGTTCTGTAACCTCTCAGAGATTGTTGTACGGGCAGATGACACTGAAGAGACACTAAAGGCTAAGGCAGAAGTAGCTGCCATCATTGGTACGCTACAGGCTACACTTACAGACTTCCGTTACCTGCGGAACATCTGGAAGAAGAACACTGAAGAGGAAGCATTACTGGGTGTCAGCATGACCGGCATCATGGACAACGAACTGTTGAGCCGAGCTGACTCACCACATTGTCAAGTAGTCTTGGAGAATATTAGAGATGTTGCTGTTGCGACTAACAAGAAGTGGGCTGAGAAGCTTGGGATTAACCAGTCTACAGCTGTTACTGCTGTTAAGCCGAGTGGTACTGTGTCTCAGCTTGTTGATAGTGCTTCTGGCATCCACCCTCGCTTCTCTGAGCATTACATTCGACGTGTACGTTCAGACAAGAAAGACCCGCTTGCAGCGTTCATGTCAGCAACAGGGTTCCCCGTAGAGCAGGACGTTATGTCAGAGTCATCGTTAGTGTTTGGTTTCCCTGTCAAAGCACCAAAGGGCAGCACGACAGTGAAGATGGTAGGAGCTATGGAGCAGCTAGCACTTTGGAAGACTTACCAGAATCATTGGTGTGAGCATAAGCCAAGTATCACTGTATACTATACAGACAGCGAGTTCCTGCAAGTAGCACAGTGGATATGGGATAACTTTGACATCTGTAGTGGTATTAGTTTGTTGCCTGTAAGCGACCATACGTATCAGCAAGCTCCTTATGAGGACATCACTGCTGAGAAGTACGAGGAGTTACTAGCAGCTATGCCACAAGGTGTTAATTGGAATGACCTAATCTACTTCGAGCAGGAGGATAACACTACAGGCTCTCAGGAGTTAGCGTGTACTGGTGGGGCGTGTGAAATAGTTTAATAGAGTTCTAATATACGGTGTTATACTACCCAAACAGACACAAAGTTAAACCAAAGGTGTAGAAAGTGTAGTAAAGTGGTGTTTATTGGTAGGTAAAAGTGTAGTAAACTTGGGGGTCATTGCGACCCCCTTTTTTTTATCTTCTATCTTGACGTTCGTTGTAGTTCTCAGCTCCACCAAGGAACCAGTTGTACACAACATTACCTACAACAGGAATACCACGGACAGCCTTGGCTACATCAGGGTCGTCTTCGAATATCTCTCCACCTAAGGTTAAAGCTGAGTCAATGATTGGTGTAGCCGGAGCTATCTGATTAAACACAGCACCCTTCCAATCTCCGTTTGACCAGTACTTATCTACAGTGTATTGGTTCATACCATAGACCCCAAGCAAAGACCACATCGCTCTATCGGGGATGTCTTCTGCTTTAACTTCCCTTCCTAGTATCAAGTCTTTAGTCACCTGAGTACCTGTGTTAGCGACTGAAAGATAACCTGCCAACAACGTAGCGTTCTTAATAGCTTCCTTCTTATTCCCTTTAGCATATTCCTGCACTACATTCCTACGTACAATATCAATCTGCTTTAAAGTAAAAGACTTCAACATATAAAGAATACGATGATTAGGATTGTCCAAATAACCCTGTGGAAACTCACTTAACGAGATAGGCTGTGCATCGGATAGCTCATTAAACAAGAACTGTCTAACAGTGCCTGACCTGTTACCTTCTTCCAAGTCTTTAAGCAATGCTTTAGTTTCGTCACCATAAGTATTACCAAACTTTTTAAGTAACTTCTCTCGTCCCTTCGTTGTCTTAGCTAACTTACTAGCGTTCTTATAGGCGGCATTAATAAGAGTTTCCTTACCCCATCTATCCATAGCCTTAAAGCCTGACACGTCCATCATCTTGTTCAAGGCTTTTGCTGTGCCTCTTGCACTTGCTTCGGACAATTCCTTTGAAACTTCATCAATACCTAAATCAATTAGCTTCCAATCCTTTGACTTAAACATTCCTGATATAGTATTTCTAAACCCATTCAAAGCTCCAGATGTACCTACGTCACCTAGCTGAGTAATAGCAGAGATAGGATTAGCAATAGTACCCATGTATCCTAAGTCTCTTATCGTAGCGTTCATTGAGTTAGGGGATTGCTCGCCGCCAATAAAGCGACTCTTCAACATTTCAATAAGCTCAACCTCATCTTCCTGACGAATACGTCCGGCTTTATTTTCTGCCGCTACGTATTTACCGATAGAGTTGTCCATGTCAACCAGCCCTGTCTCACTGTTGTTAGTCTTATACTTACCTAAGAACTTACGCTTCTCTAAGTCATTCACGGCTCTTCGTAGGTAGATAGACAGAGACTCTTCAGGCGAGGCGTAGTACTGCATCTGGTCGTCAGACAGAGTTAGCTTACGGTTACGTGCAAACGCAGGCTTACCATCCTTAGGAGCAAAGCTATAGCCACGTACTAGCTTGTCAATTATCTCAGCGTTCTCTGCGTCAGTAATCTTAGCAACAGATATTTTCTTGTGAGCGGCGTACTGACGCTGTGCCTTACCAATCAAACCTTTCTGTTCTACACCTAAGCTATCCTGCAATCCCTTGAGGTCTTTAACTAAACGAGGAAAGTAGTTTTCAATTTTCTGGAAGCTATGACCTGCCTCCAGTAAGTCGTCACCTAGTGTACTTAGCATAGGTAAGACACTCATATCGAACTCATCAGCCAAACCACGACCCATTAGTTCTCTTGCCGCATCGAAGTCTTCGTTGTACAGTAGACGTGCGACAGTGGTTTTTGTTGCTTCAGGAAGTTTAGATAAACCTTTAACAAAACCTGAAGCATCCTGCATTACCTGTTGTGTACGTAGGTTAGTATCTAGTTCAAACTTACGTAGTCTGCCAAACACAGGCTCACTGATTGCCTTAATACGTGTACTAAGGGTGCCTAATATTTTGTCAACCTTGCTGTTAGTGAAACGACCTACAGCAGAATCATTAACAATAGTTTCTTCTAGTTGTTTATCAGCAATTTTCTGCGGAGAGACTTCTAGTTTTACATTTAGTCGCTGCTGTGCAGCCCCTAGTTTATTCAGGTCAACCCCTGCTTCCTCAAGAATAGCTTTAGGATTAAAAGGATTCTTACCTTCACGTATTCCTCTATCTACTATTATCTGAGCATTTCTTACTGTCTTCTTAGCGCCTCTATCAACAAGTACTTTAGCACCTTTGACAAACGCACCACTAAGAACACCACCGGCAACGGCAGATACCCCTGCTTTAGTTAAGTCTACCTCACCTTCCTCTGAATATACAAAGTCATCAGCCATACTACCAAAACCTGCAATAGCAGTACCTAACGCAATACCACCTTTGACTGTACGTCCCGCAGGGCTAAGGTTGATAGGGTCAATTACAGCTTTAGAGATAGCACCAACCATAGCACCCGTAGACTCAGGGTCATAGTTAAACATCGGGCCAGATAACATCTGAACCATACGTTCCTTCCTACGCTTAACAGCTAAACGTCTTTCATTGAAAGGTAACTTACTAATGTCCTCACCATATTTATCTTCAACTGTAATTAAGTCTTCGGGGCTACCACCTGTGTATCCAACAGGCGCAGAGTAAGCCATAGCGTACTCAGGTATAGGAGCCAAGGCTTCCATGAATGACGTGGCGTTGTTTATGTAGTTAGGGTTTTTAATAAACTCATGGATAGCTTGTCTAGTTTGGTTTGACTTACCTCTTGACAGGAATTGTTTCTCACCGTCTTTGATAATAATTAAGTCACCTACTTCAGCATTGGTGTTCTGAAGGGTGGGCGACCCGTCAATATCTTCTTGTGATATTACACGGTCAATCTCCATCTCATCTTCGTCTTTAGAAAATATACGCACAAGCTCACCGTCTTTATAACGGTCACCAGATTGGACACCTAGTTTCTGTAGTGTAGGACTACTATAGATGTCATCAAGAGTTATCGTATAGCCAACCTCTTCAAGTCTCTGGTCAGTAAAGGCTTGTTGTACCGCAATCTCTGCTTCCCTTTGTTCTCTTTGACGGTCAGACTGAGACTCGCGTCTAGCCTTTCGACTAGAGGGAGGTTGCTCTTGTGTTTCTTCAATTACCTCAGGTTCAACGGCCTCCCCCTGTGGAAGAGGGGAAACCAGAGGCTGATTAGTAAGCATTGACAGGTCTGCCATGTTTAAGCTCCTTTAGTTCCTTTAGTTCCAGAAAACATATCATCAGACCCTTCTGCTGCTTCAGGAACATTACCACCGGTCTTGTTGTTTCTTCTATCCTTACGACTACCGCTACCACCCTTTTCGTCATCATCACCGCCAGTAGGAAGGTCAAGAGCTTCTACAGCACTAATGGCTTGAGTCAACGCCTCTTCGGTAGTCAGCTTACCACGAGCCATTAGCTCCTTAGCTTTAAAGTAAATAGCCTGCTTGGTATCTCCAGCCAGTGTCTTAAAGACCCAACCTGTTTTTAACTTTTCTATTTTTGTTTTAAAAGCTTCTGTGTCGAGGATGCGGTCAAAGGCTTCTGTTTCCTCAGGTGTTGCAGGCTTAACAAGCGCATTAGAAGAACCGAAAAGAATTGAACCTGCTTTCTCTAAGGATACACCACCTGTTTCAATTGCCCTAGCAAGTGCTTCGTTACCGTTATCTCTGGCTTGTGCAGCAAAAATCGCACGAGACACACCCTGTTGTGCAAGTGCTGCATCTGCTTGGTCAAGGGTACGTTCACTCGCAGCTTTATTCATCTGAAAAGTTTCTTCAGTTATTTCCATTCTTCTTGCAGCCCTGTCTTCCGTGACAGCCGCTTGCTTCATAGCCTCAATCTTAGCAGCCGTCTGAGCAGCACCAGCGAGGTCACCAGTACCCTGTTGTATCTTAGCCAGCTTCGCTAGGTCTTGAGGTTTAGTTAAGTCCAGACCAGCTAATGCTTGACCCATACGTGCTTGAGACGAAGGGGCACCCCCACGTGCAATCTTGCCTAAACCACTGGCAACACCTTGTGCTTGCTGTTGTCCAAACATACCACGGAAACCAGCAGTACCTGCAACAGGTTGCTGTGTAGGAGTAATCTCTGTGAGCATTCTCATTAAATCTTGAGCCATTGTGTTTGTTCTCCTATTTACGAGTAGTTAGCGTCGTCTAATACGTTATAATTACTTAAATCAAGAACATCTTGAACGTCTTGAACTGTATTAGTAGGTGTGTAATTTTGATTAGTTGACAGACCACCGCCAAGCCGTCCTGACAACCAGTTAAGACCTTGCGACAATAAGCCAGTATCTCCTGAAGCTAAATTGGGCTGTCCTAACGCAGCGGCAGCTACTTGTTCTTGTAACGTAGCTTCTCTACCAAATAGACCACCAAGTAAAGCTGACTGCTGTTGTAGTCTTAGCTGATTAGCAAGGTCTTCAGCTTGCAAACGAGCTTCAATACCGCCTAAGCCTAGTTCAGCACCGTACTGGGCGCCTGTTTGCTGTCCTCTAGCGGCTAGTGAAGCAGGTGTGACTGCGGCACCAAAGAGTCCAAGAGCCTGTTCTTGTGGCATATAACCCGCACCTAACAAACCCTGTGCCCCTATAAGTGACTGCTGCTGTTCAGCTAATGCTTGCTGTCTAGCACCTAAACTAGCACGTGACATGGCTTCCTGTCGTGCAGTCTCCTGTGCCAATAACTCAGGTGAAGAACCACCGTAAGCAGCGGAGGAGAGACCTAAGCGACCTTGGGAAAGCATACGCTCTTCCAAAGCTAAACGCTGACGCTCCTCTTCAGGACGCTGTGTAGCCCTAATCTGCTCGAAGATAGCCGCTTGTTGTGCTGCGGGGTCTTGCCCCACCTGACCGAACAAACCGGCTGCCTGACCCATTAGCTGCGTCTGTAGAGCCTGTTGCTCAGGAGACAAACCAACTGTTAAACCACCTTCAGGGGTTGCTGATACGTCAGCTAAAGAACCTGTTACTGTGTAGGGTTTAAACTGAGCAGTAGTGCCTACTTGTTCAGCTAACTGAGTAGTAGCAGCTTGTGACTCTCTACCTAGTTGCTGTGCTTGGTCAATGTTCTCACCGCCTAGATAATATCTAGCACCAGTCTCTAACAAGTCCTGACCTGTGCCGCCTAAAAATCCCATTAATCCGTTACTCATTATATCAGTCTCCCTAATAGAGCGTGTATATCAATTTTTTGAATAGAGAACTGAGCATCATTAATCTCAGCTTCAAGGCCAATCGTCACTACCTCACCGCTACCACTGGTGTTTACCTTCGGAGTGTTGATAAGAATAGATGAAGTGTATTCACCAGTAGTGTTGTACTCAGCAATGCCGTACTCGGCTAGAGTTCCTGTACCAAAAATAAATGCTTGCTTAGTGTAACTTTGCGTATAGTCATACCCCCAGTTAAGAGTTGTGGGTGTGCTTTGACCGCCGATAATAGTTAAGTTAAATTTCTTCAAGAACTTTAGGTTAGCCGCATTGCCAAAGTCCAAAGGATTACTAAAGTACCGCATCTCGTACTTTTCAGTTCCGTCTAAAAAACCACTGTACTCAACAATACCACTGTCCTTGCCTATGTAAATACTACCACCCTCAAGAACAGCAAACGACAGAGGGTTTAGACCTGACCAAGTAGTAGCGCGTTGAGAGCCATCCTCTAAGGGTGTTCTCATGTCAAAACAATATACAGTATTACTGTCAGGTAGTGTCACCGCATAAAAAGCATTATCAGAACTGTACACAGACTTAATAGGTTTAGTTTCTAAAGAGACTAATGACATTAAATCAGTACGTACATTCTTACTGATGTCACGCACAGGCATAGACTTCTCTTGGATAGTCCTGCCAAAACTACGTACACCCGTGTCAGACAAAAAGATAATGTCAGTGCCTGTGTGCTGTACTGAGTCACGAGCTATACAACCAACGCCTTCTATGGTGTCTGTAAGGGTCATAGAAGCCGGAGAAGTAGCACCGGAGTACACTAGTATAGACTTCTTGCCAAAGATGATTAGAAAGCCATTGTGAGCTGCTAAGGCTGTTATCTCATCAAAGCCTGTAGGCCATACAGTAGTAACGTCTAACGAACCTGAAGTACCACCTGTCCAGTGATGTCCATTTAACAAATCAGAAAAGTATACTGTGTGCTTATTGCCAGTAACATCCGCTGCCCAAAGTCTCCCGTAAGCTGCTAAAACTTCATTAGCCTCTGGTGGTGTACCTGTTGCTTGGCTGTGTGCTGAGTGTTCTTCCAATACAAAAGAACCACCCTCGTCTGTACCAAGCACGTACTCATGGTCTCGTTGGAACAAGTACGCATGGTTGTTTAGAGTAACAGCTTTCCAGTTGTTAGCTGTAGGAGTATAACCCGTGGGTGTGGCATCCACTAGTGTTGTAGTCCCTGTAAATAGTTTGTTATTACCTGCTGACACTATATATTTATCGCCGGAAGAATCAATGAATTCGTACACTGTTTCAATACCACGGCTAGTGCCTAGTACGGAGGAACCGTTGGTACTGACTTCCTCATAACCTTGTCTTGCACCAATACGACCCAACTTGTCAATAACACAGTTGTCTGCGATAGACGCAAACGAAGGATTACCACCAATAGGTGAGTCCTGCGTGTTAAGGCCAAAGAATCCTGGCGCTGCTACTGTAATGTTCTGTAATTGTTGAGCCATTATGAATACCAGATAGTTTCTTCGGGGTGTTTGGCTGAGTCATAAGCAATGGCGTCCGACAATGAATTACCGGCTAAAGCAAACAACTCTGCGGCGGATGTACCACCCGTTTCTCCACGCTCTCTAGCTCCAAGTGCTGTAGCTAAGTGTGTTACGGGTATAAAAGGTACTGTTAGTCTGTCAGTATCGTTAGTAAATTCATCAGTACGTACAGCAGAGTTAAACGTCACCGTGTACGCTTTGTCTGGGGTGGGGTAAATCTCAACAGTGTCGTCTCCGTTAACGTCCACACCTTTAAAGCAATAGTATTGCGGCTTGCCTGTGGGAGCAGGGGTTACTAAGTTAGCGTTGTCCATGTACGTAGAACCGCGGTACTGTATAAAGTTCTTGGAAGTTTCATCTATGACGTTAAAAACCTTCAAGCTAGTACCTGAGCCTGTCAAAGAATATGTATTGGTATCAGCAACAAGAGACAACTGTAATTCAGTACGTAACGCAGTCCAATCATAAGAGTCTTCTACAGTTCTTTTAGCATCATTAACAAGCTCCCCTATAAGCTTAGAGTAGCTGTTCTGAGCTACAGTGCTTACCTCATCCTCTCGGAGCCTACGTAGCACGCTGTTTACTATCTGTAAATATGTCATGTATTAAAACCTTCTTCCTGTTATTAAACCTTCTGCTGGCTGTGTTGGCTGTAAAAACTGCCCTAGTCTGTTATAGTTAACAAGTTGCTGTGTAGCTGGTAAAGAAGCCGTTTGTTGTTGTTGTTGTTGTGACTGTATTAGTGCTTGTTGAAAAGGTGTTATTTTTGTCTCAAGCTTTAACATATCTCCAAACAAAGTATCCGTAGTACGTGTAGCTGAAGGACTGCTAGGCATAACTACTTGTGGCAGACCAACACTAGGTAAGCCTAAGTTAGGTAAACTAATATCAGGTAAGTCTACATCAGGTAAGTCTATATCAGGTAAGTCTATATCAGGTAAGTCTGAGTCTGGTAAGTCTATATCTCCAATAATCTGTCTAACTGTTGTTTCAGCGGCTGACAGCGCGTCTCCTACCTCTTGACCTACGTCCTCAACTACGTCCCCTACCGCTTGACCTACGTCCTCAGCTACGTCCCCTACCGCTTGACCTACGTCCTCAACTACGTCTCCAACAGGGTTAAGTACTGCATCGTCAAAAGCTGATAAACCTTCTCTAGCTGCTGTGTCTGCCGTTGATAGAACATCTCCAACAGGACGCGTAAGAGGCTGTAGCACTTTATCGTCTACTGCTGACAACAAGCCTCTAGCTTCGGTATCTACGGCTGAGAGAACATCCCCTACTTCTGAAGCAACTGGTTTAATGAGGTTCTTGTTAAGTACAGATAAAACGTCTGTAACTGGTGATACTAAATCAGCTACTTGCTTACCTGCTGTTTTGAAAGCATCCTCAACAGCATCGGGAAGAATAGTTCCTCCTTCCGTTATGTATTTACCTACACCTTTTAGCAAAGCGTCTTCTATATCATCGCCTTTAGCAAGAGATTTTAGAGTCTTACTAATTCCCGCGTTCAAGTCGTCAGCGTTTATATTATTATCACTTGCCCAAGTGTTTAAGGCATCCCCAACACCAAGCTTATCTATGGCTTTTTTAACAACCGCAGGCCCATAAGCACGAGCAATAGCTTCTACAGGGTCTCCTGTAACTACCCCTGTTATTAAAGCTTTTGATGCATTATAACCAAGACCTAAGACACCTGTTCCTGCGGATGCTGCTGCTTGAGCGGCGTTTCCTGCGGCTATAGCATTACCAGTGCCCGCGACATTAACTGCATTCATTGCGTCTGTACCAGCCTGCGCTGCCGTAGCCGCGTCTACAGGTGCCTTTATTATGTTAGCCATCTCCATGCCACCCAGAGCAAGGTTAGCATAGTCTGAAGCGTGGAGAGTCTCACCAGAAGCTAATTTAATAGCAGAAAAAAGTTGCTCTGACGAACTCCCTGTGGCTATTGCTAAGCCTATTCTGGCCATAGGTAGAAAAACATTATCACGAGCAGCCACCCATGTAGACTCAGAGTCTGCACTATCGTAGTTAGTCTGACCTATTGCACGTTTAAAGAGCTGTTCTTCGTTTAACCGTGAGTCTCTGCTAGTACCGCTTAACTCTTGGTCATCAAACAAGATAACTTCTCTAGCGTAGAAACCGCTAGGGTCATCCGCAAACGTAGAAGGAACTTCATAAAGAGTGTCTTCTTTAATAAAGTATTGCTTGGATGGCTCTGCGCCGGGGGCGCTTCGTCTAGCATCGTCTGCATAAAGAAGACCAGCGGCTTGCTCAAGATACGTAGTCTTGTCTATAGTTCCCTGTGAGTATTGTCCTTCTACAAAGTTAAGCTGAGAGTTAATATCAAGATTATCATATACTTTAGAAAACTGTTCGATGTCTGTTGAATACAAATCTGTTAGAGCGTCTCGTTGGCCTTGCTTAAACTCTGCTTCTTTGGGGGTATAAATGTCCCAAAATTTAGTGTTGTCTGTAAACTCTTCGTCAGTAAAAGAATCACGAGATAAGTTAATATCCTGTAAAAGTTGTGGGCGTTGTACGTCCATTGCGTAAGCAGTTGAAGCAGCAGGGTCTAAGTTGGCAATAGTGGTGTCAGTACTGCCTAAGTCGTATCCCAGAGAGGCGTTGATGCGCGCCATTATCGCTGCTGGGTCTTCGGCTGCTAGTCGTTCGTTCATTGCTACTGTGTCTACAAAAGGACGCGCTTGTTCACCGTATAGAGAAAAGTCTAGTTCTACAGGGGCTACAGGTTCTACAGGGGCTACAGGTTCTACAGGGGCTACAGGTTCTACAGGCTGCTCAATTGCAAAAGGGTCTACTTCGTTATCAAAGCCACTAGCAAGGCTGACAACTTCTTCTTCCTGTGTGTCTTGAGGAAGCACTAAAGTTTGATAAGGCGCTGGGCTTTTTGTTCTAACATCTAATGCCATTAGTTTATTTCCTCATATCCATTATTTTACTAACTCCACGAATTCCAAAGCTAGAACTTATAGCAATAAACAACAAGTATTGATACCACTCAGGAAGCTCCTCTAGTGCTACAAACGCAGCAGCTACTCTATCTATAACAGTTATGTCGTTAGCAGCTATAGCGTAACCTACCATGAAGATAGGAACAGCTAAGACTATTGTCCAGAACTCATCTTTCCATGAATCCTTAGAAGCATCAGCCATCTTAGATTCCCAGTCAGCATCGTTTGCTATTACTGACATCTTAGCTTGATGCTTAGCTTGCTTTTCTTCTGCTTTGTTATTTAGATAGTTTTTAGCTAAATTAGCAATTGGCCCTATTAAGCTGCTTAGAATACTCATGTATTATACACCATTTAGTCTTGGTTGTCAAGAGTTTTTTTTGTTCCTTTAACTATGCTTTGTACAGTATCAGACTCATATATCCTAATGCCTAACCATATAATTGTCAAAATAGAAGCTGTCGGCGGTAACCAAGCAGCCATTGAAAGTACCGCAGTAGAAGCAGCAGCTACGTCTAACATCTCTTTTGTTTCTTCTACCATGTCAATCCCTTGCTATTTGCTGAGTGAGTAAATTATGGCGTATATCATAACAGGTATAATTGCTACTGCTACGCCAATGATAGTTATAAAGTTTTTTAACATCTTAATTGTGTGGTGTCTCTTTAAAGCAACTAAACGAGCTGCTTGTTCTCTTTCTCTTTTACACTCACTTTGAAACTGTAGCCAGTCACCATACATCTCAGCGCGACCTGCGTATACCATATAATCCTTCAGCCACTCTTCCTGCTCTTTAATCTTCTCCAGAGCCATGAAAGCATCCAAGTCACTTTTGCCCTTAGATGCTACACGTTTTGCTATAACACTTTTATTGTTGAAGTATTGCTTAGCTGCGTCTGAACAATCATATAATTCCTTGCCGTGACTGAGTGCTGTCTTGATAACCTTAAAAGCTGCGTTAGCGGCAGCAATCTCGGCTAACATTTACTCAGACGCTTTACGGATGTCAGCGGCAATACCGTCAACAAACGTAGCAGAACCTGCTCCAACGCCCTTAGCTGTGTCTGTAACCATAACTTGAGCTGAGTCAATAGTGCTGTCTACAATCATCTGTGAGCCGTCTACTGCTGCGTTAAAGGTGTTACAGCCCATAAGAGCCAATGGTAATGCTAATAATAAATATTTCATTTTTGTTTCCTTAAAGTTAAGTATTAATAGTGTTAACAGTTGGGCCGGTGGTGTTAGTCACAGCTTGTATTAACGTCCAGTTAGTTCCATCATTAGAATGCTCAACATTAAAACCAGTAGCCCAGTAGTTGAAGCTGCTGTTGGAGTATCCGTTTCTTACTAGAATACTTCCTATTGT
>Ga0209504_1002589_pt1 | contig 12135 bp, 6 predicted proteins | sample COGITO_mtgs_1005_FD_184791 | JGI IMG/M metagenome (GOLD analysis project Ga0209504, IMG submission 184791) | Pelagic marine microbial communities from North Sea - COGITO_mtgs_100511 (SPAdes) (version 2) | ecosystem: Environmental > Aquatic > Marine > Epipelagic ...
CGGTAGCCTCATCCATTCCTAATACTCTAGCACCAAATTGTTGTATTCCTCTAAACGAATCACTAGCTCCCATTTTAGCAGCATATTTAAGTGCTTCAGCTTTTGAAAGTTCATAAGTTGGGTCAACTGTAGAACGGATGTACTCTATAAAACTATTAGAGTCTTGATTAGGATAAGCCATAATTTATTTGATTAGGTTTTCTAGTTCTTTTTTTCTATCTTCTAATTCACGTTTTTTATTAGGAGATAATCTATCAGGTCTTGAAAGTAAATTTTCAATTCCTTTTAATTCTCCTCTTTCTTTAACAAATGATGTAGTACTAAAGTCAAAAGGAAGCCTAGTTATACTTTTAGTAATTGTATCTTCAGCTTTTTTTATTTGATTTTCTTTAGATTTAATTTCTATATTGCTTAAGTTTTCTTTATCTTTTAAATCTTCTAATAATTTATTACGTTTATTTATGTTCTGTCTAACAAGGATTGCCGGTTGATTGGCTAGTTTTTCTATCTGTTCTTCAGTAGGTAAAATAAATTCTACTTCATCTTGTCCTTTATTATTATTATAACTTAAATCAATTACTTTAAATTTAGGTTGTAAATTTCCTTCCGTACCTTCAACATAATATTTATTATTATCAATATCATATTTTATAATACCTTTACCATCTACAATATCTGGAAAAAACATGTTTAAATCTACAGGATTGCCATTTGTAATATCTACAACTCCACTTGTTTTACCTTTAATTTTAGATTGAGTAAATTTGTAAACATTACTATTTGGATTTTCAATAACACTATTAAACTCTTTCAATTTAGAAGGGTCTGTTATTTGTGATTCTATCGAAGTAGTATTAGCCATATCAGTACCTATAGTACCTTTTTTAACTTGATTAACTGTATAGTTTATCTTCATTTGGTCTAACTGTGTTTGTATATAAGTAGGTTTATCCCATCCTTCTTTTATTGCAAGAGACCTAAACTCTGGTAAAACTTCCCATTCTCTAGTTTCATTGTTCATTTTAACCATAGGCAGACCAGTTTTCTCGTCTAATTTACCTTGTAATTCAGCCTGATAATTTCCATTAATAAATTTCATAGCTTCATTCATGTTTGACAAATCAACTTTAAACCAATTATTTTTAGTACCTTCAGAAATAGCTTCAGATATATTTGATTTTAAAGCATTTCCGTTTCCGTTTTTTTCTAATATTTTTATAAACTCACCTTGAAATTCAGGTTGTACTCTCATTAATAAACCGGTTTCAGCAGTTTCAGTCATAACTGCACTTGCATCTAAACCTGTACTTTCTTTAACAACTTCAGTACTAACTGAACCATCTGCATATCTTATAATATTTAATAATTGATTTGTAGTTTTTCCGGGAGAAGAAGGAAAACTAAACTCTTTAATTTCAGCAGACTTTAATTTTTTACCTAATCCATCTTTATATTGTTTTTCCATTTTTCTAATAAGTCCGGGAGTATCGTATCCTAACTTATCATAGGTTTCAGCAAGTTCTGCAAACTCATCAATTTCTTTAATAACGTCTGTATTAAACAATTTATCTTTAGCTATTTGTTTTTTATATTCTAAAGTTTCAGCGTTTTCCCTACCTAATATTCTTTTAATTCCGCTTGTAGCTGCACCAAATAAAGTTCTAGGAGCTTGTATCTCTGTAAAGTTTTCATAGTCATCCATAAAATCTTTCATAGTAGGAACATCTTTTGCTTGTGTAGCTTTTTGTTCTAATACTGAATATAATTCGTTTGCTTTTTCAGTTGCTTGTTCGTATATCCAGCCAGATATGTTTTCTACGTCTTCATAAGGTTTTACTTTTTTTGCAGATGTTAAATAAGAATTATATATTTGGTCTTGTAAATAATCTACACCACCGTTTTTTTGTATGTCATTCCAATATGTAGTAGTAGCTTCAGCATTTTGTATATAACTTTTATATTTAGCTTTAGCAGGACCAAACGAAGATTCTAATGCATCAGCTCTTTGATTAACTAAATAATTAGCACCTTTAACAACAGTATCAAAAGCAAGAAGTCTTTTAGAAAATTTCTCTTGGTCTTTAGCTGTTTTTTCTCTAGAAACACGAGCCTCGTCTATTTTTTTCTGTGCGTAATCTAGTGTTCCTTGGTAATCATATCTTGACATTTTATTGTCCTCTTGTTAATAAACTTTGTTGTGGTTGAGTTTGTTCTTCTTCAAGCATAGGTTCTTTAGTTCTTTCTAATAAACTTTCTTTTGGTATATCTAAAGATTCTATTTTTTCTACTATGTCAGAAGGTAAAGCTCCTTTAGGCATCTTACCCATTTCTTTAGCTTTTAAAGTTTCTGCAATGTTTCTTACTTTATCTTCTAATATTGAATCTTCATCTTCTTCGTCATCTTCATCATCTATCCTATACTGAATATCTGCTTTTTCTGCTAGTGCCATTAATAAATACATTAAAGGTTCAATTAGCATCATCATTAAATCAGGATTCCACTTACCTTCTCTAAAACCTACATAACCTATTTGCATTGCTAAATCAGTAACAGGTATACCATCACCCATAGCTAACACCATAGGTGTATAGTTTTCTTCTAATAATAATTCAGCAGCAGTATAATCTAAAGCTTCTTTAAAATTTGTAAAGTCTGGTGGTCCTTCAAAAGGTCTAGGTTCATCTGGATTAGCTGTTAATGATTGACCGGGTATTGGTCTACCAGCTTTAGCAAAAGCTTCTACAGCTTCTGGATTATATTCTTCTTGCATCATTTATATCTCCTAAATGTTGTATCCTGCAGCTTGAGCAATTCCTCTTTGCATTGGTGTGTTTTGTGAAGCTGAAAAGTTTGCCATAAAGGATTCATATGCAGAATTACCTTCACCTATTAAGTTATTTAAGTAGTTAGCATTTTGAATATTGCCTACTAAATAAGGATTACCTTGTTGTTGTGCCATTAAATCTACTTGATTATACACTGCAGAATTACTAGCTCCTGCATTTATCATTTCAGGTATATCAATATAATAACTACTAGGTCCTTCAGGTGTTTCATAACCCAATGCTTTAGATAAACCCTGACCTCCTGCTGTTTTAATAGCACCGGTTACAGCTCCTTCTAATCCAGTATTAACAGCTTTTTGAATATCAAAATCTTTAACACCTTCTACAACTTTACCCGGTATGTCTTTTAAAGTATCCATAAATGTTGCATCTTTAGTTTTACCTAGTAAAGGTTCTATAGGTTTTGTAAATTGAGATACGTCTGTCAAGCCTTCTATAGCTTCTCCTGTTTGAATCTTAGGCATTGTAAATGCTTCCTTCACATCAGCTTCAAAAAACTTTCCAAGATTCATAGACTCTTCTGGTACAAATCCTGTAAGGTCTGGAGTATCTAACATGCTTGAAACATCTGTCACTCCCGGAAACTCTCCTTTACCTTCCATTAATTTTTTAGTAAAGTCTTCTGTAGAAGTTGTAGTAACATCAAAAGGTTTATCAGCTTCTAATACTTTTGTTAAACTTTCTGGAGTTGTTGGAGTTGCTACATCTTTTGCAAATATAGAAGTTCTACCCTCGCTTAATGTAAATCCTTTACCCTTTGCAAAGTTTGTAACTCTATCTACAGCATTACCAATAGTTTGAGAAACACTATTATAAACATTACCTGCAAAAGTACCTGCTTTATTTATAAGGTTTAACCCGTGTCCAAGAGCCTGACTGCCGATACCAGCTCTACCTAATAGCTTAGTAGACCATGTAGCTAACTTTCCAGATGCTCCAAAGAAACTTCCCAAGGCTGACGTAGCGTAAGGCATAAGAAACATCATGCCTATCTGACCAACTATTCCTAGTTTACCTATAGCTCCTGTAACTTTTTTAAAGACTTTTTTAATTCCTTTACCTACTTTTTTAACAGCTTTTTTAATTCCTTTCCAAGCTTTACTTAATATTCCCATTTATATTTTCTCCTATTATCCAAATATACTATCTATAGTACTTGAAGCATTTCTAAAATTAGTTGACCAGTTTTTTGCAGCGTCTCCTTCAGAACCTGCGGCAGCTATCATAGCTTGTAACTTTCTATTAGCATCATTTTCAGCAAATCTAAAATCATAATCAGCTTGGTCTCTTAACTCTTGCCATAAAAATGATTGAGCTGATGAAGATAAACCAAAAGCATTCTGTGCGTTCTGTTGATTAACAGCGTTCTGTGCTGCAGTATCTGCCATGTTTGACTGTCTTCTCCAAGTAACATTAGAGTTTAAAACTGCTTGTTCGTTAGCAGAGTTCCACTGTTGTCTATTAAAATCTAACTGTGCATTGAATTGATTAACTTGATTTAATATAGAAGCATTAGCTTTATTAACATCTGCAGTTCTATTAGCATCTCTAGCATTTGCAGCATTTTGAGACTGAGTATTAAACTGAGTAGCAGCATTTAATTGAGCAGTATTAAACTGATTCATTTGTGATTCAAGACTAGCCATAAACTGATTAGTTTGATTTTCACTAGCACTGTTAAATTGTCTTGCAGCATTATCAGCAGATTGATTAGATAATAATCTTTGTTGTTCTTGTTGACTTCTCATCATACTTGCTTGTTGCTCGTTAGAAAGATTAGCCATATCCATTTGTAAAAAACTTTGAGCATTAGTAACTGCTAACTTAGTTCTTTGGTCAACAGTTGCTAAATCTAAAGATGCCATAGCTGTAGCATTTTGCATAATAGATTGTTGTTCAGCATTCATATTTGTAATAGCTACTGTCTGCATAAACTTACTATTAGCTAACACTCTTTGTTGGTCGGCATTAAAGTTTGCCATGTCCATATTAGCATTTGTTGTAGCATTATAAATAGCAGTTTGTTGGTCAACATTAAGTTGTGCAAGTCCCATATCTTTAGCAATGTTAGCTTGTAACATATTAGTTTGCATAGTCTTATTAAGATTTGCAAGTTCTGTTTGTTGAGCAGCACTAAGATTTTCTGAACTAGCTTGATTAAGAGCTGACAAGTTTGCAAGTCTCATTTGTTGGTCATTACTAAGATTTGCAAGTTCCATCTGTTGTTTAAAACCAGCATTCTTAGATAAGAAATCTGCAGCTACTTGCATCTCTGCTAATCTTTCTTGATTCTCAGCAGTCATGTTTTCACGTTCTGTTTGATTAGCAATTTCTAAATTAGCTAGTTCCATCTGTTGCTCATTACCTAAGTTTTGAGCATTCATAGCTTGTTGATTCTGTGTATTTAAAACAGCAGCCTGTTGTCTATTTTGTAAATTCTGTGTTCTTGTTTGTTGCTGTTGCTGTGCAGTAGTCATAACTGCTTGTTGATTAAACTGACTTTGCAAAGTTTTCATCTGTTGAGACATTTGTGCAGTTTGACTTGCAGCGTCTTGACGATTTGCTAAGTTTTGTAATCTTAATTGTTGTTGTTGAGTAGCTTGTTGTAAGTTTGCTTGTTGCAAATTACCTAAGTTTTGAGCTGCTCTAGTTTGTAAAGCTTGTGCATTGCTTTGTGCCATTGGTAAAGCACTTTGAATAATAGCATTGAATAATGAATCTCTACCTACTGTAGAAACACTTAAACCTCTAGAAGCCATATTAGCATTAATAGCATCTACAGCAGGTCTAGCCCATGCAGGAACTGTACCATCTTCCATACCACCTAATAAACTTTCCATTTGTGAAGATACTAAAGCTTCTGTAGGTAGTGCAGCAATAGCAGCATTAACTTCTACAGGATTCTCATCTACTTGAGCTGTCATTGTTGCAGGGTCTTCTACAATAGCTGCTGTTATTTCTGGTGGTAATTCACCAACTTCTGCAATCATAGAAGCAGCAGCACCTTTAGCGGCTGTTCCTGTTACTGTTCTACGTTTAGCAGCTTCATAACCTACTGTACCTATTATTTCTGCAGCTTGTCCATCTGTAGCTGGTACACCTGTAATAGCTTCACGAGTTTGTGCTTCTGCATCTGGAGTTTCTGAAACATTAACATCAGAAGCTCTTACTCCTCCTTCTGTAAGAAAAGCACCTGAAGATAAAACACCATCAATATCTTCTGCTTTAGCATCATCTGCAATTTTTTGTGAAATACTTGCGAAAGTAGCAGGGTCTGTTAATTTGTTTATTTCAACAACTTTAGCTTTTGCTCCTTCAGATAACTCACCTAAAGCAGCTTTAACTTCAGGAGTTTGGTCTACTGTTACAGCATCATAAGTAGCTGCATCAATAGTTGTTGGAGTTTTTGCAAGTCCAGCTTCCATTGTTGCTACTTCTTCAGCAGCAGTTGGCTCTACTTTAACAGCGTCTACAGTAGGAGCTTCTCCCATTTGTACAGTATCTGCTTCAGTGCCTTCCATAGAAATCTTTTCAACTTCTGCAGTAGGTATCATTCCTTCTGGTATTTCACCAGCAGCTAATTGTTCTGCAGTTCTACCAGATTCTATAACTCTAGAACCTCTTTCTGATTCAAACACAGCTTGTTTTTGTGCATCAGTTAAAGGTGTTTCACCCGGAGGAGTTCCACCACCCGGAGGTGTGTATGGAGGAGTATATGGAGGAGTTCCACCACCCGGTCCTCTTTGACCCGGAGGTACTTTATTAGGGTCTCTTTCTTTCCCATCTCTTACATCATAATTATTTGTGTTTCTTTTTTCCATATTAGTCTCTTGTGTGTATGGTGTTGTTTGTGCAGTAGGTTGTACAACATCAGGTCTTTTAGGCTCTACTGGAGCTTGTTGAAAAGCTTGTGCAGTTTGTTCTACCGCATCTTGTGCATTTCTAGGTCTATCACTTGTTAAAGCCTCTCGTCCTACATTAATAGGTTTACCAGCAATTCCATCCATATAATTTACTTCTCTTTCCATTCTAAGGCTTGGTTTTGCAGGTTGTTGTCCAGCTTGTGCAAGTTCTAAAGCTCTTTGTTGGGCTATATTCATTTCATTCAATTCTTTTTGAGCTTTTGAAATAGGTTTACTTGCATTAACTCCTTTATTTTCTATTCCAGTTTGTAAAGTGCCTGAATTTAAATTAGGTATTATTTTATCTAAATTAGGTATTTTTTGATTACCTAGTCCTTGATTAACTTTTTCTTCTAATGTAGCTGTTCCTAATGTTTCTCCACGTGTACTAGTGGGTTGACCGGGTATCAGTTTAGCTTCAGTAGTTGTCATTCTAGGCTGTATAGTCTTACCACCTCCAACACCACCAATAGAAATATTCTCTACCGGTTTTTTAACAGGAGCTTTTGGTAAAGGTTTAGCTTTTACAGGAGCTTTCTTAAGTGGCTTAGGTTTAGCTACTACTCTAGTAGTTCCCATAGTTTTTATAGGCGTTCTAATTGGTTTCTTTTTAACAGGTTGCATAGTTTTTATTTGTTGAGGACCACCTACAGCAGCTTTAACTCTACCACCTTTAGACATATCAAGTCTATCTTTAGTAGTTAATTTTTTCTTATACTGCTTTAATATGTTGTTATTTTTTTTATCCATTTATAAAAGCTTTTATGTATATTTTACTTGACTTCAAAGAGCTTGTCAAGCTTTTCTCCGATTTTATCTATTCTATCCATGAGGATTCCCATGTCATCTTTAACTTCATTTTTGGTTACGTAGTCTTTTGCAATCTCTTCACGTGTTTTGTTTAAGAGAATGTCTAATCTTTTGTTTTCTTGTGTATTGCTTTTGATGCTATAAAGCACCGGAGCTAACACCAATGTTATGAAGATGTTCCAGAACAGGTAAGGTGTTAGTTCCATAGTGTTTAACTGTTGTCAGTTATGTATGTGTTACCAGTTGTAACTGCAGTTGTATAAGATGTTTTATCATCTGAACTACCTGCTACATCTGGAGTATCGTCATCTTCATCAACAGGTGCATACGCTAAGACTAGTTCTAAGTGGTCTACGTTTCTTTGTACCATATCGTTGATTTCTGATTGCTCCATTCCTGTAACTTCCCAAGTTCCAGCGTTTACACCGTTGATAAGTGTTACGCTATCTGTTGCTGCTGTTAAGACTTCGCTTACTGTTTGTGCCATATTATTCTCCTTTTGTTGTTGTTACCCTTCTAGGGTTGTTATTCTAGTTGTTAATGCTTCTATTTTAGCATCTGCTTCTTGTAATGCTTTTACAAGTATCGGTACGAATTTACTGTACTGAATACCGTATTGTTTACCATCTTCTGTAAGAGTAGTAGTAAGATTAGTATTATTATTTTTGTTGTACCCTGCTGCTATTTCTAGTGCTTCTACTTCTTGTGCTTTAAAACCTATATCTAACCAGTCTTCTTTATGAGTTCCATCAGGAGTTTGTGCGTTTAAATCATAATCATCAGCAGTCTTGTCACCATACTTAGAACGCTTATCCCATTTATAAGTAACAGGAGCTAAACCGTTTACAAAATCTAAACCTAAATCTAAAGCTGTAAAGTCCGTTTTATCTCTTTGGTCAGAAGATACTGTCCAATCTACTTGGATATAAGCAGCACCAATATCGCCATCTCCAAGAACAATAGCATTACTTGCTGTAGTTCTAAGACCACCTGGACTACCTGAACGTCCCGCATCATGTCCTAAAAATATATTATTTCCTCCAGAAGTAAGCGAGTAACCTACATTAGAACCTATTAGAACATTGTCAGTTCCTGTAGTTACAAGACCAGCACTAACTCCCATAGCACAATTACTATCCCCAGCATTTCCACTTAACGCACCAAAACCAATACTAGTATTATAATTACCATCATTAGTACCGTCTCCTGCTGTACTACCTAAAAATGTATTTCCTGTTCCTGTGGTTATTGATGAACCTGCACTATAGCCCATAGTTGTATTATTTGCACCTGTAGTGGTTGCTCCTAAAGCACTTCTACCAACTGCTGTATTAGAAGCACCTGTAGTGTTTGTTTCTAAACTTTTATAACCTACGGCTGTATTGTTACTTGCTGTTGTATTATATTTTAAAGCAGTTCTGCCAATGGCAGTATTGTAACTTCCTGTTGTATTAAACTCGGCAGCACGTTCACCTACAACTACATTTTCACTACCTGTGGTATTTGCAGTTAAAGACTTATGACCTATAGCAGTGTTTTCTGAAGCTGTTGTGTTTGCATCAAGAGCCAAAGAACCTATTGCAGTATTTAAAGTACCTGTAGTGTTTGCTGTTAGAGCTAAATAACCAACAGCAGTATTGTTTGAAGCTGTGGTGTTAGCTGATAAAGCTGCTAAACCAAGTGCTACGTTACTAGCACCCGTGGTGTTTACATTTAAAGCTGCCCAACCAAGTGCTACGTTATCAGCACCCGTGGTGTTGCCACCTAAAGTAGCATAACCAACTGCTGTGTTTTTAGAGGCTGTAGTCATCGAAGGACCTGCAAGACCACCTATGAGGGTATTTTGTACGCCTGTGGTTACTGATAGACCTGAGTTGTATCCAACTGCAACATTGTAATTACTGTCAGCATTATTTTGATTTTGTAAAGAAAAGTCACCTATAGCAACACTTCTATTACCTGTATCTTCTGTAAACAGAGCTTTATAACCTAATGCAACATTATTATCACCTGTAGTAAGAGCAGTACCTGCTTCATCACCTACGAGGACATTATAATTACCACCGCTTACAATAGAGTTACCTGCGTTGACACCAAAGCGTACGTTTGATGTTCCTAGAGTTGGAGTGGATAGAGAGCCGTCTGCAGCTATTCGGAAGCGTTCTGTGCTGTTAGTGGCAAAACGCAAATAGCCGTTCTTGTAGTTCCAAAACTCAGCGTTTGTGCTATCAGTACTACCTACTAGGAAGTTAGTATTCCCCGATGAATCATACCCTCCTAATTGTGTTCTGCCGTCAGTGCTTGTTTCTAACTTGAGAATGTTTGTTGTACCTTTAACGTGTAAAGGATAATCAGGCGAAGTCGTTCCAATACCCAAACTCTCAGCACTTGCATCCCAGAATAGAGCTTGGCTAGTTCCTGTATCATCGTAGAAGGAGATGTCTCCGCCTGAAGAAATTCTCATTCTTTCTGCTGAGTTGGTTAAAAATCTCATGTCTGTGCTTGAACCTGAAGCCACTAAATTCATTAAGTTCCCACCTGCTGAAACTTGTCCAAACTCTGTACCTCCACGACTTAATTGTATTCTTGCATCTTGTGCTGTGTTATTAAGGGAAGCTAAATAAGTTCCTGTACCCTCAACAGTCAAACCATCCATCGTGGCTGTACCTGTTACGTCTAAATTACCACCAGTAAATAAATTACCACCATAAGGCAGTAAACGAAGTTCATCAGTCGTTGTGTTGGTTAGACGCATGAATTCTGTATTTGCAACGTAAACTCTAAGTCTTTCGTCTTGGTCTTCAGTTATATAAGTTGCACCATCAGTATCAAAAGCAACTTTATTGCCTGTAGGAATTGTTATGTTTCCTGAAGATTGAATAGTACCTGTAATATTAATATCACCAGTACCTGTTATATCGCTTGAGTTTAAATCTAAATTACCACCTAGCTGAGGAGTTGTATCTTCTACAACTTCATTAGTTGCAGCAACGGTAGTATCCACATAAGCTTTAATAGACTCTGAAGAAGCTAAAGTCGTTGCTGTTGCAGTTGCAAAAGTATCATCGTCAAGGAAAGCTGTACCGGATACACCTGTATTGATTACAGGGCTTGTAAGTGTAGCACTTGTAAGTGTTTTATTTGTAAGAGTATCTGTTGTAGCTCTACCAACTAATGTATCTGTTGAAGTTGGTAAAGTCAACGTACCAGTATTAGATATAGAACTAATAATTGGTGTTGTTAATGTTTTATTTGTTAAAGTTTGTGAGCCTGTAAGTGTAGCAACGGTAGAGTCTATATTAACTGTAACAGTATTACCTGAACCTACAGTATCTAAACCTGTCCCTCCAGCGATTGTAAGGCTTTCTGAGTCGAGGTCAATGCTTAAAGCACCACCTGTATCACCTTGGAAATCTAAGTCCTGTGCGGTCACCTGAGAGTCTACATAAGCTTTTACAGATTGTTGAGTCGGTAAAAGCGTTGCAGAGTTTGAAGACATATCATCTTCATCAGCAAAAGCTGTTACAGTTATAGTGCCATCGTTAAGACTCCCAAAAGTTAAAGCTGTTATGGTTGTTGCAGCTATTGTACCACCTTCAACTTTATCACCGGATATTTGATTATCTGCAAGTGTTAAAGTTCCTGAAGATACATCTAAAGTTTTTCCAGTTCCAACTGTAACATCAGATGTAGCTATAGTAGTACCATCAATAGTACCACCATTAATATCTGTTGTAGTTAGTGCAGAACTTGCAAGTGTTACAACACCTGTAGAGTTTGCTATAGAACCTGCAGCAGTTCCATCTTTAGCTTTTAAATTTGTAACTTCAAGGTTTGTAGAATCTACTGTAGTAGCATTAGTTGTTGTAGAATTTACAGTCGTAATGTTACCAGTTGTTGAAGTTAATGTAGTAATAGTTGTTGCAGCTATTGTGCCACCTTCAACTTTATCACCAGAGATTTGGTCATCTGCTAAAGTTAATGTACCTGCTGAAACGTCTAAAGTTTTACCAGCTCCTACAGTTATATCTGAAGTTGCTATGGTAGCACCATCAATTGTACCACCGTTAATGTCTGCTGTATCAGCTACAAGGCTATCAATGTTTGCAGTTCCATCAATATAAAGGTCTTGCCATTCTTTTGTAGCACTTCCTAAGTCATATGTACCATCAGTGTTAGGAATAATATCTGAATCAATCTCAGCAGCTAAATTAATGCTATCAGTATCTGCATCACCGAATGTGAGGTTTCCTGAGATAGTAGCACTACCTGTAACGGTTAAATCACCACCGATACTTACATTACCAGTTGTTGTGACTGTATCTGTATAAGTATCTTTAAATCTTAAACTTGTTGTACCTAGGTCAATGTCGCTATCTGTGACAGGAATAATAGCTCCATCTGCAATATATAATTGTTGTACAGGTGCTGAAGATACTTCTACATAAAATTCTATATAGTTATTTGTTGTATCTATTAATACTTTATTATTTGGAGCAGTTTCTCCAGCATCACCAATTAAACCTATAACTGGTCCTTCGTTTGCAGTACCATCATGGCTGTGACCACTTGTGTT
>Ga0209504_1002592_pt1 | contig 12128 bp, 10 predicted proteins | sample COGITO_mtgs_1005_FD_184791 | JGI IMG/M metagenome (GOLD analysis project Ga0209504, IMG submission 184791) | Pelagic marine microbial communities from North Sea - COGITO_mtgs_100511 (SPAdes) (version 2) | ecosystem: Environmental > Aquatic > Marine > Epipelagic ...
GAGGAACGTTCAATGGATGAATGGACGATTCGTCAAATGGATACGGGCGACCAGCAACGCTTTTCGCTTGTTGATGCCATTGCCTTTTTGGCGGCTGCCTTGTAGGGAGATTTCTACCGCTCAATTCAAGCGAGCTCCAAGGCCGAATGGTGGGGTTGGTAGGTTGGTTTGACACTGTAGCTGCCGAGCAGTCGAAAATGAGCTGGATGAAGTCCATCCGCCTTATTCGCGATGTTTCCAGTGAACGTCAAGGTCACCTGACCTTCTTCTGCGTCAATGACGAGCGTAATTGGATCGAGGCTACTCAAGCTCCTTTCTGCTAAGCTGAAATAAGGCCAAACACTTTCCTCTACCCAAGGACCCAATTGAAATCGCTCTGTGCATCGCTTCAACGTGGCTTTGTCTAGCATGTCATCATCCACGTCACAAATGAATCGTTCGCCGGTCAGCAGCGCCATCAATTCCAAGTGGGTTTTGATGTGTGAAATCGAATCCTCGAGGGATAAGAAGGGGGAAGATCCTTCATGAAGAAGTTGCCTAAGATGCCGAGAGAATAAGGTGATCACATGTTCTGCATGGTCGTGCTCCCCGTAAATCAGGTGGTTTTCGATGGTCAACAAAACACGTTTGAAATGTTCGCCGTATCGGTTGAGGGTTTGCTGGGATTGATTTGTTTTTTCCAATTGCAAGCCCAACGCCTCCTTTTCGTGCAGTTTGTGCAGTTGGTGCTGCAGCTGAAGCAATCTTCTTTGGACTTCCATCGGCGCATCCTCTTTGGGCTTCCATTCAATTTTCCATGCCCTGCTCGCTGCGCGAATGAAATTAGCGAAAGCCAGGGCCCAAATGATTCCGAGAAGAGCGGGAGCAAGTGGAGCGATTAGCGCCAAAATGGAAAGGGTCCAAAGGGATCCAATGGAGACAATCAGTGACGGATTCAGGAAAAGAAACGAAACGTAGCCTGGTCGATTCTCTTGAACAGGGACAAACCCTCGCTTACCGGAATTCCAATCTTTTCGGATGCAACCTGAAAGGGCCAGGGCAGAAAGTGCAAATTGAAGAGAAAGAAAGCCGAATGGCATCATGACCCTTGTTTTATCCAATTGCGAGCGGCAGAATACGGATTGGTTCTTTGTTCCTGCAACGCCCTGACACTTTCTGACCAAAGTTTTTTAGCTTCAGGATTCCCCCAGCGCTCATCAAGTGATAGGTATTGTACATGCTTTGCAAACAAAGCTACCGCTTGTTCATTGCGTCGCTGCTCGAACGACGCGTTGGACTTCCAGTTTTTGACCAATGCTTGAAGATGCTCATCAAATTCCAAAATCCCTTGATTCTCAAGTGCACTAATCAATTGAACAGACACGGTATGTCCAGCTGGGTTGGGTGGAAGCAGGTGAAGGGCTTGCATGTATTGCGCGGCAGTTTCTCTCGCCAACGCGATCCCTTTGCCATCGGATTTGTTGATGAGAAGGACATCGGCCATTTCCATAATGCCTCGCTTGATTCCTTGCAACTCATCTCCACCTCCGGGTAGCATCAATAAAATGAAGGCATCGGAACATTCCCGCACGGCAACTTCAGACTGTCCAACACCAACAGTCTCTATCAAAATGCGATCAAAACCAGCCGCTTCGCACAGTAAAATGGCTTCATGAGTGCCACGGGTAATTCCGCCCAATGCGCTCGAAGTTGGACTTGGTCGGATGTAGGCATTCGATTCCTTTGCAAGCAATTCCATGCGCGTTTTATCGCCCAATAGGCTTCCTTTGCTGATGCCGCTGCTGGGATCAACAGCAAGCACTGCAACTCGATGTCCTTGGTCAATCAATCGCTGCCCGTAGGACTCGATGAACGTGCTTTTACCCACACCCGGAACGCCCGTGATTCCAATCCGGATCGATTTCTCTTTGGCGCTAAATGATGCAATGGCTTGGAGCAAATGATCCAACATCAATTGATCTGGCGGGTTGGCACTTTCTGTTAAGGTGATAGCCTGACTCAGTGCTGTGCGGTTTCCTTGATGGATCTCATGGGCCCATTCCATCGGGTCCCTGTTCAGACTTCGCGCATTCGAAATGCGGCCTTTGGCTGCTTTTTGCGCGGCATCTTTGGAACGATTTGACGGGGACAATTGGTCGGCCATGAGCCCAAGTTAACAACCGAAGCGTCCTATCTTGCAGGTATGTTGGTCTCTTTTTTACGAACGTCGTGTTGGGTTTTGTCGGTTTGGGTCGTCGGTTCGGCTTCCGGTCAAAACGGGTTGAGCGACCGTTGTGACAGCCTGATGTTTATTTCGGGTTCGGTCGTAGATGAATCAGGAAGGATGATACCTGCGGCAATGGTGGTCAATCGGGGCATTGACGGAGGAGGGCAATTTGTAGATCAGAGGGGCCAATTTCTGCTCGCGGTGTGCCCGGGTGATACGATTGCATTCGGTGCCATCGGTTTTCATACACGCGAGCGTGTTGCGCCAGTCCAAGGGAAACAATGGGAATGGGAAGTGCGATTGCATCGATTGTCGGTTGAAGTCGGCACGGCAGAAGTAGTGGCTCCGCGTGAATTGCGTGAAATCTTGCGCGACATCGAGACCCTGGGATACAATGAAGAGGATTTCAGACTGACGTCTGTCGATGCCTTGAGCAGTCCCATTACATTTCTCTATCAGATGCTAAATCGGGAGGAGAAGAGCAAGCGTCTAGTGGCCCAATTTGAAAACCGTGATCGCCGACACGCGTTGCTGCGGGAACTCTTTGTCAAGTACGTGAACTATGAAATTATTTTACTGGAACCCGACGAGTTCGATGATTTCATCGCGTTTAGTGATCCGGGGGACGAGCTATTGCAGGAATGGAGCCAATATGAGTTCATTCGCTTCATTCAGCAACGTTTTGAACTGTTTCGTTCCATGCCCGGACGATTGGATGATTCCGATTATCAATATCAACAGGATTAAAGAAAATCAAACCAGGTAGGAGCTGGATAGGAAGTGGACGAACATTTGAAACATCCAGTGGCAAACAAGGAGTCCAATTCCGATGCAATAAAGCCAGCGATGTTTGAGGTGGTCAAAGCGTACAATTGCATCGACAAAAAGAATGGCACAACCGAACAGTTGTGCCAACAGCAGTACGCTGCGCTGCTCTTGGATGAAGTGAAATAATGCCTTCAGCGCACTCGTCTCTTTGGGCTCAATGATGAAGTCCACAAGAAGGGTGAACTGTAGCACTACCATGATTCCGAAAAGGATGCGGAGCGAATTTTGAGGTGCAGATGGGGTGGGTGAGGTCATGATCTCATTCGTTTTTTATCGCGAAAGTCAAAAAGATGTACTAATTTCGGCCTGATCTCGTTTATGGGATGAAATCTCTTCGCTATGTTCTCAGACAAAATAAACCACGTACGCATCCAACAAGTTCTCATTTTTGCGATGGGCATGCTTTCAATAGCTGTTATTATGACTTCTTGCGCACATGCGAGCAGTAACTGCAGTGCATACCAGGAAGTAGAGGTTGTTGAGTAATCATTGTCGCCGGCGTTTAGAATTGGAAGTAAATGAAGGGCTGCAGTCCTGAGCTCATTCCAAGATAGGCCAGACCAATCGCAGCCAAGGTCGTTCCAAATTGCACGACCAGCGGAGATTCAGAAAAGACTTTTCGGTAGTTCATTTTCCACCTTTCAGGCGTCAGGTGAATCGCCATACCCGCTGCCATGATGAGAAGAACGTAGCGATTTGCTTCTATAATCTCGGCAAACGGACTCTGCCAAAAGCGCTGGGTAATCTGCGTGAGCATGGTGTTTGCCGTAAACCATTCGTTCCAAATTTGATGGGGTTGGCTCAAAGTTTCCCATGTCACTTGACTTCCTGAGCGAAACCAAATTCGGGTGGCAGAGATGAAGTGGAAGGTTAATAGTATGCCAATGGCATGCTTCCACCAATGGTTTCGATTTTCCCATGGACTGATGCGGCGCCATCCCTTGTAAACAACCAAGCCGATGCCATTCAAGGCTCCCCAAAGCACAAAGTTCCAACTGGCTCCATGCCACAATCCACCGAGTAACATGGTCACCATTAAATTAATGTTGGTGCTGAATCGATTGCGTTGGCTTGGGAATGCAAGCAAAGTGGCAACGATGAGAAGAATGCACCCCATTGCAATGAGCCGCGCACCCGTACTCGGAAGCAGCAGAAGCAAAAAGAGCAGAAGGAAGCCCAAACACACGTAAGTGAAACTGCTCGCCGTTCGGTTTCCTCCCATGGGTATGTACAGGTAATCTTTTAGCCAGCTCGACAGGCTGATGTGCCAGCGCTGCCAGAACTCGCCCACGCTGCGTGCTTTGTAGGGAGATTTGAAATTCAAAGGCAAGCGGAATCCCATCAACAAGGCAATGCCAATCGCCATGTCCGTGTATCCACTGAAATCCGCATACACCTGCAGGCTATAAGCGTAAAGCCCTAGAATGTTTTCGAATCCACTGAAACTGCCGGGGTTGGCAAAAACACGATCCACCAAATTGACGGCCAAGTAATCCGCCAGCCAGATCTTCTTAATCAATCCATTGATGATCCAAAATAGAGCCATTCCAAACTCACTCGTTGTCAGGGAATATGGCTGATGAAGTTGCGGGACAAAATCCTTGGCCCGGACAATCGGACCTGCCACAAGTTGAGGGAAAAAGCTCACAAAGAATCCGAAATCCAATAGGCTTGAACAGGGGGCAATTTGCCTCCGGTACACATCAATGCTGTAGGATAATGTTTGGAAAGTGTAAAATGAAATGCCGACAGGTAGCAAAATTTGATCCACGCGAAAAGTGGTTCCCAAATGTGCGTTGGCCCATTGACCGAGCGCAAGGTGAGGATTCCAATGCGTGCCGAGCAGCGGATTCAGCGCATCGGCAAAGAAGTATGCATACTTGAAAAAGCAGAGCATCCCCAAGTTGGCTATTATACTGGCCGCTAACCATTGCTTCCTTCTAACACCTTCGGACCGATGAATTTGCCATCCAATTCCCCAATCAATGGTTGTGGACAACACCAACAATCCCACGAACCAGCCGTTGGTTTTCCAATAGAACAAAAGGCTGACGAAAAAGAGGAAGGCATTCCGAACCCGGAGCTTGTGTTCACTGGCCCAAATTCCAACCAATACAAAAGCCATAAACCCCCAAAATTCGGGGGACAGAAAGGTGAACGATTGGCTTGGACTGAGGTCAAAGGCACTCATGGTTCATTCGATTTACGGGAATGAAAATCGCATTGATACGCTTGGAATATTGCCCCATACAGCAGGCGTGCAATTTGACCATATCCCTCACGTGTGTAATGAATTCCGTCAGACTGAAGCCAGTCATTAGCCAACAAAGTTGCCGTGTTTTCATGGCCTCCAAGGGCCATGCCCAAATCAAAAAACCCAAAATCACCTGCAGCGGCGTACGACTGCAGAAAAGATTGGATTCGTGCAGATTGTTCCTGTGCAATTTTAGATGGCTGGTGCACTGGTGTATTGCTCAGAAGCAGTAGGGCGGCTTGAGGTGATATTTCTTGAATGCTCGCTATCGCCTTTGAATATTCCGCGGCAAAGCTCTGAATCTTAAACCCACCTTCATTCATCGCATCATTCAATCCAATTCCTAGGATTATGAGATCGGGGTTCATTCGTTCAACCAAGAGTGCGAAGTCAGGGCAAGTGTTTACGTCAGCTATGTGAAGTCCATTGTGGCCCCATTCGTTGAAGACGAGGCGAGGGAAATCTCCCCGTTGCGTTGCGTAGAGGCCTTCGTATGCAATCGGATCGGATCGATCCAAAGAAGAGTGGAAAGTCAATCGAAGGGTGTCGATCGGGGCATCCAAAGCAACGCGCCACCCCATGTCGTCTTCCAAAGGTGTCATCTTCATTCCTACGTCACCTGCATCAATCGCAAACTCATTCGCTCGTGCGTTGGTCCAGACTTCAATTGCATTCGAATTGAATTGCGTGGAGTCAGGCAAATATGCCACATGCTGAATCGATGCTAGACTCGATGCTGTCCGTGATTGAATTCCTGTGCCGTTGAACCTGCCTTGACTGCTCGTTTTCCAAATTGATTGGGGGCATCTGAGTCCAGTCCAATTCCCTGTCATTTCCGTACGAAAGTGAGTGGGGGTGTTGGTTTTGGCGAGCCGATACGGAAGCATTAACCCTCTGCTCCATGCAGCGCTTGGGCTCAGTAGAGTCATTTGATCACGCATAAAATGCCCGATCCATCCCGCTTGGACATGGGATCCACCGATGTACAGGATGGATAGCTTTCCGGGTTGCCCCTGATGCATAGAATCCATTGTTGCCCATAGCCGGCTGAAGGAGTCGCTGTTGATTGGGATTTCAGCGGCGACTTCAGGGGCTGTGTGAATGCGGGGTTGTGGAACGGATTGGCCAAATACGGCAGACACAGCGGCGGCTGCAAAGGTGCAGCTGATGATGATGCGCTTGTACCTCATCATAACGCATCGGATAAGGTCAAATCTGCCTGCCAGGCCTGCCAAAGTGCCCATTCGGTTTGGAGGCTTTTATTGAAAAGGTTGGCAATTTCTCGGGCCCCTTGGGCGGTGAAGTGCACGTGGTCCGGACTGGCGAGTGGAGGAGATGATTCAACCCAAGCGGCCATAGAACCAGAGCCACCCATGACTTCGAAAACATCCCAATAAAGGGCATTCTCCTGCATGGTGATTGATTTTATGACGTCTCGAACAAATGGTAGCATGGGATACGTCTGCATGCGCGTTCCGCTTTTCTCGCACATGTCAGAAGGACCAATCACAAGGATAGGCACCTCCGGAAGAATCGCCTGAAACAATCGGATTTGCGAAGCAAACCAACCGCCAAACCTTCGGATTGAGGCGGTATCCTTGAGGTAGGGAACCGCATTTCCTCCGTATTGGAGCATGATCATTTCGGTGCGAACAGATCTAAGCTGAGCGGTCAATTGTGCGCGGTTCAATTGCCGAAACAAGGTGCCAGAACTACCTCGCATGGCAGCATTGTGGACGACAATTCCGGATTGAGACCAAAGCCCAACGGCGTGAAATTCGGGAGAGCTTCCTTCAAAACTGATTTTCAATGTCTCGAAAGACCGCACTGCCCCAGAGTCTTGCGGAATGGGGATGACGAGTGTTGAGTGCAGGGAGTCAACCTTCAGTTGAAATGATTTTAGCGTGTCGTTATTCAATTCCAGCGTCACCGATGACGCTGTATCAGTCCGGCCCAGAACCAGGTGGATTTGGTCATAGATTTGATTGCGTTTAGAGCTTCTCGGCTGAGGTGTGAATCGTATCCAAGGCGAAATTTCACCCTTGCTGTTATCGTGCTGTGCAAAGGCGGCGAACATTCCATATCGGTTGTGTTCAATGGTGCTGTCGACTTTGCCAAAGCGGGTGTATCGTTTCCAATCGCTGGACCATTCCTGTTTCATGGAAGGGGAAGGAATGGGTTGGGCCGGCGCGAGAAACCCAGGTCCTGAACCGCCCCACGTTTCCTGCCATTTTGAACGAAGTACACCCGTGATACGATCGCCTTCAATTTGCGAGTCTCCAAAGTGAAAGACATGCAAGCTCGGAGAGCGCACCGGTGCGTTAAGTTTGGAAAAGAACGAAGCTAAGCGCTCAAACGCGCGTTCGTTTCCTTGCAGCAACAGATCGGGATGTAAGACATTGGCGGCATCTTCACGATCATACGATTCGCCTTCCACTGAAATGACCTTAACGGGCATTACAGTGTCGGCATGCGAAGTGTCTGCTTCCATTGCGGATGCAACTCCTGCAGCCGTTTCCAGTGTATCCTTTTCTTCTTGAAGAGCGAATTGCTGGTAGTTGTTCAGCAATGTTTTGATTTCTTCGACGGTGACCGCGGAGTCTTCTTCCAGAAGGTCGACCCAACGAGGGAATTTCCAGATGAGGGTCTCAAAAGAGGCGGGGCGAGAGAGGAAGAGAGATAAGGCCAAGAATACAGCCGCTAGAAAAGCGATGGAGTGAGAGACCGGCTGCTTGTTGGGTTTCATTTTGTATCCGGCACACAGAGGGTTTGGCCGATGCGAATGTAATCAGAGATTTCATTTATTTCTGCCAAATCCTCTGGCGTTGTGCCGGGATAGCGTTGAGCGATATTCCAAAGTGTATCTCCTTTTTTCACAGTATGTAGAATGCAACGCACCCCTTCAATCGTTGCAGATTCTTCAATGACAGCAACTGTTGGATCGTTCGGTTCTGCATTTTCTGTTTTGCCATTTGAGGTGGCTGTTTTCGCCGGTTCGGGATTTGCATCGACTTGCTCTGCAACGAGGCGAGGAATACTTGTCCCATACTTTTGGGCGTCAGCGCAAGACAAAAAATCAGAAGTCCACCAAGGCAGAAGCGCGGATAGCGTCTGTGAATCGATGACACCATCAGCGATGAGTTGGCTGCGATTGATGCCTTCGCCTTCGCAGGCAAGAGGTTGCCACGTCTGGGCTTGTTCAACCCAATCCAAATCAAACGAGGGACGCTCAATGTTGACCATGAAGCGGCTCAAGACTTTCAACAGAACCAACTGCTCATCAAGGCTTTTGTCGTAACCCGGTGCCCCAGTCCATCGCGTGGCATATGCCATTCCTTTCCAATAGGCGACAAGCACGCGGTGCGGATCGTCGGGAAATCTGCGCTGCAGGCGTTCCAATTCACGAACGAATGCTCGAGTCGATTCTACCACGAGTTTTCGCTGGTCGATGCCGTTTGCTTGAAGCAGCCCATAGGTTTGGCCCATCGCGCTATTCAATCCCCAAATGCCAGCATGATCATTTTCCTCATGTGCGGCATTGAATACTGAGGTCAATCCAGCAACCCATTGAAAAGAACTGGGCAAAGAGGCAGCCAGTAATTCGCTTGTGATGAATCCGCCATACCGACCATGCAGAACTCCAATAATTTGAGCACGGTGGTAATTGTCCTCAAATAAAACTTGCATGGTCTGGTCAATGGCCTCTTTGTTCCCTCCCCACGGCAGCAATGCCGTCTCGAGTGGATCCAATGCCGGAACAGCCGCTTTCAGGGCTGGTTTCGATTCCTGTACTTTCCAATCTGGGTTGGCACGTTCAAATGCGCGAAAATCCGGCAATTCAGACCGCTGTTGAACGCGCAAGGACCACTGCTCAGCCAGTGATTGAGCTGAACACTTAGTACTTGGAATCAAGACATGTGCAATCACGTTGATACAGATCAACAATGGAAGGAAATGAGCCTTGGAGGACATAGTGCAAAGGTAGACCCTGACTTTGTGTTTTTAGGGTGCTGTGAAGCTCTGAATTTTACGGCCTAATAATGATAGCCGTATTTATATAATAAAGCTACGAAATATTGTATTTAGCGTTTAAATGATTTATATTTGAGTACAGGTCATGGGACGGTTACGTCCTTGGAGGACCTAGTTGTGAATCGTAGTGAAGCATCTGCAACGGCGGATGCTTCATTTTTTTTACGCAATTTGAACTGAACAATCCGCGCCGTGGAGTCGTTTCTTAGGTATGAAAATGCACCGTTTAGAAAGCAAGCAATGGCTTCCAATTACATTGCAGGAGGCGTGGGATTTTTTCAGTGTTCCTGCAAATTTGGATCGTATTACACCCGAGGACATGTCCTTCGAAATTCTTACCGGTGCAGACGAGCCTACCTTCACCGGGCAAATTATTTCGTACCGAATTCGACCATTTTTGGGCATTCCTATGAATTGGGTGACGGAGATTACTCAAGCGGTTCCGGGGTCTTACTTTATTGATGAACAGCGTTTTGGGCCTTATCGGTTTTGGCATCATTTGCACCGTTTCACCGAGTCGGAAGGTGGCGTCTTGATGGAAGACGTCTTGCACTATGGACTACCTGGAGGATTTGTTGGGGAACTTTTTGGAGCGCCAATTCACAAGAAGGTTCAGGGCATCTTTAGCCACCGTGAAGCGATTTTGGATGAGATTTTTCCGACTACGGCGAAAGCAGAAGGGGATGCACCCAAAAATTAATGACAGAGCACGTTAGCCGCCCAAGCTGCCATGAGTAGGTTGGGCTTGGCTTTGGCCTCAAAACCAAGTGAGGTGATGTAGCCTGAAGAGGCCGAGATCAATTTCTGAGAAGGGTAGCTTGGGTCCGAATTATAATCGAGGTCAATCTGTTTGACGCGCAGCCCACACTCCTCAAGAATCAAGGTTGCCAATGCCACCGAACGTTCGGTTTCTCCCCAAAGCTTTGTCCACAAATCGTTGATTTTCGGTACTTTTTCCTTGCGGTATATGACATGCGCACCGTTTCCGGGATATCGGAAAACGACAGTAGTAACATAGACCGTGTGGCGCTTGTAATTTTGGCTATCGCAGCCTACATGTACTTCGAGTGTTTGTTCTTGAAGCATGGATGCGATATAGGAGCAAACGTCGTGCTCCAACGTTCCTCCCATCACCTTGAACTGTCGATCATGTTGCGTCATGAAAATCCGGAACTGTGGGAAGGGCGAAACATGTGCTGAAGATAAGAGCCAAAGCAAAAGGAGGAAACAGTACGTGACCGTTTCCTCCCTCAGTTCTCCACAGTTTTTCAACCGAATCCGATCAAGCTTCCAAGGCCTTTTGAATGAGGAAGGTGATGTGATCTCGGTGCGCTCGGGTCAGTGCGTTCGGCGACGAAGCGTTTCGCTGATCGCGCTGAATTCGCTTCAATGTTGACAATACCATGGACTGTGTAATCACATCATATTTCGCTTTCGGATCGAGTGCCGAAACAAGGCTTTTGACGTATTCAATCTGCAATTGCTGCCGCTGGGTATTCACCGAACTTCTCAAGTCCGCTTTGAAAATGGCATCGGTCAAGGCTTTCATGTGTTCATCAATGCCGTAGGTGTTTCCATATTCAGCGGCATCAATTAGACGTTGCAGTACCCGTGGGTGGAGCAAATGCCGCAACGCATTTTTTTGCGCAGAGGCGATTCGAGCATGAATCTTGGGGTCTTCTGGCTGAGCAAAGAAACCAAATCCTCGTCGCTGGCTTTGCAGATAGCCGTACACGGATTCGGCCCCGTCAAATGCATTGGGGGCGAATGCATAGGTCGCTAAGGCCTTCATTGCCTTCTTTTGATCCATTTCGGATACCGGTTGGAGCGGAGCCTCCGATTGCTGCGAAGGATGCGCGCGGTTGTAGCGAACTCCGCCAATTTGCCGCGTCATTACGCCCAATTGCGTGATGTATTCTCCCGTTAAGGTTAGATAGGCGCGTCGCACTTCTTGAAAGCTAGACTGCTCGTCTCCCGCATATTCATTGATGATGTTAGGCAACAAATCATTGACCAAATCACACCGTTCAGAGGCGTACGTTACGGGGTCATCTGAAAGGTCATAAATGTTGACATCCGGATTCATCCCTCCACCCGGTCGGCGCATATCGTCGGCGTCATTGCCAAAAACCAAATCGGGATCATTGGATTTGCGCAATATCGTTTCGAGTCGTTCGGCTTCTTCAGATGCATTGGAGACACTGGCGGAATAGCCGTAATCAATGACCCACTTATCATAGGGTCCTGGGGCGTCATCGAAAAATTTAGTCTGCTCTTCTTTGTTTCGCGCAAAATTGATGGAAGGATAATCCATCACACTGTTGGACATTCCCTCAGCGTTGACAATTTCAGCGTTTTTGAGGTCGGATGGGCTTTGCATGGTTGAACCTGCCATGTTGTGGCTCAATCCGAGTGTGTGCCCTACTTCGTGGAGCACAAGGCGATGAAGTGTTTCACGTGTGAATTTCTCTTGGTCATCGTCATTGAACGAACGCATGCGTAGAGCGGCTGCGCCAAAAAGTGTTTGCTGTGCATGGACAGATCCTGCGTCGCATCGGTGAATGAATTCCGCGTACTGAGCGCGTGATGAAGGTGCGGTTTGTTCTTCCGTCCAATCCTCGTACCCTGCGTTCTGAAATACTTCTGACCGCCATAGCCGTCCAGTCATTCCACTCCATTCCAACATGATATCGGCACCCAGTATTTCGCCTGTTCTTGGGTCCACGAAGCTCGGTCCGTATCCGCTGTAACGCGGGCTAGGAGAGGACGTCCAACGCAATACGTTGTAGCGGATGTCCCCGGCATCCC
>Ga0209504_1002597_pt1 | contig 12123 bp, 9 predicted proteins | sample COGITO_mtgs_1005_FD_184791 | JGI IMG/M metagenome (GOLD analysis project Ga0209504, IMG submission 184791) | Pelagic marine microbial communities from North Sea - COGITO_mtgs_100511 (SPAdes) (version 2) | ecosystem: Environmental > Aquatic > Marine > Epipelagic ...
TGGCATTGGATTAGCATGTCACCATAATTGCGAACCAGCTCAGGCAAAATAACGAGTGCCTGACAATGCGGGCAGGTTTGGTTCATGCGTGTGATCTCCATCATGGTCGCGAGGATGAAATATCCGCTTCGTAACAGCATAGTTTGATATGGCTAATAAATCGTTAGCGCGAGGGCGAAAACCGCCAATCATGATTGTTTTTGAGCTGAGATGCCTTCGAAACCGATTTCATGACAATGCATCATCATGTCGCGCTTGCAAACGCGAAAGGGGGCGTGCCGATAGGGTGGTTATGTCCGGCTTGTGGCTTTGCGTGTGGCTTTTCTGACTACCGTTTTTTTCGCCATGGTCTTTTTGGTGACTGCCTTTTTGGTGACTGCCTTTTTGGCGGCTTTTTTCGAAGTTGCTTTTTTAGGCGATGCTTTTTGGTTTGCCGGTTTGGCTTCGATGGCTTGGTTCTGTGGCGAATCCGGTTTTGTGGCTTCTTTTGGCGGCGCCGTTGTTAGCAATTCATAAAGTGATTCAGAAACGGCATGGCGAACCATATGCGGTAATTCATTTGCCAAAACATTGCGGACAGCACTGCCAACTTCGGTCAGCAAATCATGGCGAAGCTGATCCGACATGATTTGCGGCTGTTGTTCGATAATCTGGGTTTTTGGGGCTTTGCCAGCCCGATCAATGGCAGCAGCAATTTCGGCCATTGTGGCGTTGGAAAGCGATACATCTTCGGCATTTGCCGATAGATCGGTCTTGCCAACAATATTCACCGCAGGTGGCGGCGCCTGACTTGGCAAAACAGCCAATGCCGGTTTTTCATTTTGATCTTCTGCCGCCGGTTCCGCAATTTGCTCGCGCGCCATTGCCGGCGGTGCGGTTGATTTGATTACAGCCATCATTGGCGTGCCATCTTTGATAACGGCTTCGGCTTCGTCGCACAGCGCTTCGATTGATTTCCAGATTTGCGCATTTTGCATAGCAGGCATGTCCAACCATTATTTGGCAAAGTTGTTTCCATCTTGGTTTCATGCCCGATGATCATGCTGGCGTGATCCTGATGACGGATTTTAATGTCTCATAAGTCAGCAAAAGAAACAATATCTTGTCAGGATTCATCAAATGTCGTTATCGGTATCTATGTCGTTGACGTGATTCAATATCGGATCAAGGCAAAAAGACATATTTTTGATGTTTTGCTCTTGGCGAAGTCGCCAATGATCACTAGATAAGGCTGGCGTTCCGTGATTGGAAGCGAAAAGGAAACCAGGATGACTGATCAAAAAACCACCAATGATGAACCGGCCGAAAACCAGACCGCCGAAAACCAGACCGCCGAAACTGGCGCGCAGGATCAGGCCGGATCGGACAATGCTGCCAATGATGGGTCAATTGATGATGTTCTGAATGATGTGCTTGCCGCCGCTGGTGCCGAAACCAATGGTGATGCCGGATCGCAAGACCCGTTAACAGCGATGATTGCCGAACGTGACCAATTAAAAGACCAGCTATTGCGAGCATTGGCCGATACTGAAAATATGCGCCGCCGAAGCGAGCGCGAAGCTGCCAATGTTCGTAAATATGGCCATACGCCATTTGCGCGTGACCTTGTTGGCGCCATTGATAATCTGGCGCGTGTTGTCGAATCTGCGCCAGAAAATCTTGATCAGGCCGATGAAACGGTGAAATCGCTGATTACCGGTATCCAGCTTAGCTGGACCGAACTGCAATCAGTTATTGAAAAACATGGAATTAAACGCGTTGAGCCGCTTGGCGAGAAATTTGACTATAATCTGCATCAGGCAATGTTTGAGGTGCCAACCAATGACCAGCCAAGCGGCATGGTTCTTGAGGTAGTACAGCACGGCTATGTTCTTCATGACCGGCTGTTGCGCCCGGCAATGGTTGGTGTTTCAAAAGCAGGTGATGCGGCTGTTGCACCCAGTAATGATCAAGCGAAAACCGACGAATAGACATGAAATAAGATCCAGAATCGACGCATGATTTTGGCGCAGAAAGACGAGACTAACGATGCATAAATGGGGGTGGATAGGGGTTAGCCGCAATCGCGGCAATGATCCTTTTTTGACGGCTTTGGCTGCCGGATGATCTCCCTCTTGTAACCGAAATAATAAATCCTATATGGACGATAGATAGTTGAACAGCAGTGACATAACCGGTCAGCCAAAGTCCGGTTGCGCCCCCCTAAGATCGCCTTAAGGGAACGGAATGTCTTAAAGGGCTACTCAATCAACGTCACCCCAAAGGTAAGACAGTGAGTGGTCAGGGAAAGGAGCTTTAGATATGGCGAAAGTTATTGGTATTGATTTGGGAACAACAAATTCCTGTGTTGCCGTTATGGACGGATCCGAGCCGCGGGTGATTGAAAACGCCGAAGGCGCACGGACCACACCATCGATGGTGGCCTTTGCAAATGGTGAGCGTCTGGTTGGCCAAGCCGCAAAGCGGCAGGGTGTCACGAACGCGGAAAATACGCTTTTTGCGATCAAACGTTTGATTGGCCGCCGGTTCAAAGATAAATCGACAAAGGCATTTGCCGATCTGGTGCCTTTTGAACTTGTTGGCGCCAAAAACGGCGATGCATGGGTTAAGGTTGAGGGTGAAGAATATTCACCAAGCCAGATTTCCAGCTTTGTGCTTCGCAAGCTGAAAGAAGATGCCGAGGCCTATCTTGGCGAGACCGTTACACAAGCCGTGATCACGGTTCCAGCCTATTTCAATGACGCCCAGCGTCAGGCCACCAAAGATGCTGGCAAAATTGCCGGTCTCGAAGTATTGCGGATTATCAATGAGCCAACAGCAGCAGCGCTTGCTTATGGCCTTGATCGCAAGGAATCAGGCATTGTTGCGGTTTATGACCTTGGTGGTGGTACATTTGACGTATCGATCCTTGAGGTTGGCGATGGTGTTTTCGAGGTGAAATCAACCAATGGTGACACATTCCTTGGCGGTGAAGATTTTGACCATGCCATTATTGAGTTTCTGGCTGACTCATTCAAATCGAGTGACGGTATCGACCTTCGCGGTGACAAATTAGCATTACAGCGCCTAAAAGAGGCGGCTGAAAAAGCCAAGATTGAATTGTCATCTTCGATTCAGACCGATGTGAACCTGCCATTTATCACCGCCGATGCGACAGGGCCAAAACATTTGAATGTCAAATTGACCCGGGCAAAGCTGGAACAGCTTGTCAGCGGTTTGATTGCCCGCACGATGGAGCCATGTAAAGCGGCCCTGAAAGATGCTGGCATTAAAGCGTCAGAAATTGACGAGGTGATTCTTGTTGGCGGGATGACCCGCATGCCGAAAATCATCGAACAGGTCAAAGATTTTTTTGGTACCGAGCCGCATCGCGGCGTCAATCCTGATGAAGTTGTTGCCTCTGGCGCGGCGATTCAGGCAGGTGTTTTGACAGGTGATGTAAAAGATGTGTTGTTGCTTGACGTCACGCCTTTGTCACTTGGCATCGAAACACTTGGCGGCGTATTTACCCGCTTGATTGATCGCAATACAACCATCCCGACAAAGAAAAGCCAGGTCTTTTCAACAGCCGATGATAATCAATCGGCGGTGACCATTTCGGTTTGTCAGGGTGAGCGTGAAATGGCTGCCGACAATAAGGCGCTTGGCCAGTTTAACCTTGAAGGTATTTCGCCTGCCCCACGCGGGGTGCCGCAGATTGAGGTGACCTTTGATATTGATGCCAACGGCATTGTAAAGGTCAGCGCCAAGGACAAGGCTACTGGTAAAGAGCAGGAAATTCGGATCCAGGCATCTGGCGGACTTGACGATGGCGAAATCGAACGGATGGTTGCCGAAGCCGAGGCCAATGCCGAATCCGACAAAGAACGCCGTGCCGAAGTTGAAACCCGCAATCAGGGTGAAGCTTTGGTTCATGGTGCCGAAAAAGCCATTGATGATCTTGGCGATAAGGCTGATCCACAAGCAAAAGCCGAAGTCGAAGCCGGAATTGAGGCGCTGCGTGAAGCCCTTGATGGCGACGATATGGAAGCGATTTCATCAAAATCAGCCGAATTGTCAAAAGTGATGATGAAGATGGGCGAGGCTGCCTATCAGGCCGAAGCTGATGCCGATGGCAATGCTGGCGAAACCAGTGATGATGAATCGGTTGTTGATGCCGAATTTGAAGAGGTTGATGCCGATTCAGATGACGGCAAAAAGAAAAGCAAATAAGCCAAAAACAGTAAAAGCCGGAGCCTTGATTGGCTCCGGTTTTTTGAATTTTCACGGCAAAAGTGGCAGGCATGAGCAAACGCGATTACTATGACGTATTGGGCGTTGAAAAAAACGCTGACGACAAAGCTATCAAGGCGGCATTTCGCAAGCTTGCGATGGCCAATCATCCTGATCGTAATCAGGGCGATGATGCGGCTGAAAACCGGTTTCGTGAAGCCAATGAAGCCTATGACATTTTAAAGGATCCGCAAAAACGCGCTGCCTATGACCGGATGGGTCATGCCGCTTTCGACCAATCGGCTGGCGGTGCCGGCGGTGGTTTTGGCGGCGGCGGCTTTGGCGGCGGCGGTTTTTCCGATATTTTCGATCAAATGTTTTCCGAATTTTCGGGCGGTGGCGGTGGACGGCAGCGCAATCAGGGCGGCAACGATCTTCGCTATGATATGTCAATCTCGCTTGAAGATGCCTTTACCGGATTGCAGCAGGATATTTCAATCACTGTTCCGTCTGAATGTGATGGTTGTTCGGGCAGTGGTGCTGCTGATGGCAGCAAGCCAAGCACATGCGGAACATGTGGCGGTGCTGGTCGGGTTCGGGCGCAGCAGGGCTTTTTTGCTGTCGAACGTACCTGTCACGCCTGTCAGGGCATGGGTCAGGTCATTTCCGACCCTTGCCGGAGTTGTGGCGGTGAAGGCCGTGTGCAGCGTGCCAAAACATTGGCGGTTTCGATTCCGGCCGGTGTTGATACCGGAACGCGGATTCGTCTTTCGGGCAAGGGCGAGGCAGGGCTTCGTGGTGGGCCAGCAGGTGATCTTTATATTTTCGTCAATGTTGACCCCCATCCGATTTTTGCCCGTGATGGCGGCAATCTTCATGCGCGTATTCCCCTGCCAATGACCGTTGCCGCCCTTGGTGGCAGCATTGATGTGCCAACGCTTGAAGGCAAAATGGCGCGGTTAACGATCGAGGCTGGTACACAATCAGGACGCAAATTCCGCATGCGGGGCAAAGGCATGCCGGCCCTGCGGCGCGGCAATCCGGGTGATCAGATCATCGAGGTTCAGGTGGAAACACCAACCAATCTCAACAAAAAGCAAAAAGAGCTTCTTGAAGCTTTTTCAAATTCAGGCAATACCAGCCCTGAAGCATCAAGCTTTTTGGAACGGGTGAAACGTATCTGGGCTGATGGCTAGCCCCGCCAGTTCAACCATTCCCTAATCTAGCAATCTTGCCATATTGATTTGAACCCGGTCGGGCGCAATGTCATTTGGGGGCTTGCCCAAACGGGCCTGCTATTTATATGCTGGCGGCGTGCGGGTGAAGCCGCCTATAATATCGAAGGCGATAATGATAACCGACAGCAGGCAAAAGACAGAAAGCGACCGATAAGGCGCCGCCGTCAGGAATAGAGGCAGGATTATGATTAAAATTGCAATTCCGGGAAGCGCTGGGCGTATGGGCGGGATGTTGATTCGTGCCATTGCCGCCGCGCCCGATCTTGAGCTTGTTGCGGCGACTGACCTGCCTGACAGCCCTTTTATAGGGCATGATTCCGGTGAGGTGGCGCAAATTGGTGCCAATGGGGTGATGATTGGCAGTGATCCTGAAACGCTATTTGGCGCGGCCGATGTTGTGATTGATTTCACCAGCCCGGCGGCAAGCCTTCATCATGCCAGCCTTGCGGCGGCAAAAGGCACCGCCATGGTCATTGGCACAACGGGTCTTGGCGCCGCTGAAGAATCGTCCCTGAAAACAATGGCAAAAGACAATACGATTATCTATTGCGCCAATACATCGGTTGGCGTGACATTGCTGACCCAGCTGGTCGAAGACGTCGCGGCCAAGCTAACCGACGGATGGGATATCGAAATTTTGGAAACGCATCATCATCATAAGGTTGATGCGCCATCAGGAACGGCGCTTGCGCTTGGCAAAGCTGCGGCAAAAGGGCGTGGTGTTGCGCTTGACGATGTTGCCGATATGGTTCGCAAGGGCCAGACCGGTGCGCGCAAACAGGGTGATATCGGTTTTGCTGTTTTGCGGGGCGGTGATGTTGCGGGTGAACATTCGGTGATTTTCTATGGTGATGCCGAACGTGTGGAAATCTCGCATCGGGCCACTGACCGTGCTATTTTTGCCCGTGGTGCCATTCGCGCCGCACGGTTTGCCGCCGCCGCCACATCTGGATTTTACGATATGACGGATGTGCTGAAAGGCTGATCATGCCTGTAAAAATGAAACTTGCGGCGATTGATATTTGTTTTGAGCGTTTGTCGCAACGTCAACCTGATCCGCAAACCGAACTTGATTTCACCGATCCATTCACGCTTCTTGTTGCTGTTGTTCTATCAGCACAGGCAACGGATGTTGGGGTGAATAAAGCAACCAAAGGCCTGTTCGCCGCCGCCAACACACCAGCGGCAATGGTGGCGCTTGGCAGTGACGCAATAAGCCACCATATCCGCACCATTGGCCTGTTCAATACCAAAGCCAAAAATGTTTTTAAATTGTCGCAAATCCTGCTTGATAAGCATGATGGTCAGGTGCCACAGGATCGTGCGGCGCTTGAGGCTTTGCCCGGGGTTGGCCGGAAAACGGCGAATGTGGTTTTGAATGAAGCTTTTGGCGAGCCGACAATTGCCGTTGATACGCATATTTTTCGCTTTGGCAATCGCACCGGCATGGCACCCGGCAAAACGCCTGATGCGGTTGAAAAGGAATTGCTTCGCCGTGTTCCCGACCGGTGGAAAAAAGGCGCGCATCACTGGATGATCCTTCATGGGCGTTATGTCTGCAAGGCGCGCAAGCCTGATTGTGCCGATTGTGTGATTGCCGATTTATGCCTTTTCAAAGCCAAGACATTATAGGCCAGCGCATATGATCAGGCGCAAACTATTGTCTATGATCCAGCGACGAGCTTTTGATGATGGCGATCCATCGCCGCAAGGCACTTGCCTTCGTTAATTCTGCTGCCAATGACCGCACTTCGCATATCCCAATTTTTGATGATCAATTGCGATGATCCTTGGCTTGCTGGATAGAAAAAGAAATCAACAACACATTCGGCAAAGCGATATTGCCAGATTTCAATCGGGCCTTCCTTCCGGATCATCGTGGCAATGCCAAGATCGCGCATCAGTATGACTGATGCCGACCCGATCATCGTTTTGGGAAGAAAAGGCGGCTTTACAGGCATTGGCTGAACTGGCGGCGTCGCCGGAATGACGGCTGTTGCTGTTTCTTGTGTGCTGTTAATGGTGCCAGCGCCGCTGCCCGTGCCAACCCCGCTATCGGGGTCTTTCGTGACCGCGCTGACAACTATGTCAATTTCGGTTTGGCGTTCCGGTGCGGCGGCAATATTGGGTGCTGCTGCGCGATTTACCGCTGATGGTGTCACTGGTTGACAGGCCGCAACAAGCGCGGCGAATCCCAACAGATAAAGATGTAAGTGACGCATTTTTCGTACCGCAATACCGACATTGACGGCCTAGGGTCTAGCTTAAAAAGCTGATCATTGCACTAACTCTTTTAGGTTTTGACTGCCATTGGCCTTGTTCTTCGATCATGTCCGGCCTAATGTCGCGTCGCAGAATTTGGAATGAGGATGTGGTGATGCGTGTAAAATCTTTTGATGTGCTGGCCGTTGGCAATGCCATTGTTGATATATTTGGCCAATGTGACGATGAATTTTTGCAGGCGAATGGCATTGAAAAAGGGGTGATGACGCTTCTTGATGCTGCCGGATCAGCTCGGCTTTATGCCGCGCTTGGTGCGATAGGATCGCCGCAATTGATTTCGGGGGGATCGGCGGCCAATACGGCGGTTGGCGTGGCGGCCTTTGGTGGATCCGCCAATTTTATTGGCCGCGTTCATGATGATGATCTTGGCGCGGCGTTCCGGCATGATATCAAAGCCGCAGGTGTCGGCTTTGATCAACCACCAGCCACCAGCGGATCGCCAACTGCATCATCACTCATTCTTGTGACGCCCGATGCGGCGCGATCAATGAATACGTTTCTTGGCGCAAGCATCGAATTTGAAGCAGGTGATCTTGCGCTTGCTGATGCGGCTTCGGCAAAAGTGATCTATCTTGAAGGCTATCTTTTCGACGCACCAAACGGCCCTGCCATCTTTGCCGAGGCAGCGCGTCTTGCCAAACAGCATGATGTCAGGCTGGCGCTATCACTGTCGGATCCTTGGTGCGCCGAACGGCACCGCGCTGCTCTATCCAGCTTTATTGCTGATCATGTGTCAATCTTGTTTGGCAATGAAGATGAGGTCGCCAGCCTGTATCAATCTAGCAGCCAAGATGCCATTGCTGCCTTGGCTGGCAAGATGGATGAGCTGGTGGTTACCCGCGGGCCAGCTGGGGCCTTTATTGGCGCAGGCGCTGACCATCACGAAATACCGGCAATGCCACAAGGGCCGGTGATTGATACAACGGGCGCTGGAGATTTATTTGCCGCTGGCTATCTGTTTGGCCGCACAAACGGATATGATCTTTTGCAGTCAGGTCGCCTAGCCAGCCTTGCCGCCGGTGAGGTCATTTCGCATATCGGCGCACGGCCGCAAACCGATTTAAAACAGCTTGCGGCCAGTTTGTAACGGCCTGTCGTTAAACTGCGCTAGCGGATGGCGTCATGCGCGGCAAGTACGGCGGTTTGCACGATATCACTGACCGATGCACCCATCTGGACAATCTGGAACGGGTGCGCGCCGCCAATCATAATCGGCCCGACGACCGAAACATTGCCTAGCTGATGCACCAATTTGAATGAAATATTGGCCGAATGCAGCCCAGGCATCACCAGAATATTTGCTGGCCCGGTAAGGTTGCAGAACGGATAGCGCGACTTCATCAAATCATAATCAAGTGCGATATCGCCGGTCATTTCACCGTCAAATTCAAACCCGACATCACGGCTTTGCAAAATTTCGACTGCGCGACGCGCCTCGACACTTGTCCGCGACTCTGGATTGCCAAAATTGGTAAATGACAAAATGGCGACACGCGGCGTATGGCCCATTTGACGCGCCTTGGCGGCCATGGCAATGGCGATATCAGCCATTTCCTCGGCATCGGGACGTTCGGTTACGGCAACATCTCCAATAAAGACTGTCCGGCCGCGTGAAATGATCATCGATGTGGTCATGAATTTGCTGCCTTCGGCAACATCAATGACCCGGCGGATATGCTCCAAGCTTGGCTGGAAAGCGCGGGTCACACCGGTCACAAGCGCATCGGCATGACCACAGCTAACCATACAGGCCGCAAAGACGTTGCGATCGAGATTCACCATGCGCTGGCAATCGCGGTAAAGCGATCCGCGGCGTTGCAGTTTGCTATAAAGAAGATCGGTATATTCGGTCAGATGCTCTGAAGCCTTGGCATTGGTGATTGGCAAATCTTCGGCGCCATCAAGCCCAAGACGCTGGATCGTTTCCTTGACCCGGTGTTCGCGACCAAGAAGGATTGGATATCCATAACCGGCATTGCGGAACGCAAGTGCGGCGCGAATAACCCGCTCCTCTTCACCTTCGGCAAAGACGATGCGCTTTTTATGAGCGCTAACGCGTTCAAAAATAGATTGCAAGGCCCCTGCGGTTGGATCAAGACGCGCCGATAATGAACGGCGATATTCATCAAGATCGTCAATTGGCCTGCGGGCAACACCATCATTCATTGCCGCTTCGGCAACGGCTGAAGACACAGCCACAATCAGGCGCGGATCAAAAGGTGTTGGGATGATATAATTTTCACCATAGGCAAGTGACTGACCGCCATAGGCATCAGCCACCGCATCAGGCACATCTTCACGCGCCAGCATCGCCAGCGCATTTGCCGCAGCGATTTTCATATTTTCGGTGATTTTGCTGGCCCGCACATCAAGCGCGCCGCGGAAAATATAAGGAAAGCCAAGGACGTTATTCACCTGATTTGGAAAATCGGAACGTCCGGTTGCGATAATTGCATCGGGGCGCACTTCTTTGGCTTCGGCCGGCCAGATTTCAGGAACTGGATTGGCCATCGCAAAGATAATGGGGCGTGGTGCCATTTTTTCAACCATGCTTTTGGTCAAGGCACCGCCTGATGACAGGCCAAGGAAAACATCCGCCCCGACAAGCGCTTCTTCAAGGCTTCGGGCATCTGTATCGGCGGCATGCGCCGATTTCCATTGATTCATCGACCCTTCGCGCCCCTTGTAAATCGGGCCAGCGCGGTCACAGATGATAATATTATTGGCTGGAACTCCCATGACTTTCAGCAACTCAACACAAGCAATCGATGCGGCGCCGGCGCCATTGCCAACAATCTTGACGCTTTTCATGTCGCGACCGGTCAGGTGAAACGCATTGATCAGACCCGCAGCGGTAATGATGGCGGTGCCATGCTGATCATCATGGAAAACCGGAATATCCAGCTTGTCACGAAGCTGTTGTTCAATGACAAAACATTCAGGCGCCTTGATATCTTCGAGGTTGATTCCGCCAAAGGTTGGCGTCATCAGCTCGACCGCGCTGACAAAAGCATCGGTATCGGTTGTGTTTAATTCCAGATCAATACCGTCGATATCAGCAAATTTCTTGAATAGAACAGCCTTGCCTTCCATGACAGGTTTGGCTGCAGCCGCGCCAATATCGCCAAGGCCGAGGACCGCCGTGCCATTCGAGATGACGGCAATCTGATTGCCCTTATTGGTGTAATCATAAGCCGTATTGATATCAGCAGCGATTTCAAGACATGGCGCTGCCACACCCGGCGAATAGGCAAGCGACAAATCATGCTGGCTTGTCAACGGTTTGGTGGCGGCAATTTGGAATTTTCCGGGGCGGCCGTTGGCGTGAAAGGCAAGGGCTTCGGCATCAAGGAGTTTATCTTTATCTGTCATGTCTCAAATACTTTGTCACGGCGTCGAAAAAACGGCCATGTGGGTTAAAATTTCACTCTGGTACGAACCAACGCAAGAATAATTGGTTATAACGTCCTACCAGAACCGGTTCGATCTTGTTCTAAAGATCAAGTTGGGGCAATGTCAAAATGCTATGACATCTCAATCTTCTACAGCAAATGCGCTAAAAGTAAAAGCGCCGACCCCAATGATGGCGCAATATTTGCGCGTCAAGGAATCCTACCCTAATTCTTTGCTTTTTTACCGGATGGGCGATTTCTATGAGATGTTTTTTGAAGATGCCGAAATTGCCGCCAAGCTGCTTGGCATTACGCTCACAAAACGTGGCAGCAAAGACGGGCTTGATGTGCCAATGTGCGGCGTTCCGGTTCATTCGGTTGATGGCTATCTTGCAAGGTTGATACGCGCGGGTCATCGGGTGGCAATTTGTGAGCAAACCGAAGATCCGCAAGAACAAAAACAACGTGGCGGCAAAGGCCCGCTAAAACGTGATGTGGTGCGGGTGCTAACCCCTGGCACCTTAACCGAAGATGAATTACTGCCAGCGCGGGCGCATAATTATCTTGTTGCGCTTGGCCGGGCAGAAACCCAGCTAGCTTTGGCATGGGCTGATATGTCTACAGGTGATTTTTTGGTTCAAGAAATGGCTGATGATGGTCTTGAAACCTTGCTTGCGCGTCTTGATCCAGCTGAATTGATCCATCCGCAGGGATTCGATCTTCCCGACTGGTTTCATGCCAGCCAAATCTGTGCAACCGAACAGGCTGCATCGCTATTCGACTCGACTCGCGCCAGACAGGCACTTGAACGCTTCTATCAGGTTGCAAGTCTGGATGGCATGGGTCATTTCAGCCGCGCAATGCTGTCAGCCGGCGGTGCGCTTCTTGGCTATCTAGAGGCAACGCAAGTTGGCAATATGCCGCGGCTTTTGCCACTGACGGTGGTCAGTGATGCTGGCTTTATGGAAATTGATCCGGCAACAAGGCGGTCTTTGGAA
>Ga0209504_1002613_pt1 | contig 12054 bp, 7 predicted proteins | sample COGITO_mtgs_1005_FD_184791 | JGI IMG/M metagenome (GOLD analysis project Ga0209504, IMG submission 184791) | Pelagic marine microbial communities from North Sea - COGITO_mtgs_100511 (SPAdes) (version 2) | ecosystem: Environmental > Aquatic > Marine > Epipelagic ...
GTAATGTGACAGTTGAGCCATCAGGGATGATATAGGCTTCACTGGGGGTAAAAGTCAGCCCATCTAAAGAAATAGAAGCTGTGTTTTGAATCTTAATTGAAGCACCGTTTGAAACGGTTAAAATTTGACTAAACATTAGGCCAGGAAGGCATAGGAATCCTAAAAGATAATTTTTCATAATTGGTTAATTTTACACGAAAATACAAATACTCTTTTTTAAAATAAAATAAAATACTTTTTATTTACAACTTATTAAAGTTTTTGATCTGTTTTTACTGAAGCTCAGCTGAAAATGTGATTAAACAAAGAGTTCAATCTTATGTTTAGAGTCGCAAAAAAAAAATCCACTCAAATGAGTGGATTTTAGAAAGTATACGATTTTAAAATCGCCTTAAACTAACATGGTCACAGGGTTTTCAATAAAGCCTTTTAAGGTTTGTAAGAACTGTGCGCCCGTTGCGCCATCTACCGTTCGGTGATCGCAAGCGAGGGTGAGTTTGATGGTGTTTCCAACAACAATCTGTCCGTTTTTAACCACTGGTTTTTGAACAATGGCCCCCACCGATAAAATCGCTGAGTTGGGTTGGTTGATAATCGATGTAAAACTTTCAATCCCAAACATCCCTAAGTTAGACACGGTAAAGGTACTGCCGTCCATTTCTTGAGGGGTTAATTTTTTGGTACGTGCACGGCCAGCAAAATCTCTAACGGCGGCGCCAATTTGCGGCAAGCTTTGCTCATTCGCAAAACGCACCACAGGAACGACCAAACCATCTTCAACAGCCACCGCCACACCAACGTGTACGTGGTTGTTTAGTTTCATACGATCTGCAAACCACTGTGAATTTACTTGTGGGTGCAAACGCAATGCCAACGCACAGGCTTTGACAATGATGTCGTTAAATGATATTTTTGTATCTGGAACCGTATTGTATTGCGCTCTAAAGGCCATGGCATTGTCCATGTCAAACTCCACATTCAAATAATAATGAGGTGCAGAGAATTTAGATTCGCCCAAACGTTTCGCAATGGTTTTACGCATTTGCGAGTTTTTAATTTCTTCAAAATCTTCTTGACCTGTGGGTACAAATTTCGCAGTACCTGCTGATCCAGCTGCTATAGGAGTGAAGTTTTCAACATCGCGTTTGATGATGCGTCCGTTTTCGCCACTACCAACCAATTGGTTCAAGGCAATGCCTTTTTCGTCTGCCATTTTTCGCGCTAGTGGCGAAATATGCAAGCGTCCTGTTGTATTTGGAACTGCTACTGGTGCAGCGGCTGCTTTGGGTGTTTCTTTGATTACTGGAGCGTCTGCTTTTGGAGTGTCTGTTGGAGCTGCTTCGACAACTGTTGAAGTTGAAAAGTTAGCAGCGACCGCTGAAACATCCGTTCCTGCAGGGCCAATAATAGCCAAAAGATCATCTACTTTTGCAGAGTCACCTTCTTGCAATCCAATGTATAATAAGGTTCCTTCATTAAAGGATTCAAATTCCATCGTTGCTTTGTCCGTTTCGATTTCCGCTAAAATATCGCCTTCTTCGATCACATCTCCCACTTGTTTGAGCCAGCTTGCGACGGTCCCTTCTTCCATGGTATCGCTTAAGCGTGGCATGGTCACCACAATCACACCTTCAGGAATGCTTGCTGTGCTTGGTTCCACAACGGTTGCAGCGGCTTCTACTGGAGCCTCTGTTTGTTCTGGAGTTGTTTCTTCTACGGCAGCTGTTGGATTCAAAAGTGCCGAAATATCTTCGCCTTCATCGCCAATAATGGCTAGAAGTTCATCGACCATCGTCGTTTCACCTTCTTGAACACCAATGTGAAGTAAGGTTCCTTCATTAAAGGATTCAAATTCCATCGTTGCTTTATCGGTTTCGATTTCCGCAAGAATGTCACCTTCTTCAATTTTGTCTCCTACTTTTTTCAACCAGCTCGCCACGGTTCCTTCTTCCATGGTATCGCTTAGTCGGGGCATGTTAACTATGATTGCCATAACTTATAATTTATGTTGTAAAAATGGATAATCTTCTTGTTCATATACGACATCGTACATCAAGCTTTTTTCTGGATAGGGCGATTCGTCAGCGAATTTCTCACATTCAGCAACTAGTTCTTTCACACGCTTATCAATGACTTTAATGTCGTCTTCTGTGGCATATTCTTCACGAAGAATAACATCTAAGACTTGTGTGATTGGATCAATTTTCTTGTATTCTTTGACTTCGTCTTTGGTTCGGTAGTGTTGTGCATCACTCATAGAATGCCCTCTGTAACGATAGGTCTTCATTTCTAAAAATGTTGGACCATCCCCGCGTCGAGCGCGTTGAATGGCTTCATCAAATGCTTCCGCCACTTTGATCGGGTTCATCCCATCCACAGGACCACAAGGCATTTCATAGCCTAATCCTAATTTCCAAATATCGGTATGGTTAGCAGTTCTGTCTACAGACGTTCCCATGGCATAGCCGTTGTTTTCACAAACAAAAACCACTGGAAGTTTCCAGTTCATCGCCATGTTAAAAGTTTCGTGTAATGAGCCTTGACGGGCTGCACCATCACCAAAATAACAAAGAGTGACCGCACCAGTTTCGTGGTATTTATCACCAAACGCCATTCCAGCGCCTAAAGGAATTTGTCCTCCAACAATTCCATGTCCGCCGTAAAAGCCTTTTTCTTTTGAGAAAATATGCATCGAACCTCCCAATCCTTGAGACGTTCCAGTGGCTTTTCCAAAAAGTTCTGCCATCACACGTCGTGGATCAACGCCCATCCCAATGGGTTGTACGTGATTTCGATAGGCCGTAATCATTTTGTCCTTGGATAAATCCATGGCGTGCAAAGCACCTGCTAGGACGGCTTCTTGTCCATTATATAAGTGGAGGAATCCTCTTACTTTTTGTTGAATATAGACCGCTGCAAGTTTGTCTTCAAACTTTCGCCAGAGCATCATATTTTCGTACCAATCAAGGTAGACTTCTTTAGTTATCTTCTGCATGCGTTTACAGTAATTTTTTTTAATGTAAAGACAAAAGTAATACTTTGATTGATAACCTAAAAAGAGTAAGAGTTAATTTTTTAAAAAATCGTTACAGTACGGTTTTGTCAAAGATCCATGGAAGGATATTTTCAACCGATTTTGAGTGTGCTATTTGTCCAGAAGTGCCCATGAAATACAGTTCCATCGGGGTGTTTTGTTTGACCTCATACTCTGATAATGCTTGTCTGCAAGCACCGCAAGGGGGGATGGGTTTTGTGGTTGGAGTTAGCGTGGATCCTGCGACAATTGCCATTCGGATAATTTTTTGATTTGGAAATTCTGCACCGGCATAATAAATAGCGGTTCGTTCGGCACACAATCCAGAAGGGTAGGAGGCATTTTCTTGGTTGTTTCCAGAAATAATTTCACCGTTTTCCAGTTCTAAGGCGGCACCAACTAAAAATTTAGAGTAGGGTGCATAGGCTTTTTCACGAGCTTCAGACGCTTTTTGAAGGAGGTTTTGGATCGGAGCTGCTAATTCGTCCACCGTGTCATACACCTCAAACGCAGTATCAATTTTTATTTTCTTCATTATTGGTTCAGACAAAAAAACTATTGCATGGGGCAATAGTTTTGGTTAGTATTTTGAATAAAGTTACTAATTAATATTCAGAATACTCTCCATCTCCGAAATTAAATGCTAAAGAGAAGCGCAACGTATTTTCTAAAGGGCTTTGTACTTTGGACGCTGAAAATAAATAAGACAGATCGATATCAATCGTAGTATATTTAAAACCAGCACCTAAAGCAAAAAACTTTCGAGCGCCTTTGAATTCATTTTCGTTAAAGTAACCCAATCTTAATGCAAATGAATCTTGATATAGATACTCTGCTCCTAAGGCCCAGGTAAATTCATCTATTTCTTCACTAAAACCTCCGGGCGCATCGTTAAGGGATTGAAACACACCCGCCATAAATCCAACTTCTGGGTCTTGGCCTTCGATTATTACATTGTCAGTTTTGCTAATCAACGTATCATCTGTAGCTTCGTAAGTTCCATTTCCATTTAAGTCGTTAAAAACAGTTTCTGTCCCAAGAATTGGAGGCGTCGGAACTAATAGTTTAGTCACTTCTGCGGTCACATTAACTCTGTTGTATTGATCAAAAATAAAATCAAATCCACCACCTAATCTTAAATTGGTTGGTAAGAAATTTTCTCTACCAGCATCGTCATATTTAATTTTCGGTCCCAAATTTTGTATGGCAAATCCACCTCTCCAACGTCCATTAAAATCGCTGTAGGCTTCTTCTTCACTTTGGTAGTATCCTGCAATATCCACACCAAAAGAGCCGGCTGCTTTTGAGCTTGGATCTACCGCTGAAATTTTTAAGTCTGAACGTAAATAACGCAAGGCTACGGCCATTGAGAATTGATCTGAAAGTCTCAGAGAGTAGGATGCATCAAATGTTAATTCGTTTGGTTTTTCTATCAACGCTTCAGAAAATTCATCCACTCTTAATTCAATTTCTCCAAGTGAAAAATACTTTAAACTGACGGCAAACGCACTCCGTTCGTTAAGTCTGTTAAAATAAGTAAGGTTTCCTAAAAATATATCGTTTACTAATTTGCTTAAATAAGGTGTGTAACTCACTGCAATTCCTGATTTTGCTTCAGAAAAGGCGTATTTTGAAGGATTCCATTGTTGTGCGTGTGCATCTGCTGAGGTTGCAACGCCCATATCACCCATCCCTGCGGCACGCGCATCGGAAGCAATCAATAAAAAGGGCACTCCAGTGGTGATGACTCTAGAGTCTTGCGAGTTAGGGGTTACAATCGTTGTTTGAGCGGTTAGGTTATTTAAATAAATCGACACTAAGAACAAAGCGAGTAGTGTTGATTTTTGAATTTTTTTAGATGGAATCATTTTTAAATTTATTTTTAGCAAAGATAAGTTAATATTAAAGTATTACAAGTTTTTCAATTTTTTCTGCGGTCATTCCAGAACTCGTGGAGCGCACGCTCAATTTGTAAACATAAACGCCTTTCCCAATTTTGCTTCCAAAATCGTCGGTACCATCCCATGTAATATCTCTGGTAACGGAGCTATTGAGTCCGCTAGTTTGGCGATTGATGGTTTTGACCAGTTTTCCTGAGATCGTAAATATTTGTATAGAAACGTCTAAAACCTCCGAACTATTGTGGCTAAACCAAAATTCGGTATAATTTACAAACGGATTTGGGAAATTAAGCACATTTCTAAGCTCTAGACTTTCGTCTTTATCAAACACCATAAATTGAATGTCTTGAACAGATGAGTTGTTGTAGACATCCCATGCTTTTAAAGAGAGGGTGTGTAACCCAGGCGCTAAATCTCTAAAAGGATAGCTCAAAGTCCCGCGTTGGTAATCATCTACTGCGGCCGAGTAGTAATCGTTTAATTTGTAAACATTTGTTTCATCTCCGTCTAAAGTAGCCACTAGATCATGTCCAACTCCACTGGCTGTATTGATGCCGTTTTCGTCATATAGATTGGCTAAAAGTGTGGGGTTTTCATTGGTAATGCCACCAGAAACAAAGTTTTCGTCGTTCATAAACAGCGCAATTGTTGGGCCCAAATTATCCTCTGGGGCGTCTGCGTTCAGCCCGCCGATTACAACCTCTAGGTTATAGCCGTGGTTTTGTAAAAGTGTTTCTGTTTTTGAATAGAGGCTGATTTTACCAGTGCCTTCTTGCAAACTAATGTCTTTTGGAACCACAAATTCAAGTTCATACTGTCCATTAGTCACACTGGCTTGTCCTCTAAAAATCACCTCTCCTAAAGCATCAAAATCAATGGTAATTAACGAATTGTCGGCATTTTTTGTGCCATCATTCCCAATGGTAGAGCGTTTAATGTCTTTATCGTAAACAGTTGCGGTTAAAATGCCATTATAATTCGTTAATATACCACCCTGGCCGTTTGTTACATGGCCTTCAATTTTGGCTTTACTCAATGCTTTTAGGACTTGAGTAGTCGTATTAATAGGTTCGTTGTTGATTTTTATCACTTGAATGCCCGGGTCTGCAATCGGAAGCATAAGAGCAGGGTCGCCAATAAAAAACACTAATCGCCTTTGAGAGCTATTGGTAATCATTGGGTCGTTTTTGGTTTGCCTCAGTGCTTCTGCAATACTCGTTTTTTGATTCGTACCAAAAGCAAATAAATATTGCCCTAAAGTTTCATTAAAACTAATTCCAACATTGACATAAATTTGTCTTGTGGTTGTGATTAATCCAATAGCACCGCCTGTTTTATTCCAAAATAAATACTCCCCTGCGGTCTCTCTAAAAGGATTGTCAAATTTGGTGTACTCGCAAGTCACAGTTACAAAACAATTTAATTTTGTTGGGTTGTTTACTTCCTGAGCATTTATTTTATCAAAAATTCGTTCGCCAGCTAAACCATCTTCGCCGCCGTGTCCAAAATAATTCACCACAACCGCCCCAACTTCGAGAGCATCAAAAATAGCTTTGTTGACTAATGAATATCGAGGGCCGCCAGAAGACGTTTCTTGAACGTAAGAATCTGCATGAATTTTTGAAACATTCAAATACGGTTTTTGAGCTTTTACGCTTTCTGCGATTGCATCGGTTGTTTGTTGAATCAAAGCATCACTCGATTTATCGACATCATCAGAAATAAGAAGAAAATTGTTCCGCCAACTGCCATAAGCTTCGGGTTGATAATAGGATTCTATTTTGTCGACCATGTCTTTGGCACGTTGTGCGTTTTCGGCGAGAATGCGTCCCACGGCAATGTCAAGTTTATCCGAATTGGCCATTGTGCCTTCGTTGGCATCCATCATCCCGAAAAAATCATCCGAAATAAATGAGTTTGTTAAACTAAAACTGTTTAGGGAATACCAAGAAGGTACAATGTTCGTGTTGTTTGAAACACGGTCTTTATAGTCAAATGATGCGTCTCCAAATAAGCAAACGTATTTGAGTTTATTGGTCGATGAAGATGCGTTGTCATAAACGTATTTCACAAAATTTCTAATGGCTGCAATATCTTGCATTCCAGAGCTGAATTCTTGATAGATGGACTTTAAGGAGTACACCTTTACATTTAGGTTGTTTTTGGTTCGGTTTAGTTGTGCGAGTCGCTCCGCTTGTGTGTATAAATAATCAGGCGTAATAATAAGGTAATCAACATCTTTAAACCCCCCTTGATTATCTAAAAAAACAGTCCCTTTAATATCTTGATTTGATACTGTAGAATTATTAACCCGCCTTGGCGCATAATAATCGGAAACGGATACGGCTTGGTAGTTTTTAAGGGAGCCTAAGTTAGTTTTAAAACTAAATTGTGCTGCGGCCTCGGTGTTTGTATAAAAAGAGATTTGGTAAGGATTGGTAATATCCCAAATTTCTGAGATGGAAGCGGCCTTTGAAATTTCAAAAGCTCCCACGCCAGATTGTGTAGCAGTAGCGTTGTTTTTAAATTGAAATTGAGTTCCTGGACTTTCTAGGATGCATTCGGCTTCTATTGAAATATAATCTAAATACCCAGAGGCTGAGGGGTTGCCATTATTATTGTAAGATAACTCCACTGAGATCGATTTTGAATTGGACGTTGTTAAGTTGTTGTAAAAACGTTCACTCGCTAAATTTTGTTTGCCAATGGCTGCAAATGTTAGGCTACCAACGTCGGCGCCGTTTAGTTTAACTTGCATGGAGCTAGTCGATTCTGAAACGGCAGCGGTATATACTTTTAAACTAATAGGGGTTGTGGTGATTAAATTCGGGAATTCGAAATCAAATTTCCGTACGTTTTCTACATAAAAACGATGCCCAAACCAGCGACGCCCCATTTTGGAGAGATTGTAATCGTCCGACTCCACAAATTTATAATCATGAAAGGTGGTAAAGGTCGTAGCGGGTGCTGCCGTAGGCTCTGCGGCAGGGCGCATTCGTAAGCCTTTAGTTGTGCCAACTGTGATATAGTAGTAAGCCACATCGGAGTAGGGATTGATGTGAGAGTTATTGTCAGAATTAAATTTTTTAGGACCAATTGCATACATCAAAATATGGTCTTCGTTATGAATGATGCCATCTGCCTCTCCTATAAATTGGATGGAGTTTTCAATCAAATCGTTAGAGACCGTTTCAGAATTAAGTAACGGAAGTGACGCACCTCCGTGTCCATATACTTTGATGTTTTGAGGGTTTACATTATCTACATTGATGCCTAGATCGCTTAAGAAACTTTTACTAAGTTTATGGACTCCAGTCGTGTCTACAGCAAATCGATACCATTCTCCAGATTTTAAGACAGAACTCGTTAGTGAACTTGTGTTTTTGAACGCTCTTGCTTGCGCTTTTAATCGATACGAAATGGTGAAACTTAGGACTTTTTTTAGAATCCCATTTTCGTTAAAAATCGGACTAATTTCTATATATGTGTTAGAAGAATTTCTGGCAGTTGTATTGGTAACTTTTAATTGTGGATTATTTGGAATTAATTTTTGAGAAAGCGTTTTTAAGTCTGCAATTGATAATTGTTCTGTTTGCATAGACGTTATGACTACCGATTTCTCATTGACGGATCCTTTGGAGTCCCATTGATTCGCATACGTAATTCCGTTAGTAGAGGAGTAATTGAAGTGTTCTGCGCTAAATGTAGGGATTTCAATTGAAGTGTTGTTAGTGGAAATTTCGGATGTCTTCTTCCAGTTAATGACAAAGCTTTTTGTTTGAGACATTCCCAAGAAAGAACAAAAGAAAAAAACAACTAAAAAATTTATTTTCATACAGAAGAAACGCATCCTCACCGACATTATTTTATATAAATATAAGAGATTTTCAAAATTACAATAATAAAATTCTAAAATCCTCGTTTTTAACTAAAGTAATCTAAAATAACTCGTTACAAAAATTGTTCAAATCACCTTAATTTGTATTGCATTATAATCTATAAATTAGTATATTGCGTGACCAAATCCAAGTGTGTTTATTAATTATAAGTTGAATATGAAAAACAGCATCACATTTAGAATACTACTAGTATTAGCAGTATCGACGTCCTTAGTTGGGTGTAATAAATCCTCAAGCGGTGGAAATACTTCCAGAGCGACCGGATGGCAAATTAACTCCAAACTCGGAGGTTTTCAATATAACACCAGCTTCAAAGAACAAGAAACTGCTCCTGGTTTAGTTTTTATTGAAGGTGGCACCTTTACAATGGGTAAAGTGCAAGATGATGTAATGCATGATTGGAATAATTCTCCAAACCAACAGCACGTTCAGTCCTTTTATATGGATGAAACAGAAGTGACTAACTTAATGTATTTAGAGTTTTTAGAATATCAAAAACGAGTCTATCCTCCAACGGATCCTCGATTTAAAGCCATTTATAAAGGCTTTCTTCCGGATACATTAGTATGGAGGAATCGTTTAGGGTACAGCGAGATGATGGTCGAAAATTACCTTCGTCACCCAGCCTACAGAAACTATCCAGTTGTTGGAGTCAGTTGGATTCAGGCCACAAGATTTGCCGAATGGAGATCGAACAGAGTTGCTGAAAAAGGCTTACAAGAAGAAGGCTATCTTGAAAAAGATTCTCAAATCACACATACCACAGCTGAAAGTAACTTTAATATCAATACCTATGTAGTTGCGCCAACTAAAGCTTTTGGAGGTAACGATACGATTACACTTCCTGGTAAAAGAAGGTCCATTGCAGAAAAAGATTCAATTAATTTATACGCAACCAGAGAAACAGGTGCCATACAATTAAAATACCGTCTTCCAACAGAATCGGAGTGGGAATATGCGGCTCTTGGTATGGCTGACCTAAGAAGTTATAACGCCTACAGAGGCCGCAAAAAATACCCTTGGGATGGTCAATACTCGCGTTCTGGAAGTCGAAAATCAAAAGGCGATCAATTGGCTAATTTTAAACAAGGAAAAGGAGATTACGGCGGTATCGCAGGATGGTCCGATGATGGTGCTGATATCACCAATGAGGTGATGTCCTATGAGCCAAATGGCTATGGTGTTTATGACATGGCTGGAAATGTTGCCGAATGGGTTGCAGATGTTTACAGACCTATTGTAGATGACGATTTTAGTGACTTTGGATACTATAGAGGAAACCAATATGAGAAAAATAAAATTTCAAGTGATGGTACATTTAAAATCGTTGAGCTTGATGAAATTGAGTATGACACCCTTTCAAATGGTAAGTTAGTTGCAAGAGCACTTCCAGGTGAAATTGCTCAAGTACCTGTAGATGAGGATGAAACCTATTTACGTACTAATTTTGATAAAAGTGACAATGTAAACTTCCGAGATGGAGATGATAGATCATCAAGGTTTTTTGATGACTTGGAAGACAACGAAGATCAACAAATGTATAATTCTCCAGACCACAGCATCTCAAATGATTCAACAGGTTTAGTAAGAGAATATGATAAGTCAGATTCAAGAACTTCACTTATCAATGATGCAGCACGAGTTTATAAAGGAGGCTCTTGGAAAGATAGAGAGTACTGGCTCGATCCAGCACAAAGACGCTACTATCCAGAAGATAAAGCAACCGACTATATCGGATTTAGATGTGCAATGTCTAGAGTTGGATCTAAATCATCTTCAAAAAAGAAAACGAAAAACTAATTAGTTGTTCTGATAACATATAAAGTCCTAACAATTTTAATTGTTAGGACTTTTTTTATTAATTTTAAGTTATGGAATTAAACCAAATTCATCAACTTTTTTTAGAGTGTTCAGTGGCTTCTACAGACACGCGACACATTCAACAGAATTCGTTATTTTTCGCACTCAATGGGCCTAGTTTTAATGGAAATTCCTTTGCGCATCAAGCCCTTGAAAGCGGTGCAAAATATGCCGTGATTGATGAGGTCGTGCACCCCACAGATGAACGTTTTATTTTGGTGGATGATGCCTTAGAAACCTTACAGAATTTAGCACGTTTTCATAGAGATTATTTGGGACTTCCTATTATTGCACTCACAGGCAGTAACGGCAAAACAACCACTAAAGAGTTAATCCATGCCGTTTTAAAACCACACTTCAAAACCGTGGCGACTGTTGGCAATCTAAACAACCATATAGGCGTGCCCTTAACGCTTTTAAGTATGACTGCTGAGACCGAAATCGGCATTGTAGAAATGGGCGCCAACCATGCAAAAGAAATTGCGATGCTTTGCGAAATTGCCCAACCAAACGTGGGCTATATTACCAATTTTGGAAAAGCGCATTTAGAAGGCTTTGGCTCGGAAGATGGCGTCGTAAAAGCCAAAAGTGAGCTGTATGACTACTTGAAATCCAACTCAGGGTTGATTATTTTGAATTCGGATGATGCAAAACAAGTGGCGCAAGTAGGAGATTATGATACGGTTTATACGTTTTCGGAAACTTCTGAAACATCCGTGAATGTAAAGTTAATAGCTACGCAGCCTTTCTTGAGTGTTGCGTTAAAAAATAGTACGATTAAAACTCACCTGGTTGGAGCGTATAATTTTAATAATAGTGCAGCCGCTTTGACCATTGGAGCCTATTACAATCTGACGCCCTTACAGCTCAAAGAAGGAATTGAATCCTACGTTCCAGCAAATAACCGATCGCAAATCATCCAGCAACACTCCAATGAAATATTACTAGACGCCTACAATGCCAATCCGAGCAGCATGGAAGTTGCTTTGGAAAATTTTAAAGGCATTCAAAATTCGCAAAAAATTGCTATTTTAGGAGATATGTTTGAGTTAGGGTCTACGAGTGCTAAAGAACATTTAGGGGTTGTTAGCCAAGCAATTTCAACCAAAGGGTGTATGTTTTACTTTGTTGGAACTCGTTTTTTTGAACAAAAAACAGACCATCCAAAGCTCCTATTTTTTGAAACGTTTCAAGACCTTCAATTACATTTAAAGAAATCAACTATTTCAAATACCAGTATCTTAATTAAAGGATCGCGAGGGATGGCTTTGGAGCGAGTTCTGGAATTGATTTAAAAAGCCCTCAAAAAATTGAAGGCTTAAAATTGTGGGTCATACTGGATACGAACCGATGAAATATA
>Ga0209504_1002615_pt1 | contig 12043 bp, 7 predicted proteins | sample COGITO_mtgs_1005_FD_184791 | JGI IMG/M metagenome (GOLD analysis project Ga0209504, IMG submission 184791) | Pelagic marine microbial communities from North Sea - COGITO_mtgs_100511 (SPAdes) (version 2) | ecosystem: Environmental > Aquatic > Marine > Epipelagic ...
TGGTGTAGGTATTGCTGAGAACATGGATGATACGCAAACATTAATGAATGGCTTTATGCGTATGGCTATTGACAACGCTGCACTATCTGGTAATCTTATCATCGAAGTAGATGAGACGAACCTCACACCAGGCCAAGACTTATCTGTGTACCCCGGCAAGGTGTTCCGCAGGGCCGGAGGCGCACCAGGGCAAGCTATCTTTGGCACCAAGTTCCCCAACGTAGCACAAGAGAATATGCAACTGTTTGATAAGGCACGAGTTCTAGCAGATGAGAGTACTGGATTCCCTAGCTTCGCTCACGGACAAACCGGAGTATCTGGCGTTGGGCGTACAGCTTCTGGTATTTCTATGCTTATGTCTGCTGCTAACGGTAGTATTCGGACGGTAGTTAAGAACGTAGATGACTATCTGCTTCGCCCCTTAGGTAAAGCTTTCTTCTCGTTCAACATGCAGTTTGACTTTGATGAGTCTATCCGTGGTGATTTGGAAGTACATGCTTCTGGTACAGAGAGCTTAATGGCTAACGAAGTACGGTCACAACGCTTGATGCAGTTCTTGCAGGTTGCACAGAACCCAGTCCTAGCTCCCTTTGCTAAGATGGACTACATCATTCGTGAGATTGCTAAGTCTATGGATCTTGACCCAGACAAGGTTACTAACTCAATGAGTGATGCTGCTATCCAAGCTGAGATCCTAAAAGGCTTTCAGGCTCCCGCACAGCCCCCTGCAGGGCCGGAAGGCGTTCCCGCACCCCAAGGTAGCCCAGCGCCAGAAGGACAGGCTCCACAGGGCGTACAGGACACCTCAGGGGGTGGTGGCTCTCAGATAGGCATTGGCACAGCGCCTACACCGGGTGAACAAGGGTTTAGCGGTAATGTCGCTTAAGAGCTTCGTAAACGATAAAGCTTCTTGGGATGCGTTTGTTTCTGAGTTAGAAGAGCGCATCTCATACACGCATAAGAGCATGGAGAACATCTCTGATACTGCAGAGTTGTACAGGCATCAGGGTGCTATACGTGCCTTGCGTAATCTACACTACTTGAGGGATAAAGTGAATGGATGATAAGCTTAGAGAGGTTTATGAGTCAGACCCCCTAGCAATGGCAAGCGCCTATGGTGTAGGTGTCGTTGATCCTGATGAGACTGTAGAGGCTGCTAAGGCAGCTGCCCAGTTTGGTTGGGAGAGCTTACCCGGAGTTGGTACTACTTATACAGTACGAGATATTACATCTGAGTTAGAGAAAGAAAGTCCTAACTACTTGAAGATTGGTGCACTAGCTGGTGCTGAGGTTATAGGTCTTATTCCAGGTTTAGGTAGTGCAGCAAAGTCTATGATTCGTAGGGGTGCGGATACAGTTAAGGGTTCCGACAATGTGATAGACGCAACTAGTCGAATCCCTAAAGTACCCAGTGTTCGTAAAAATTTTGATAACTTTGACTTTAACGAGTTAAACCTTTCTGATGCTGAGCTTGAAGATTATGCAGATATTTACAAACGAGCAGGTGCTAAAGAATCTTTAGCAGAAACAAAAAGAAGAATTGCGAGTGTCATAAAGGATAATATTCCCAAGATAGAAAAGGCTTTAGTAGATGCTTTAGATACAGGCCAAGGTACAGTATCTTTGCAGGATTACAAAAACGCATTAGCAGCCACAGTGGACTACAACAGTATTCGAGATGCAGCAAAAGGTATCGCAAGGCGACAACAATTGCTCAACAAGATGAGCACGTCCATAGGTGAGGATATGTCGTTTGATGATGCTGCGGATTCTGTTTTTGACAGGTACTTCGATAAAGCTGGTAGCAATAAAGATCTAACAGAAGCTTTACTAAGTGCAGGTTACCAAAGAGAGTTGGTAGACTATGCTGTAACTGAAGATGCTATTCGTAAATCTTACAATAAGTTTATGTCTACAAAAGCACCTACCAGTAAACCAAGCTCATTTACGATTGACAGAGATACAGATGCACTAGAAGCATCACGTCTACGCAACGATCCTGAAGCGTTGGAGCAGTGGCGTACAGAAAACAAGCTACCAGAAACTCAAAGACAGAAGAACTTACCTGACGCACAAGCTGCAGCACAGGCTTTGATAGAGGGTAGTGTAACATCTAAAGAAGCTAGGAAGCGTATAGAGGAAGCTTTTCCTGCACCAAGAGAATACACAGCAGAAGAAGTTATGGAACTCCTGCCTACATTAACTGAGGTGCAAGGTGCGCTAGGTAAAAAAGGAACTAGGTATCCAATCTTAGGCGTTGATGGCGCTGACTTAGCAGAAGGTCAGGTTGTTTCTTCTCGCCTAGACATACCTGCTTATGATGACTACAATAAGTGGGTTGTGTCTATACACAATGGCAATCAAAAAGCAGGAACTGTTGTAGGCTATGGTCAGGCAATCAGACTTAAAAACATTAGGTTTGGTTCTGATGCAGATACAGCACTAGATATTGCTAGAGGCACACGTACAGACAGAAAAACTTTACAAGATGCTATCAGCAAAAAGACTGGTGAACCAGATAAACAAAACAAGGCTACTATCGCACGTATCTTTGGTGAGTACACATCTGAAGACCCTTATGATCTGCAACGTCAAGCAGCAGATATTATTGCATCCGACTCAGATGAGTGGGTACAGGTTGGTATGAACCCATATCGTGGCAGCGCCTTCTATGACAAGAAAACAGGTATGCCTGTGTTTGAGGCAGAAGAGATTATACAAGTCGGGCCACTTGTATTAGCTAGGAATGTAAAGAAACCAACCATCTCACAGATGAAAGAGATGGCAGTACGTACCAAAGATGGTAAACTAAGAATGTTCAACGAAGGCGGTATAGCAATGGATAAACAGATGGAAATGGCCTTCGCAGAAGGTGGTACACTAGACTTAGACTCTGTACCCGATAACACTCAGGGTGTTGATCCTGTGTCCGGCAACGAAGTTCCACTAGGTTCTATGCCAGAAGAAGTACGTGATGACATCCCTGCACAACTAAGTGAAGGTGAATATGTTGTACCTGCTGACGTAGTACGCTACTATGGCGTTAAGTACTTTGAAGACTTACGTGCTAAAGCTAAGTTCGGCTACCAAGACATGGAAGAGAATGGTCGCATTGGTGGTGAGCCTGTAGACGGCATGGAAGTCATTGAACCAGAAGATGACATGATGTTTGACATCTCTGAGCTAGAGGTTGTGGATGACGGTCAACCTATGGAGATGGCGGAAGGTGGCTATGCTCTTTCACCCGGTGACGAAGGTTACGATGAGATGGGTGCGCTGGGCTTAGGCATTGAAGGTATTGGCTTAGGGTATGAAAGCTCTGGTAGCGCCCCTATGGTAGAGGTACGAGCATATAAGAATGAGAGTGGTCACACCATCTACATCACACACATTAACGGTAAACCTCAGACAAACATTCCTCCAGGGTATTCTCTTGTAACTAGCGAAGCTACTGAAGAAGACATAACAGAAGCGCAACCCACCCCTCAAGTTGTAACAAGTAGTAGTGATGACTCACCCCCGCCACCGCCTATAGCTAAGGCTATCAACTACAAGGAGCTTACTACTGAAGAGATTGCAGATATGCTAGAAGAACAGAAGTCTCCTAAGATGAACTTGATTGCTACCGCAGCAGGCGCAGTAAATCCTATCTTAGGTCTCTTCATCAAAGGTGCTGCTATGGATAGCGCTAGACGTTTAGAGAATGAGCTTGAACGCAGGATTAGTGACGAAGGTACTTCTGTAGCAGATAAAGCTGTACTAGAAGGTTTGCTTGAGGCGTCTAAGAAAGATAAGCCAGGTCTTATCAGTCGTGTGTTTGGTGCTCTGAAGGATGAGTTCTTCCCAGAGACTGAAGAAGAAGCTGCAGCACTTGAAGAGGCTAAGAAAAGGCCACTAGAGACTGTGAACTTGAATAGCAACTTAGAGGGTGAATACGAGCCAGGTGAAGTAGTCCCTCTAGGCGCAATAGAACCCGCTGCAGCTGGTTACACTCCAGAGGTAGTTGCTGGGGATGTTACATCCCCTTACGATAACGGTCCAACCCCCTATGCAGAAACAATACAGTCTAATTTTGAAGCTGCACAAGCAAAGGCTGAGGCTTCTCGTAAAAGATTGGCGGAGATTAAAGCACGACAGGCTGAGATTGCGGCTGCGGAAGCAAGACGCGCACAACCCGCATGGGTCCGTGACGCAGACAGTAACGACAGCAATGCGTATACACCTATAAGCAGTAGCACTACTACAGACCCAAGTGGAAGTAGTGTAACAGAAACTACCTACAGCACACCAGATGGCGGTTCGTTTACAGCAGGGGCTGATGAAGACGGGCTAAACAAAGGCGCTCTTGTAACTAAGAAACGCAAGAAGAAGAAGAAATAACTACAAACTACGCAATAACTATAAGGCTACCCAGCTACGGCTGGCCCCATCATAAAGGAGTATAACATGATTTCAGAGCCTCAAGAGATTGAAAAGAAGTTGATCCAAACTACATCAGCTTCACACCAAAGAAACGCAGCACGTGTTAAGCGTGATGAAGAAGAACTAGAGGCACTGCTAAAGCAAGCACGTGGCGAGACAGATGAAACAGAAGAAGAAACTGTTGAAGAGGAACCCAGTAGCTCAGAGCCTGTCGAGCGCACAGTTCAGGCAGAGAGTAGTACCCAACAAGAAGAAGAACCTCAAGCAGAAGCACAAGAAGATGATTCTGAGCTAAGCGGTGAGGAGAAGAACTTCAAGAAACGGTACGGTGACCTTCGCCGCCACACGCAGGAAAAGGAAAAGGCTTTTCAATCACAGCTTGATAAACTCCAAGCTCAACTGGATGCAGCTACTAAGAATGAACTTGTACTACCTAAGTCAGAAGATGAGGTAGAAGCTTGGGCTAAGAAGTATCCAGATGTTGCTGGTATTGTTGAAGCTATTGCTGATAAGAAAGCTAATGAACGTGCATCTGAACTAGACGGACGTTTGAAAGAGATAGAAGAGTTACGCTCTACAGCAAGACGTGAGAAAGCTGAAGCAGAGTTAACACAGATGCACCCTGACTTTGTGTCCATCCGTGAAGATGATGCCTTCCATACATGGGCAGAGAAGCAACCTAAGTGGGTACAGGATGCCTTATATGAGAATACAGACGATGCTAAATCTGTATCTCGCGTTATTGATCTTTACAAGGCTGACACTGGTATTGTAACAAAGCGTACCAACAGTTCAGACAAGGGCGCAGCAAGCTCAGTTAAGAGCAAACGTGCTGCTGCACCAGAGCCAAATGATAGTTCTAGCTACCTGCGTGAATCCCAAGTAGCTAAGATGACTATCAAGGAATACGAGAAACGAGCAGACGAAATTATGGAAGCTCAACGTAACGGCAAATTTATTTACGATTTGTCAAAGAAATAGTTGACATCTTAAGAGAGATGGATACAACTATAGGTATGTACAGTGTCAGGCATTAACTGCCTGTACATGCTTTTCATAAAGCACTAGCCACATCAAAGAACTACCTCAGACTATAGGCCCAGCGTTCAAAGGACGGCCATCCTACGAACTTAGCTGACCACCCTAATACGAAGAGCCTCTTTAGTGGGTATGCAGTGTAAATCCTCACGCCATATCTATAAGGAGAAATTACTATGGCTATTACTTCCGCAAGCGGTGGGTTTAACGGGAACTTTTCCCCGATTATCTACTCCAAACAAGCACAGATTGCCCTTCGTAAGGCAGCTGTAACCAACGCAATCACAAACAACTCTTACTTCGGTGAGATCGCCAACCAAGGTGATGTGGTTCGCATCCAGAAAGAACCAGATGTAACTGTAAACGCTCTTCAGCGTCACACAGCTATCTCTGTTGAGAAGTTGAATGATGAAGACTTCTCTCTGACAATCGACAAAGCCAACTACTTCGCGTTCAAGATGGACGACATCGAAGATCAGTTCTCAAACGTTGACTACGTTAGCCTTGCTGCTGACCGTGCTGCGTATAAGATGGCTGACTCAATGGACTCAGATGTTTTGTCTTACTTGTCAGGTCACACCACTGCTGGTGTTCTTATCACTACTACCTCTGGCGATGCACAGCACGACACAGCTGGTAACTTGACTGGTGAATTGCTCACAGCAAACCACCTGACTATCGGTGACATGAACAACATCACAACTGCCGACTCCGGTGGTACAGGTGACTCCATCCCACTGGCTCCTCGTTTGCCTGGTGCGACTTCGTTCTCCGCAACTACTGCTTCACCTTTGCAGCTCATCTCACGTATGGCACGTCAGATGGACGTAGCAAATGTTGACTCACGTGGTCGCTGGATCTGTGTAGACCCCGTGTTTGCAGAGCTTCTGAAAGACGAAGACTCACGCCTGTTGAACGCAGACTTCGGTGGTTCCGGCTTGATGAACGGCTTGGTAATGAACAACATCCACGGCTTCCGTGTATACATTTCCAACAACCTTCCAGCTGCTGGTACTGGTGCAGGTACTTCTGGTACAACTGGTCAGGATGACAACTACGGTGTTATCGTAGCTGGTCAAGACGATGCAGTAGCATCTGCTGAGCAGATCAACAAGGTAGAGAACTACCGTGACCCAGATTCATTCGCTGACATTGTTCGCGGTATGCATCTCTATGGGCGCAAGATTCTCCGCCCAGAAGCACTTGTAACTGCACGTTATAACGCTGCTTAATCGGCTTAACATTGGGGCTGGCTACACGCTGGCCCCTTTGTGCTTTCTTCACACATAAAGGGACATCTCAAGATGGCTATTACAACTGCAATGTGCAACAGCTTCAAGCAAGAGCTTCTTGGAGGTGTTCACGATCTGGATACAGATACACTCAAAGTGGCTCTTATCAAGGCTTCTCCATCTGGCACATATGATGCTAGTACTACTAATTATTCTGACATCACTGGTAATACAGATGAAGCAGTAGGTACTAACTACACTGCTGGTGGTCAAGAGCTAGACTCTGCTACCATTACTCTATCGGGTAGTACAGCTATCGTAGACTTCGCTGACGAAGTGTTCGCTAACTTGACTATCGCTGCAGACGGTGCAATCATTTATAACGCATCTCAAGGTAACGCTGCTATTGCAGTATTTGACTTTGGTACTACTGTTACTTCTACTAGCGGTGACTTCACTGTTGTATTCCCAACAGCAGACGCTTCTAACGCTGTAATTCGTATCAGCTAAACTAACTATAAGGTTATTGCACAATGGCGTTTATCATCAAAGATCGTGTCAAAGAAGGTACAACCTCTACGGGTACAGGTGCTATCACACTAAGTGGTGCTTCGGCTACCTTTGATACTTTCCAGTCTTACATGACTAATGGCGATACTACTTACTACGCTATTGTGCATACCTCCTCCGGTGTTGATGAGTGGGAAGTCGGACTAGGTACATGGAACACGGGTAACACTCTTACCCGTACTACTGTCTTAGCTGGCTCTAACGGTACATCTGCTGAGAACTTCTCTGCAGGTACTAAAGATGTATTTATGACATACCCTGCTGCACATGCTGCACTTGCAGGTGATGATGTAGACTTTGCTAACATTACAGTTACAGGTACTGTTGATGGACGTGATGTTGCAGCAGACGGTGCAAAACTTGATACAGTAGAACAGAATGCGGATGTAACAGACGCTATTAACGTAGCTGCTGCTGGTGCATTGATGAAGTCTGGCGGAACCATGACGGGTAATCTTATCCTTAATGGTGATCCTACTGTTGCACTTGGGGCTGCAACAAAAGAGTACGTTGATACGATTGCTGCTGCAGGTATTCACTACCATACGCCTGTACGTGTTGAGGCTCCTCTTAACCTGACTGTTACGTATAACAACGGTACAGCTGGTGTAGGTGCTACACTTACTAATGCTGGTACACAGGAAGCTATTACTATTGATGGTGTAGCTCTTAGCTCTGGTGATCGTGTACTTGTGTATGAACAAACAGATGCTACTCAGAATGGTATCTACACTGTTACTACTGTAGGTGACGGAAGCACTAACTGGGTACTAACACGTGCTACAGACGCTGACTCTTACGGTGTATCAGACCCTGATGCGTTTGGTGAGGGTGATGCCTTCTTCGTTAAGGAGGGTGCTACAGGTGCTGGTGAACTCTACGTGATGAACACGAGTGGTGCTATTACCTTTGGCACTACAAACATTACGTTTACTGTTATCGCTGAGACTGCTGTGTATTCCGCTGGTACAGGACTTACTCTTACAAATACTACATTTGCTATTGGGCAGGATGTAGGAACTACAGCTAATGTCACATTCAACCAAGTTACAGCAGCTATTATTGGCAACGTAACAGGTAACGTCACTGGTAACGTGACAGGTAATGCTGGTACTGCCACTAAACTAGCCACATCTCGTACCATTCAGCTTTCTGGTGATGTAACAGGCAGCGCCTCGTTTGATGGTTCTGCTAATGCTACTATTACAGCTGTTGTACAGGATGATTCACATAACCACGTTATCTCTAACGTAGACGGACTACAGACTACACTTAATGGCAAGACTACCACAGCACGTACTATTACTGCAGGTGATGGTCTTACTGGTGGTGGAGACTTAACAGTTAATAGAACGCTTAATGTAGGTGCTGGAAGTGGTATTACTGTTAGTGCGGATGCTGTTGCACACGCTGATACATCTAGCCAAGCATCTTCTAACAACTCTGGCCGTACATATATTCAAGACGTAACTTTAGACACATTTGGACACGTAACAGGCCTTGCTACTGCTACTGAGACTGTGACAGATACTACTTACAGCGCAGGTAACGGTTTAAACCTATCAGGCACTGTATTCAGCCACACCGACACATCTAGCCAAGCCTCCGTGGATAACTCCGGTACTACAGTTATTCAAGATGTTACACTTGACACATATGGTCACGTAACTGGCTTAGCTTCTAAAGCTATGACTCTAGCGGATCTAGGCTACACGGGTGCTACTAATGCTAACTATATCACTAACAACAATCAGCTAACCAACGGTGCTGGTTACACAACTAATGTTGGTGACATTACAGGAGTGACAGCAGGTAGCGGCATCACTGGTGGCGGTACATCTGGTACAGTCACAATCAACCATGCTGACACATCATCTCAAGCATCAGTTAATGGCTCTGGTCGTACATACATCCAAGACATCACCTTGGATACATATGGTCACGTCACAGGCATTGCGACTGCTACTGAAACTGTAGTTAACACAGACACCAACACCACATACACTGCTGGCACAGGGCTTACTCTTACAGGCACTACATTTAGTCATACCGACACGTCATCTCAGGGAAGTGTGAACAACTCAGGTGGCACTGTCATTCAAGACATCACACTGGACACCTATGGGCACCTTACTGGTATTACTTCCTATAACCTTGATGGTCGTTACTACACTGAGACAGAAGCAGATAGTCGCTTTGTGAATGTCACTGGCGATACTATAACGGGTACCCTTACAGTAGACGCTGGGACTAATAGTACCATCAACGTAGTATCTGACGATACAGGACGCTCTCGTCTTGCCCTCTACGGTAGCAATCAGGGGTCAGGTCAGTTATTCGTTGGTCAGAGTACCACTTATGGCGGCGGTATTGAGTACAATGGCGACAACTCACCTAGCTTTTCTGGTGCAGGTGCTGACAACACGGCTCTTTACAATACTAATAACGGCACAACTTCTTGGACTGCTAAGAATCATGTCAGTAGTTTTGACTGGTATTTTAGAGGTGCCATATATGCGACTAGCAACCAACGTGTATTTGCTGACAACTACCACCCCAACGCAGATAAATGGACCACTGCACGTACCCTCTCCCTAAGCGGTGACGCATCAGGGTCTGTCTCTTGGGATGGCTCTGCTAATGCTACGCTTAGTGTTACTGTAAATGATGACAGCCATAATCATACTATTGCTAATGTAGATGGGTTGCAGACTGCACTTGACGGGAAGCTTAGCACTTCAGGTAAAGCTGCTGACAGTAACTTGTTGGACGGATATAACTCTAGTCAGTCTGAAAGCTCCAACACGGTAGCTGTTCGCAATGCTAGTGGCTACCTGTTTTCCAGCTACTTCAACGGCTCTGGTACGTTTAGTACTACTGGCGGTACTTCTGGTATGGGTCTTTTTACTGGTACTAATGGTACTGACACATATGGTCGTTCGTACACAGCAGCAGCAGCTAGAACTCTGCTAAACGTAGAAAACGGTGCAACTGCTGACCAAACTGCAAGTGAAATACTGACAGCAATCAAAACAGTAGATGGCTCTGGCTCTGGCCTAGATGCTGATACTGTTGATGGTATTCACGAAAGCACGTTCATGCGCAAGAGTGCAAACTCTAGCTTAGACATGAACAATAACAACATTACTGATGTTGAAGACATCTACCTACAAGACCGAATCTACCATGATGGTGACACCAACACTTACATGCAGTTCCACGCTGCAGACCAGTGGCGTGTTGTAGTAGGTGGGTCTGAACGTCTTGAGGTAAATAACACTGCTGTTACGGCATCTATAGAATTTAGAAGCACTGGCAACGTAATAGCATACTACTCAGACGAACGCCTAAAGACTAGGGTTGGTGCTATTGAGGATGCAGTAGAAAAGGTCAAATCACTTGATGCTTTCTACTATGTTGAAAATGATCTAGCTAAAAGTTTTGGTTATAATAGTGATAAGAAACAGGTTGCCTTATCTGCTCAGGATGTTAAAAGGGTATTACCTGAAGTTGTTACTTTGGCACCATTTGACATGGAGGATAATCACGAAACGGGAGAGACCTACTCTAAGTCTGGTGAAAACTACTTAACCGTGGATTACGCTAAGATGGTTCCTCTTCTTGTACAGGCTATCAAAGAACAACAGCAGCAGATTGATAGATTAAAAGTAGAACTATCAGAAATGAGAGATCAGTAATATGGCACTACAAAGTAGCGGTACAATATCCTTAAACGATGTAAATGTTGAGCTGGGTAATAGTGGTACTGCATCTATTAATATGGGTTCTTCTGATGTTCGTGGTTTGTTTGGTGTAGCCTCTGGCACAATCAGTATGTCTGATGGTTACGGGGCATCCTCTGGTAATATACATGGTAGTCGTGTGTTGGTATCCGGCGGGTATTCATCATCCTGGACCACTGACGTAGAATACTATAACACAACTGGGGGATCAATCGGCACCCCAGCTGCCTTTGGTAGTATGCTATCTTCATATGTAAATGGTCAGTCTTTATCTACAACCAACGGTAGTCGTGCCTTTTTTTCCGCTGGGAGTAACACAACTGTAGGGACAGCCTACTTCACTGTTGCTACTACAGGTAACGCCACCTTCTTTGGTAACCTAACTTATAACAGAACCACAGGCGCAGCATGTACTAACATCGTTCGAGGTGTCTTTATATCGGGTTCTTTTACACAAATCATGGATTATCATACCCTAAGTACTGCAGGTAATGCCGTTACTTTTGGTACTTTCGGTTCAAACAACGGTTTTTATATGGAAGGTACTCAAAGTTATGCGGGGCGGGGTATAATAGCAGGCGGATTTATGAGCAATACTAGTGGATCAACTGCAATATATTATATAACTATTGCTACTACAGGTAATACTACCTTCTTTGGTAACTTAACTGTTGCTACTTGGAACTTTGCGGGAGGATCTAACGGGACTCGTGCTATATGGGCTGGTGGACAACAACCATCAGGGGGCAATGCTTCACATGCCGTAATCACTTATAACACCATAGCGACTACGGGTAACGCTGTTTCTTTTGGCAGTCTAATAGCGTCACTATCGGCAGTTTCTGGTGGATCAAACGGTACACATGTTTTTGTAAACGGCGGTGCTTCTACTAGCGGTACGAGATATAAATATATCCAAGCGATCAATGTTGCAACTACAGGTAACGCCACTAACATAGGTAACTTAACTAAAGTTAGGTCCAATTCAGCGGCAACTTCTGGTGATTGAGCTTTAAAAACAACAAAAAAAAAAATAGG
>Ga0209504_1002616_pt1 | contig 12042 bp, 9 predicted proteins | sample COGITO_mtgs_1005_FD_184791 | JGI IMG/M metagenome (GOLD analysis project Ga0209504, IMG submission 184791) | Pelagic marine microbial communities from North Sea - COGITO_mtgs_100511 (SPAdes) (version 2) | ecosystem: Environmental > Aquatic > Marine > Epipelagic ...
AACTTCAAGCTTACGGACTCCAGCATCAACATCTACAACGACACCAAAGTTGAGTATGGAATAAACCGATTTGCAAAGGAAATTGAGGCAGATGTCATTTCCATGGAAACCCATGGAGGAAGCAGCATAGTGCAACTTGTGACTGGAAGTATATTGGGTGATGTTTTGGAAGGAGCCCAATTGCCAGTCTTAACCATTCGAATAGACGAGCCGGAAGTATCGGCCAAAGGAATATTCCCCGAAATGAGATAAGCGATAGTTATGAAACCCAAATTGATTTTAAAGTATTTTCTGTTTATTTTGGCCTTTGTAGGCCCAATTCAAATGGCAGTTAATAGTGTTGATTCTCTTGGAATGTGGCACTTATTGTGGTTTGTTGTTTCTTTGGTGATGATTGGATACGCTAGCTCCATTTCAGTCAATAAGAACTAATCAATAAAATGGGCTTGAAAAGAATCATACTCCCCACAGACTTTTCCAAGAATGCGCGCAATGCGATTAAGTACGCCATCGATGTTTTTAAAGATCAGGAAGCGGAATACTTTCTACTGAATATTTACAGAGAGCCGCACGCAACTTCTTCTTCATTAGTGTCTATTGTAGACATACTTCAAAAGAGCAGCGAAGAATCCTTGGTTCGAGAGGAAAAGAAAATTCGCGACTTGTTTCCAAGTATGAACTTGAACATGGAAACTGTTTCAGCATACGGTGATACTACCCTTCAGATCAATAAATTGGCTCAAGAAAAAGAAGTCGATTACATCATCATGGGTACAAAAGGTGCCTCAGGATTAAAGGAGGTCATCCTCGGCAGTGTCACCGCAGACGTAATTCAAGGAGTTAAAATACCGCTCATAGCCGTGCCGGATAGATGTGCTTTCACTGGATTTGAGCGCATTGGCTTCGCCGCCGATCTTAAGGAAATTCGATCGAAAGAAAATTTAAACCCAATGCTCGATTTGGCTGAAGCATTTGGAAGCACCATTGAGATTATTACTGTTCAGCGTGAAGTTGAACAGCCTTCAGAAGAAGAAGCAATGGTTGGTTATGACATTCACGAGATGCTTCGAGGAATTCAGCACAAATTTGTTCGAAGAGAGAGCAATGAGGTCATCAAAGGAATTGAAGGTTACATGAGCGAGACCAATCCTGATCTTATGGTCTTGATACCTCGCAAAACGAGTTTGTGGGATCGCCTCGTCAAAATCTCAGTTACCAAAAAGGTTGCTCTTCACGCCGACACTCCACTGCTGATACTTCAGGACTAAAGGGATCCGGCTTTTATTTCATCAACCACCGACGGATCCAGTAGGGTAGAAGTATCTCCTAAATTGCTCGGATCCCCTTCCGCAATTTTTCGAAGGATACGACGCATAATTTTTCCACTTCGTGTTTTTGGAAGGCCAGAAACAAACTGAATTTTATCGGGCTTTGCAATGGGGCCAATGCGTTGAGAGACCATATTGATGAGCTCAGCTCGAAGTGAGTCAGTTGTACTATTATTGGGTTTCTCGCCATTGTAGAGCATCACAAAAGCATGAATTCCTTGTCCCTTAATGTCGTGAGGGTAACCTACAACGGCCGTTTCGCAAACCTTCGGGTGTTGATCGAGGGCATCTTCAATTTCTGCCGTACCGAGGTTGTGGCCAGAAACGATGAGAACATCATCAACCCGCCCAGTGATTCGATAGTTTCCTTCAGCATCTCGTTTGCAGCCGTCGCCGGTAAAGTATTTTCCTGGAAAAGCGGTGTAATAGGTATCCTTAAAGCGTTGATGATTGCCATATATAGTTCTCGCCATAGAAGGCCAGGGGAATTTGATGCACAAGCGTCCTTCGGCCTCACCCTGAAGTTCATTTCCCTCTTCGTCAACTACAGAAGGCTGAATGCCAGGAAGGGGTTTGGTGGCGAAGGTTGGTTTCAAATCGGTGCAATGTGGAATTGGGGAAATCAGAATACCCCCAGTTTCAGTCTGCCACCAAGTATCGACAATGGGGCAATTTTTCTTGCCAACTTTTTCGTTGTACCAATGCCAAGCCTCCTCGTTGATGGGCTCACCAACGGTGCCTAAAACCTTCAAGGACGATAGGTCGTGCTTCTCAACATAATGGTCTCCGCAGCTCTCTAGCGCGCGAATTGCTGTAGGGGCAGTGTAGAATTGACTCACCTTGTGTTTATCGACAACCTCCCAGAAGCGGTCGGAGTCGGGCCATGTAGGCACGCCTTCGAACATCACACTAGTCGCCCCGCTGAGCAAGGGGCCGTAAACAATGTAAGAGTGACCAGTAACCCAGCCAATGTCGGCGGTGCACCAGTAAACGTCTTCCTCCTCCACTTGAAATACGTTTTGGAAGGTGTAGGCCGTGTAAACCATGTAGCCAGCGGTGCTGTGCACAATGCCTTTTGGCTTTCCCGTTGAGCCGGAAGTATACAGAATGAACAGCGGATCTTCACTATCCATTTCTTCCGCAGCACAATCTATTGCCTGCCCCGCCAATACGTCGTGGAGCCAGAAGTCTCTGCCAGGAGTCATGGAGGCGCCGTCTGATGTTCGCTCCAAAACCAGAACGTTCTCCACAGAGACACAGCCTTTAAGGGCTTCGTCTACGATGCTCTTTAGGTCGAGGGTTTTTGCCCCACGGTAACTGCCGTCGGCGGTAATCACCATTTTACACTGAGCATCTTCAATACGGTCGGCCAATGACTTTGCCGAGAAGCCAGCGAATACTACCGAATGAGGGGCGCCGATGCGAGCACAAGCCAAAACGGCAATGGCCAGCTCTGGAACCATGGGCATGTACAAACAAACATTGTCGCTCTTCTTTATTCCTTTCGATTTAAGGGCATTTGCCATACGACAAACCTCTCCATGGAGCTGATGATAGGTGAAGCTGCGCGAGGCTTCTGTGGGGTCGTTAGGCTCCCAAATCAGGGCTGTTTTGTTGCCGCGCTTCTCAATGTGTCGATCGAGGCAATTTTCAGTGATGTTGAGTTTTCCATTTAGAAACCATTTGATTTCGGGTTTGCTCAAGTCGTACTCAAGAACTTGGTCCCAAGGTTTTTTCCAACTGAAACTTGAGGCTATTTCGGCCCAAAAGTCCTCCGGAGACTCAACACTTTTTTGATACGTTTTTTCGTAGTCCTCTTTACTTCTAATTCGAAAGTCCATAGCTCAGTACTTGTACAGAGCAAGTATAACGAAAGCGCAAGGAATTTTTAGAAGAGAGATAGGCACATGCCAATGGAGAGCGGGTAAAGTTCAGTCCCCTGCCCTTCGTGAAAGAGTGGCGTAAACTGGTAGGCGCCATAAATCGAGAACTTACCATAACCAACCCGAAAGGTTGCTGTTCCTCGAACTCGTGCCGTATTCGGGAATCGTGTTGAGGTAAAACGATAAGCTTGGTCGTCGACTAAAAGCTGACGGGCATTGATTTTAAAGCCAACTTTCGCGCCGATGGAAATTTTCCAAGGATGCCCTCTTTCGTCGGGCTTACTTCTATAGCGAAGCTCTGCTGGAATTTCAAGATAGTTTAGGTTGAAAGCCGATCGTTTGTAGGTACTGTCGAAAGGAATAACATTGAAGAGGTGGAAGTTCGTTTCATTGGAATCAACCCACTCAACCTGTGCATTGCTGTAAATCCGCATATGACTGATGCCAAGACCAATTCCAACACTCATGGGGCTTCTGGGTAAAAAGTGATCGTACATCAGGGCTATATCGTAGCCATGAGAAAAGAATTTCTGATCAAACAAGCCCTTAGATCCGAGCAGAAAACTCGAGTTCAAATTGATCATCATCATATCCAAGCGTTCGCGGTCGTCTTCTTGAGAAAAAACCTCGGATGTTGGAAGAGCAGAAAGAAATAGAGCCAGTGCGGAGAGGGTAAGAACTTTCCAATGAAGCTTGCGTAAAATAAGTTTTGCCATGAGCGAGCGCAAAAATAGCCGAATTTTAATGCCTTAAAGGCAACCAGATTAAGTTCGGGACGTCTTTAACGTAGAAACCGCTCCATATTATGAAAAGGAATCTGTTTTTCTTCATCCCCCTTCTCTTCAGCATCCTCCTTTCAACCATTGTTAGCGGCCAAAAAGACTCGCTATTCGACTATCGATATTACGACTCCCTCACAGTTCTTGACCACAATGGCGACAGCTTGAAACAAGCCTGGGCCGGCGGAATTAATTTGGCTCAGTTTGGACGGATTGACGTGGATCGAGATGGGAGAAAAGACCTTGTGGAGTTCGATCGCGACGGACGAAATTTTAAGGTGTTCCTAAACAAGGCGATTGGAAGATATGTAGATTACAAACATGCCCCAGAATACTCGGCTCGCTTTCCTGAAGGAATAGAGCACTTCGCCTATTTCAAAGACTACAACAACGACGGCAAGGTCGATATTTGGGCCCGCCACCCCTTCGGCCTGAGAATTTTTAAGAACGTGAGCGACAGCGTTCTTCGCTTTGAACCTCTGTGCAATTTCAGGGATTTTGTTGGAAATCCAGTTTGTTATGTAACCGCTCAGTTTCCGGATGGCAGCGGGGGAGTAAACTACTTCAATGTAGAAATTCCTGCAGAAGACAAGCCCGCCATTGAAGACATCAATTTCGACGGAAAGTTGGACTTACTCACATTTGGAAATGAGTTTTCCTTGGCTGCAAACACCATCAATTACTACAAGAACATTTCGACCGTCCCAGACAGTTTGGTGTTTAAAAACATCACAGCGTGTTGGGGCCTTTTTTATGAAAACGACACATCCAACGGAATCACCACCAATTTTTATTGTCCAGATTCGGGAGGTACCGACCGCATTTCCAGGCCAGATGTCATTAAAAGAGGAGCGGCAAGGCATACGGGTTCCACCATCACCGCTTTTGATATTGGTGGGGACCTCACAATGGACTTAGCCGTTGGGGATATTGCCTATTCGAAAATGATTTTACTCAACAATACAGGTGACTCAAGCAAGGCCCGCATCAGTTCTTTCGACACGCTGTTTCCAAGCAATACCAAAGCGGTAGACTTAGGAATTTTCCCAGCCGCCTATTATGTGGATGTAGACAACGACAACGAGCGCGATTTGCTTGTTACCCCGGGTGCACTGCAGGAGTCCATGGACCGCGACAATGTGTGGTACTACGACAACACCAATCTCGATGAAAACTCAAGTTTCAACTACATTAAGAAGGACTTTTTAGTGGGGGAGATGATTGATGTTGGCACCATGGCTTTCCCTGCTTTTGTAGATGTGAACGGCGATTCATTGGTCGATATGATCGTTGGAAACGATGCTTTCATGAAAAGCAACAAAGACTACTACGGGCGCATTGCCTATTTCCAAAACATCGGGACCTACAACGACTCTGTTCGCCTCCCGGCTTTTCGCTTGGTCGACAGCAATTATTTAAACCTAGAGGCCTTGCAGTTGCGTTCCATTCAACTGGAGTTTGGGGACATGGATGCAGATTCCGATTTGGACCTTCTGATTGGATTGCAAGATGGTAGCCTAAGGTATTACGAGAACATAGCGACCAACCCGGGAGATTCAATAATTCTTCAAGCTTCTCCGGGCTGGGACAGCATTGTGAGCACTACCGCTTTTGCCTCACCAGAGCTTTTTGACGCAGACGCAGACGGTGATTTGGATCTCATTATTGGTGAGCAGCACGGAACAATGGATATGTACCTCAACCAAGGGGATTCTTCGCAGCCGCTTTTTTCGTCTTCTTTCAAGCTGCAAAACTTTGGCGGTGTAGAGCGAAAGGATGTTTTTGGAAATGGCTTCTTGGTGCCTGAAATCATTAAGATCGATTCCATGGGTAAGTTGGCAGGAAGGTATGATGCAGGAGAAGCGCACCTTTTCCTTGGAAGTATTTTCGGACAAGTTGAGGTTTACGACAGCCTCGATGGCAATATGTTTGGAAACTTTCGGAAGATCGACTCCATTCCTCATTCTCGATATCGAATTGCCCCTTCAATCACAGATGTGTACGGTGATAGCTTACCCGATTTGTTCCTTGGAGAACAAGCAGGAGGCATCACCAGCATGCTTCGTGGAAAAGGCATTCTACTTCCACCACTACCACCTCCGGATACAACAGACACAACCGATACCACAGACACGACAGATACAACTGGAATTGGCTACCACGAGTGGATTATGCGAAACGTGAACATCTTTCCCAACCCGGCGCACGAGCGTTTTCAAGTGCTGAGCGCTGGGGCGGCATTGAAAGGGGTTCATCTCTACGACCTTCAAGGTCGACTCATCAAACAATGGGCTTTCCGAGAAGAGGAAAACATTCGGAAGGCAGACTTGCGTTTGCCAGAGGTTCAAGGAAATGAATTGATCGTGCGCGTGTTTGGTTTCGGCGAGCTCGACAAGTCGATAATTTTAATTGTAGACTGAGCATATTGAACCGATTCCACCACAGCTTTCTGGTTTTTTTCTGGCTTAGCATTCCAGTACTTCTGAACGCCCAATTTGTTGAGAAGTACGGTCGATACGACTCCATTCCTCTTGTGAACTTTATTGGAGATACGCTCCAAAACCCTTGGGTTGGTGGCTTCAATTCGGTTCAGTTTTCGGAAATGGAATTGAACCATGATGGAATCATGGATTTACTGGTTTTTGACCGGGATGGGAATATTTTGAGAACCTTCCTGAACGATGGAAGTCAACTTGGCAACCCGTACCACTACGCCCCAGAATACGAGCAGTTTTTCTCTCCTGATTTCTACGGTTTTGTTCAAACCTACGATTACAACGCCGATGGTAAAATGGATCTTTTCACGGCGCACCCCTTTGGAATTGCAGTGTTTGAAAATGAAAGTGATTCCGTTTTGCGTTTTCGGGAAAGAGATGATTTTCTTGACATCGACAGCAATGAAGTCTATTATCTCACAACCGAGTATCAGGCGTCGTTCGGGACAACTCGGTCCAACGTATACACTTATGTTGACGATGTTCCTGCGCTTGCCGACTTTAATGGCGACGGTTATATGGACATTGTATCCTTTGGTGTTTTTGGAAACTTTGCAGAGTATTATGAGAACCGAGGAGCAGGTGCAAAGGACTTAGACCTGATTTTAAAAACCCAATGTTGGGGAGTATTTTCAGAAGGCGGAACGGACAACAACATTGTGATGAATTCCTTCTGTGCAGATTCTGGAGGGACGGACCGCATGAGTTTGAATTCTATGGATCCAGTTCGAGGAGCGGCAAGACACATTGGTTCTGCTTTGATGGCCATTGATCTCGACCAAGACCAAGATTTGGATTTATTGCTCAGCGATGTTTCGTTTGGCAATACGAAAGCATTGTACAATGGTGGCGACAACAAGAAAGCGGTCATTACTTCCTTTGAGACGAACTATCCTACGGGCGGAACCCCCATTGATTTACCGATATTCCCAGGGAGCTATTACCTTGACCTCGACAACGACGGAGTGAAAGATTTGGTCTCAAGTCCAAACAATGTGGGAGCTTCCGACGATTTTGAAAACGTATGGTTCTACAAAAACAAGGGTCAAAACGACCTTCCCGACTTTGAATTCAAGCAAAAAGATTTTCTAAGCGACGAGGTCGTCGATTTAGGAACCATGGCCTCTCCCGTTTTCATCGACATCGATGGCGACAGTCTTTTGGACCTTGTGTGCGGAAATTACGGAGAGTTTCAAAGCTTCAGTGAATACCAATCGCGCTTGGTATACTTCAAGAATACCGGAGTGTACACAGACAGTTCAGCCTTCCCTTCTTTTCAATTGGCCGACGATGATTTCATGGGTTTTGGTCAGGATCCTAGAAATCAGGGATTGATTCCAGCCTTTGGAGATTTGGATGCAGACGGAGATCTCGATATGGTGCTAGGAGAGGTTTTTGGAAATGCGGTGTACTATGAAAATCAAGCTTCTTCACCTACCGATTCCGCCGTCTTTGTGAGAAAGCAGGTTTCTTGGGACAGCACCTTATTTCTTGGCTACAATCCCTCTTTAACCATCTACGATGTGGACCGTGATGGAGACCTCGATTTGATCTCGGGTGGTCGGTACGGAAGGATTTATTTCTTCGAGAATACCGGAAATGCAAGCCAGGCAAGTTTCTCTGAGAGCAACAAGAATGAAGACTTTGGAAATGTTGAAATCGTAAACCTCATCGGGGAAGGCTTCACGAGTCCGAGTTTTGCTTTAATGGACGACAGCTTAAAGTACAATACAAGCGCGAATGGAGCTTCTCTCAAGATGTTTGTTGGAAGCTACAACGGCACCATATACGTTTACGGAAACATTGATGGGAATTTGGCGGGAACCTTCACAGGCCTTGACACCTTAAAAGTGAATGCGAAGAACTTGCGCTTGAGCGTAGCAGATCTTTCGAAAGACGGAAAGCCCGACATCGTATATGGTGAGAACAGCGGAGGTATGAGTTTCATTCTACAAGACAGAGGCTTTAAACTTCCCGCTCCAAACAGTCGTGTTGAGGTCTTGGAAGAAGAAACTGAATTCACTTTGTTCCCAAACCCAACCAACGACCACTGTTTCATTCGAGCTTCTGTTGGAATAGATCAAATTGAACTGATGGATGTTCAGGGAAGGCTTCATGCCAAAAGATCCTTTGTACAGCTTGAAGACGGCTTAATTCGCTTCGACGTATCTGACCTACCAGAAGGAATACATTTAGTCAGAATCCAAACTGCCGAGGAGGTAATATTGAAGAAATTCTTCAAACTACCGTCCAATGGAACACAAGCTTACTGACACGAATATTCTGTTTCTCGACATTGAAACAGTTCCCCAAAAATAGGATTTTAATGAGCTCGATTCGGTTGAAAAGGCTCTGTGGCTTAAAAAGGCCAAGTCAATCAATCGAGACGACCTTCCCGATTCCGAGTTCTATAAACGTGCGGGCATCTATGCTGAATTTGGAAAGATCATTTGCATCAGCATTGCTCGAATCGTACGTGAATATGGATCGGCCTACATCGCTGTAGAGAGTTTCTCATCACACAACGAACGACGCTTGCTCAAGGATTTCTGTGCGTTTCTGAGTGAGATATCTCGTCCGACTTTGCGTTTATGTGCGCACAATGGGAAAGAATTCGACTTCCCATACATTGCTCGTCGGTGTTTAATCCGAGGTCTAGCACTTCCTGAAATTTTGAATACACAAGGAAAGAAACCTTGGGAGGTTCAGCATTTGGACACCATGGAGATGTGGAAGTTCGGAGATTGGAAGGCATACACGAGTCTTGACTTGCTTGCACACGTCTTTGATTTAAGAAACCCAAAGGCTGAGATATCGGGTTCGGATGTTTGTGACTTGTACTGGAAAGAAAATGACTTAGACCGTATTGTACGTTATTGCGAGGGAGATGTACTCAGCCTGCTTCAAGTCTATTTAAGAATGACCGGGGCTGAGTCAATCGCATTCAACGAATCCAATCAATACGAAGGCGCTGCTTAAAAACCTTGTAAAGAAAGAGGTTGAGGAGGATGAGTGACATTCCATAAAACACGTCCTCAACCGGAATCGTACCTAGACGGACTCCTATGATTTCAGCACTCGAATACCAAACGACCTCACCTTCGATGAAACTCCCGGTGAGTATGCCGTTCACGATGAAGAAGCCAATGAGAATCACGGCAAACATTCGCCAAAAACCTTTGAGAATTTTTGGCCTTGCGAGCGCGATTAGGATGAGTACAAGTCCGTTGATGAGCTGGCTGTAAAAGGTGTAGGCTTGGTCGGAAAACTGGAAAGCCACGGCGAGGTTGATTAAGCCCAGGGCTATGGCCAAGGTTTTATTAATCCTTTCAGGAAGGTCTTTCTTGAAGAAGTATTCAAACACTTCATAAACAAACATGCTCGAATAGGGGATCACCAAAAAGAAGAGGCATTCTTCAATGGGGAGGTTGGAAATATAGAGTCCGCTCAAGTAGGTTGGGTTGAAGCCCCAAACACCCATTTCAGTGAACTTGATGTCCCAAAGGATGAATGCCAACCCAATGATGGCAACCGCTGGAAAGAATGCTTTCCATTTTTTATAGAAAGCGATGCGCGGTTCAAAACTTCGAACGAATGGAACGAGAACCGTGAAAATGATGAGGGAGAGATAGAGCCACTTTTCCATTATACCGCGCTCTGTTTGCGTCGTGATTGCTCTCGTTTGAAAAATTCCATTGGAACCCAAAGCATGCCGAAGCAGCTCGCACCCTCTTTAATTCGAACGCGGTGATGTGTTTGGTGCGCTCTAATGATTGCCTTGAAGTAGGGGTGACGAATGTTTTGGAACCAGTCGAAGCGCTTATGAATGAGCACGTCGTGAACCAGGAAATAACAAGTTCCGTATGCTAAAATGCCAAGACCGTAAAAAAGCTTCCAGTCGTTGCCGTGCATCATTCCATACATGATGAATAGCCAGCTTGGAATGGCGAAAATCAGAAAGAAAGAATCGTTTTTCTCGAAAAATCCGGGTTCTTTCTGATGGTGATCTTTGTGTAAATACCAGAGCAGCCCATGCATCACATACTTATGTGTGAACCAAGCAGCAAACTCCATGATGAAAAAGGAGGCGAGGAAAACAGTTATGGCGACAATTGGATTCATGCTAGAGTAAAGTTCAAGCCAAAGAAGAACAAAACGAAGAAGATAAACAGAGGAAGCGCCATTTTGTTGATGGGCACTTCGCGTTGACACGGGGCCAGAATTAGCTGAAAGACAAAAGAAGCGATGAACCAAACGAGGTAGTTCTGCGCTGGCGCTGAGCCTTCTGTCCATTTCCAATACCCCAAGGATTCGCTTAAAGGTTCGATTAAAAAGTCGAGGAAGACCATCAGCGCACTTGCCGCTAGCAGGAGCACGAAACGATTGTAACGAGGGTAAAAGGCCTTCACGATGTGCTGGCTTGCATACACCAACATCACCCATAGAAGACCAATGACAAAGGGAACTTCCAAGCCTTTCGTGCCCAACATATCCATGTAATCGTAGGAGCCAAAAATCACTCGGCTTTGAATACCCGAGACCTCCAAGCCAAAGCTTAAGACGAAAATGAGAATCAAAGCGATTGCCTGTTTTGCATCCCATTTTTGGTGGAACCAAAAGAGAACCAAGGCCGAAATGATGAGGTGGACAGCACTCAAGCTCAGGAATAGCTCCGACTTGCTGCTGTTGATTCCAATGAAACCAACGAGGTGCAAGATGAGCAGAATTCCAAACGCTATTTTACTTGCCTTTGATGATAACATCACTTGTGATTTTAGCTGAGAGCAAACAGAGTGGAATTCCACCACCCGGATGCACACTTCCACCGCAAAAATAGAGTCCTTTCACTTTTGAGCTGAAATTGGGGTGACGAAGGAAGGCTGCCGACCAGTGGTTTGATGACTGTCCGTAGATGCTTCCTTTATAGGAAGCTGTTCTGGACTCGATGAGCAGTGGATCTAGCACGTCCTCTTCAACGATGTGTGCTTTCACATCTACACCCAAACTTTTTTCAATTCGGCGAAGGATTTGTGTTCGACATTCTTGAATCAGATGTGCCCAATCCTGACCTTCATTGTAAGGCGCATTCACCATTACGAACCAATTCTCGCATCCTTCTGGCGCGTCGCTTTTGGCTTCTTTGGCGGTGATGTTGACGTAGACCGTTGGTTCGTCGGGCAATACCTTTTTCTCAAAAATTTGGGTGAATTCTTTCTTGTAATCTGAACTGAAGAAGATGTTGTGCACTCCAAGTTCCGAGAAGCTTCGGTTGATTCCCCAATAGAAGATGAGGGCAGAGGAGGAGGGTTCTACCCGTTCTAATTTTTTGGGAAGTTTTTGTTTGAGGAGCTTTGAATAAGTTGAGCGCACATCGGCATTTGAAACTACTAAATCACAGGGATGCATTTCACCTTTTACCTGAACCCCAATCACTTTTGACTGCTCGGTTATAATTTCTTCGACGGGAGCGTTGAGGTGGAAACGCACTCCAAGTGACTTTGCTTTTTCAACGAGGCTGAGCGTAATTTGGTGCATTCCACCTTTCGGGAAGAAGGCG
>Ga0209504_1002618_pt1 | contig 12037 bp, 9 predicted proteins | sample COGITO_mtgs_1005_FD_184791 | JGI IMG/M metagenome (GOLD analysis project Ga0209504, IMG submission 184791) | Pelagic marine microbial communities from North Sea - COGITO_mtgs_100511 (SPAdes) (version 2) | ecosystem: Environmental > Aquatic > Marine > Epipelagic ...
AAGCCCCTCCCACAGGATGTTTGTTGCCGTCAGGCCTTGATCGCCAAGCCGTACTCGGCGCTGGCGTCTTGCAGCCACAACCAGACGTAATCCGCAAAACTGCGGCGCACCACTAATTCCCAGGTGTCTTCGCCGGTATGGCGGATCACCAGCTGCGACTTGGCGAACACCGTACCCACGGCCTTACCCACCGGGAAGTTGCTGGGATGCACGTCATAGCTGCTGGACTTCATCAGCACCTCGCGCACCTTCGGCCCGCTCAGCTCCAACAGGGTCTGCCCGCCGCTGACGTTGACGATCGAGATATGCTGGCCATCCAGCGCGGCACGCAGCTTTTGCTCGACGGCAAACTCGGTGCCGCTTGGCACGACCAGCAACCACTCATCGGGGCCCAGCCATTGCAGTGAGGTCTCACCAGCCGTCACCAGCATCAGTGCAGACGGCAGTTCCAGGCCTAATGCTTGGTGCACGGCGCCGGCAAAGGCGCTGTCCTTGGCGTCGCCGCGCAGGGTCAGGTGACCGAGCAGCTTCTTCTCACGCAGGGTGACCCCAGCCTTAGCCGGCCCCTTGCCCACTAACTGATCGAGCTCGGCGTGGAACAGTGGCGACTCAGCATGGGCAGCCGTAGGGCGTTGCTGATAAACATTGATTGAATTAGACATTCTGGCGATCCCCTTTCGGGTCATAGAACACGGAGCTGACGATTTCGGCTTCAATCACGCTGCCATCCACCAAGGGTGCAAACACTCGCTCCCCGATGCGTTTAAGACCGCCTTTAACCAAGGCCATGGCGATGGAGTGCTTCAACGCCGCGCTGGCGTAGCTGGAGGTGACGTGGCCGACCATATCCATCGGGATCGGCTGCTTGGGGTCACGTACCAGCTGCGCGCCTTCCGGCAGCACCTTGCTCGGGTCGATGGGCTTGAGCCCCACCAACTGCTTGCGTTCTTCACGCGTGCAGTCCTCGCGGTTCATGCCGCGCCAGCCGATCCAGGAGAACGGTTTAGTGCGACCGACACACCAGCCCATATTGAGATCGTCCGGGGTGACTGAACCGTCAGTGTCCTGACCGACGATGATGAAACCCTTCTCGGCCCGCAGCACGTGCATGGTCTCGGTGCCGTAAGGCGTCAGGCCATGCTTCTTGCCGGCTTCGATGATCTTTTCCCACACGCCCAGGGCATAGTCGGCCTGCACGTTGACTTCATAACTCAGCTCACCGGTGAAGGAGATGCGGAACACCCGCGCCGGCACACCGCCAACCTGGCCTTCCTTCCAGGTCATAAAGGGGAAGGCGTCCTTGTCCAGGTCGATATCGGTGACCTCGGCCAGCAGCTTGCGGCTGTTCGGCCCGGACAGGGTCATGGTCGCCCAGTGATCGGTGACTGAGGTGAAGTACACCTTCAACTCTGGCCACTCGGTCTGGTGGTAAATCTCCAGCCACTCCATCACCCGTGCGGCGCCGCCAGTGGTGGTGGTCATCAGGAAATGGTTGTCGGCCAGGCAGGCGGTGACGCCGTCGTCGAAGACCATGCCGTCTTCTTTACACATCAAGCCATAGCGCGCCTTGCCCACATCCAGCTTGGTCCAGGCGTTGCTGTACACGCGGTTAAGGAACTCGCGGGCATCCGGGCCTTGAATGTCGATTTTGCCCAGGGTCGAGGCATCAAGAATGCCCACCGCGTTGCGTACTGCCAGGCACTCACGGGCCACGGCGGCATGCAGGTCTTCACCGGCTTTGGGGAAATACCATGGGCGCTTCCACTGGCCGACATCCTCAAACTCGGCGCCGTTTTGCAGATGCCAGCTCTGCATAGCGGTGTAACGCTTGGCTTCAAACAACTCACCGCAATGCCGGCCGGCCACTGCACCGAAGGTCACCGGGGTGTAGTTGGGGCGGAACATGGTGGTGCCCATTTGCGCAATGCTGATGCCCAGCGAGCGCGCGGCGATGGCCAAGCCGTTGATGTTGCCCAGCTTGCCCTGATCGGTGCCGAAACCCAGTGCGGTGTAGCGTTTAACGTGTTCGACCGACTCGAAACCTTCACGCGTCGCCAGCTCGATACCGGCGGCAGTGACATCGTTTTGCAAGTCGACAAATTGCTTAGGCGCACGCGCCGTGGGCTTGTCGTGTGGCACCTGGAATAACGCCTGCGTCGGCTCTTCCAAGTGCACAACGACCTGCGGCAAGCTGGCCGAAGCGGCTTTATAACCGGCCTCAGCAGCAGCCGATACGCCGGCCTCGACGCCATCAGCCAAGGCATCACCCAGGCCGAATACACCGTTGACCGCGCCGGCGCAGAAGCGCTTCTGCAAACCGTCACCCGGGACAAAGGCGAGGATGTCTTCACGCCAGGTCGGCTTGCCGCCCAGGTGTGAGGCCAGGTGCACCACCGGGCTGTAGCCACCAGAGCTGACAATCAGGTCGCAATCAAGCACTTCACCGGGGCTGGTCACCTTGTGGTTCTGCACATCGATGGCGCAGATACGCGCCGCCGTCACCCGCTTGCTGCCCGCCGCTTCCACCACGGCACTGCCGGTGAGGATGCGCACGCCACGCTTGCGCGCCTCTTCCACCCAGCTGCCGCGCGGGTTACTGCGCGCATCGGCAACTGCCACCACCTGCAAACCAGCGTCGAGCCAGTCGAGCACCACGCGGTAGGCGTAATCATTGTTGGTCGACAGCACCAGTTGCTTGCCCGGTGCCACGCCATAACGGCGTACATAGGTGGACACCGCATCGGCAAGCATATTGCCCGGCACGTCGTTGTTGGCGTACACCAGCGGCCGCTCATGCGCACCGGTGGCCAGCACCACACGCTTGGCACGCACCCGGTGCATGCGCTGGCGCAACATGCCCATGGGCGCGATTTCACCGAGGTGATCAGTCAGGCGCTGATGAATAGTGAGGAAGTTGTGGTCGTGGTAACCATGCACCGTGGCCCGTGGCAGCAGGGTGACTTCAGGCATGCTTGCCAACTCGGCAAGCACCTTGGTCACCCACTCGCTGGCGGGTTTGCCGTCGAGGGTTTCGCGGGTGCTGAGCAGGCTGCCGCCGAACTCTTCCTGCTCATCGGCTAGGATCACTCGCGCGCCGCTGCGCCCGGCGACCAAGGCCGCAGCCAAACCTGCGGCACCACCGCCGACGATCAGCACGTCACAGTGCTGGTTCATGTAGTCGTAGCTGTCCGGGTCAGCGGCTTTCGGCGCACGGCCAAGACCTGCGGCCTTACGGATGTACTTTTCGTAGGTCAGCCAGAGGTTCTGCGGGTACATAAAGGTTTTGTAGTAAAAGCCCGGCGGCATCACCTTGCCGCCGACTTTGCCAAGAATACCCATCAGGTCGGTGTTCACACTCGGCCAACCGTTGGTGCTGCTGGCAACCAGGCCGGCATACAACGCCTGCTGAGTGGCACGCACGTTGGGGATCTGCGCCGCTTCGGTGCTACCAATCTGCAGCACCGCATTCGGCTCCTCGCTGCCAGCCGCAACGATGCCGCGCGGCCGCGAGTACTTGAAGCTACGGCCGACGATGTCTACACCGTTAGCCAGCAAGGCGGCGGCCAGGGTGTCACCGACAAAGCCTTGGTAGCTCTGCCCGTTGAAGCTGAAACTGAGTGGCTGGCTGCGGTCGATGCGGCCACCTGTGGCAAGACGATTGACCTGGCTCATGCCGTTACTCCTTGGTCGATGGCCTGCTTCGCGGCGCCACCAGCGGCAGTGACGCTGGGCTTTTCGCCGATCTTGTAGGTCTCGAGAATTTCGTAAGTCACCGTATGACGGGTGGCGTTGAAGTACTGGCGGCAACCGGCGGCGTGTACCCACAGTTCGTGGTGAATGCCACGCGGGTTATCGCGAAAAAACAGGTAATCGCCCCACTCGGCATCGGTGCAGGCGGTCGGGTCCAGTGGGCGCGGAATGTGTGCCTGGCCCTTGGCGTGGAATTCCTCTTCGGAACGCAGCTCGCCGCAATGTGGGCAGAAAATATGCAGCATGATCGGTACCTCCAGAAAACCTCAGGTCCTCTCCCATGGGAGAGGCGGCAAAATCAGTGCGCAACCCCGGCGGCGCCGTGTTCATCGATCAGCGCGCCGTTGTGGAAGCGTTCGATGGAGAACGGCTTGGCCAGCGGGTGCATCTCGCCTTTAGCCAGACTGGCAGCGAACACGTGACCAGAACCCGGCGTGGCTTTGAAGCCGCCGGTGCCCCACCCGCAGTTGAAGAACAGGTTCGGCACCGGGGTCTTGGCGATGATCGGGCAGGCGTCCGGCGTGGTGTCGACGATGCCGCCCCACTGGCGGTTCATGCGCACCCGCGAGAGCACCGGGAACAGCTCGACGATGGCCTGCAGGGTGTGTTCGATGGTTGGGTAGGAGCCGCGCTGGCCATAACCGTTGTAGCCATCGATGCCGGCACCAATCACCAGGTCGCCCTTGTCCGACTGACTGATATAGCCATGCACGGCGTTGGACATGATCACGCTGTCGATAATCGGTTTGATCGGCTCGGACACCAGCGCCTGCAACGGGTGCGATTCCAACGGCAGGCGAAAGCCGGCCAAGCCAGCCAGGTGCCCGGAGTTACCCGCCGCCACCACACCAACGCGCTTACCGCCGATAAAGCCTTTGTTGGTTTCTACGCCGATGCACACACCGTTTTCTTTGCGAAAACCGATCACTTCGGTTTGCTGGATCAAGTCGACACCCAATGCATCGGCGGCGCGGGCATAGCCCCAGGCCACCGCATCGTGGCGGGCGACGCCGCCGCGGCGCTGCAGGGAGGCGCCCATCACTGGGTAACGGGTGTTCTTGCTGCAATCCATGTACGGCACCAGCTCCTCGACCTGCTTGGCATTCAGCACTTCGCCGTCGATGCCGTTGAGGCGGTTGGCGCTGACCCGCCGTTCGATGTCGCGCATGTCCTGCAGGGTGTGGCCGAGGTTGAACACGCCGCGCTGGGAGAACATGACGTTGTAGTTGATGTCCTGCGACAGGCCTTCCCACAGCTTCATCGCGTGCTCATACAAATGCGCCGACTCATCCCACAGGTAGTTGGAACGCACGATGGTGGTGTTGCGCGCAGTATTACCGCCGCCCAGCCAACCCTTCTCGATCACCGCGACGTTCTTCACGCCAAATTCTTTGGCCAGGTAATAGGCCGTGGCCAAACCATGCCCGCCGCCGCCGACTATGACCACGTCATACACCGGCTTGGGCGTTGGGTTGCGCCACATCCGCTGCCAATTCTCATGGTGGCTGAACGCGTGCTTGAACAGGCCGAAGCCGGAATAACGTTGCATGGGATGCTCCTAAATCTGGGTAGTTCAAGCCGTAGGGCGAGTCGCGCTTTATCGATCCACCGATACGCAGTGCAAGCCCGTAGGGTGGATCACGCTTTACCGATCCACCGATACGCGGTGGAAGGAAACAGCGCCTTCCACCCTACGAGTCACCGATAAACCGGGTAATCGGCGCACAGCCCTGCCGCCAGCGCCGCCACCTGAGCTTCCACATCGGCATCGCCGAGGTGATCGAGGATGTTGCAGATCCAGCCTGCCAGCTCAATGCTCTGTGCTTCCTTGAAACCGCGCGTGGTGATTGCCGGTGTGCCGATGCGCAGCCCGGAGGTAACGAACGGCGATTGCGGGTCATTCGGCACGGCGTTTTTGTTGACGGTGATACCGGCGCGGCCCAGGGCGGCGTCGGCATCTTTACCGGTCAGGCCCTGGCGAATCAGGCTGACCAAGAACAGGTGGTTGTCGGTGCCGCCGGAGACCACGTCATAGCCGCGCTCGATAAACACCTTGGCCATGGCCTGGGCGTTGTTAATCACCTGCTGCTGATAGGTTTTGAAGCCTGGTTCCATGGCCTCTTTGAAGCACACCGCTTTGGCGGCGATCACGTGCATCAACGGGCCGCCCTGAGCACCGGGGAATACCGCCGAGTTGAGCTTCTTCTCGATCTCAGGATTGGCCTTGGCCAGAATCAACCCGCCACGTGGGCCGCGCAGGGTCTTGTGAGTGGTGGTAGTGACCACATCGGCGAACGGAATCGGGTTGGGGTACAGACCAGCCGCCACCAGACCGGCAACGTGGGCCATGTCGACAAACAGCAGCGCCCCGACCTTGTCGGCGATGGCGCGGAAACGCGGAAAATCCAGAGTCTTCGAGTAGGCGGAGAAGCCGGCGACGATCATCTTCGGCTGGCACTCGACAGCTAGGCGCTCGACCTCGTCGTAATCGATCAGCCCGGTGGCGGTATCGATGCCGTACTGAACGGCGTTGTACAGCTTGCCCGAGGACGACACCTTGGCGCCGTGGGTGAGGTGGCCACCGTGAGCCAGGCTCATGCCGAGGATGGTGTCGCCGGCATTGATCAGTGCCAGGTACACCGCGCTGTTGGCAGAGGAGCCCGAGTGCGGCTGGACGTTGGCGAAGTCGGCACCGAACAATTGCTTGGCCCGGTCGATGGCCAGCTGCTCGACCACATCAACGTGCTCGCAACCGCCGTAGTAACGCTTGCCCGGATAACCTTCGGCGTACTTGTTGGTCAGGCCACTGCCCTGGGCTTCCATCACCCGCTGGCTGGTGTAGTTTTCCGAGGCGATCAGCTCGATGTGGTGCTCCTGACGGCTTTCCTCGGCGTTGATGGCGCTGAGCAGTTCGTCGTCATAGCCTTGAATCTGGTCATTCTTGCTGAACATCGCTGATCTCCTGCGGCGCCTTGGTACGGCGCATCGGTGTCGAAAGCGGGCAACAGGTCATTGAAAAACTATCTAGGTTGCCGATACGGCGACATCGCCTAGGTTTTCAACGGCCTGTTCAACCCTTGTGGAGCCGATGGTATGACTCGCCCTGATCGGTCAGATGCCTATGCACGCCACGGGAGATTGCGTTTGCGACATGCCGAGGTCGCAATTGCATAACCGCTCTGGCTACCCGGCCAATGGGTTCGCCTGTACGGCCGAGGATGTCGCCCAGGCATCTGTAAACTCAGGTGACTGCGGGTAGAGTAAAAGCATCCCAAACAGCTCAATCCGTCGGTTCTAAACAAGGAGCGCCACATGCCCGATCTCTCGCAACAGTTCGCCAGCGACAACTACTCCGGCATCTGTCCTGAGGCCTGGGCAGCAATGGCAGAGGCCAACCAAGGGCACCAGCGCGCCTATGGCGACGACGAGTGGACGGCACGCGCCGCCGATCATTTCCGCCGCCTGTTTGAAACCGATTGCGAGGTGTTTTTCGCCTTCAATGGCACGGCGGCCAACTCCCTGGCGCTTGCCGCGCTGTGCCAGAGCTACCACAGCGTGATCTGCTCGGAGACCGCCCACGTCGAAACTGACGAATGTGGCGCGCCGGAGTTCTTCTCCAACGGCTCCAAGCTGCTGCTGGCCAAGACCGAGAACGGCAAACTGACCCCCGAAGCGATCCGCGAACTGGCCCTCAAACGCCAGGACATCCACTTCCCGAAACCCCGCGTGGTCACCATCACCCAAGCCACTGAGGTCGGCACCGCCTACACGCCCGATGAGGTCCGCGCGATCAGCGCGGTATGCCGCGAACTGGGCCTGCACCTGCACATGGACGGCGCGCGCTTTTCCAACGCCTGCGCCTTTCTCGGCTGCAGCCCAGCCGAGCTGACCTGGAAAGCCGGTGTCGATGTGCTGTGTTTTGGTGGCACCAAGAACGGCATGGCAGTCGGTGAAGCGATCCTATTTTTCAACAAGGACCTGGCCGAGGACTTCGACTACCGCTGCAAGCAGGCCGGTCAGCTGGCCTCGAAGATGCGCTACCTGTCGGCACCCTGGGTCGGCATCTTGCAGAACGATGTTTGGCTGAAATATGCCCAGCACGCCAACCACTGCGCGCACTTGCTTGCAGGCTTAGTCAGCGATATTCCCGGGGTCAACCTGATGTTCCCGGTCGAGGCCAACGGCGTGTTCCTGCAGATGTCGGAGCCGGCGCTGGAAATCCTGCGTGGCCAGGGCTGGCGTTTCTACACCTTTATCGGCGCCGGCGGCGCACGCTTTATGTGCTCGTGGGACACCGATGAAGCGCGCGTGCGCCAGCTGGCAGCGGATATTCGTAAGGCCATGGCAAGCACGCACTAGCCGCTGGGTTTAGCCCGGCGGGCTCTGCCGTGGGACGAGCGCCGGTAACAGTGTGCGCGAGATGGCCTCGCGTACATTAGGTAGCACCATCGCGCTGCCACCGAGCAGTTCCTCGACCAAACGCTTCAGCGCCACCGCCCGCTCCGGGCTGAGGCCGCTGACGGCATGTTCGCAGGCTTGCTCGGCCGTCACCCCAGGCGGAATCGACAACCCCAGCGCCACCAGGCGCTCACGTAGATCTTCCTGATCAATCAAGTCGGCATGCATCATGATCAAATCCTCTAATGGTGCGGCGATAAATGGGCTCTCAACTCGGGCGGCGCATGGGTATCGCGACGCTCAACCCATCCTAGGAACTGGAACATAAACCGTGGGAGGCGCTTTAGCGGCGAGCTTTAAACCACAGTTGTCGCGGCTACGACTGCATGGATGCAGGAGGTAGAGCGAAGCAGGATGCCAGAGCCGAAAGCCCCCTCCCACACTGGCAGCTAGCGCAGCACGCCTTCTTCCAGTAGTAGCTTGAAGATAGCCTCGGCGCCGGCCTCTGGCGAAACATCCTTGAGTACCTGACCACCACCGCCACTGGCTTTGGCCGTGGCGGCTTTCATGCGCTCCGCGCCGGTTTTCGCCTTGATCACCTTGAGCCGTTTGGGCCGTGGTTTAGCCGGTTGCAGTTGCGCGCTGGCAAACAACGGGTCAGCGACCAGCTCCACCTCCTCGGCGGTCAATAAACCACGGCGGGCAGGACCGAAGGCACTCTGCCGCGCAGTGGGTGCGGCGTTATCAACACTGGCAACAAAAGGCAGGCGCACCTGCAAACGCCGACGCTGACCACGGGGTAGCGCCTGCAGCACCTGAGCCACACCATCGCTGACCTGCTCCACCGCAGCCAGTCCCACCACCAGCGGCCAGCCAAGCTGTTCCGCCAAGAGGAAAGGCAGCATGCCCGAACCCTCACCGGTTTCCGCCTGGCTGCCGGTCAGCACCAGCTGCGCGCTGGAATCCGCCAGGTAGTCGGCCAGCACTGGCAGCGCATCGCTGTGCGCCGGTTGCTCAAGAATCTTGATCTGATCAAGGCCCATACCCAGATAAGCCCGCAGCGCCTCCTGCTGAGGGTCACCGGCATGCAGCACCTGCAAACGCTCACCGGCCAAGTGCAGACCCAGCTCGACCGCACGGGCGTCCTGCTCGGCACGGCGTGGCCGACCCGACAGCGGGTGGGCGCCCACGGAAACCAGCGCAACGATATTCAACTCAGTCATGGCACAGCTCTCGCAGAGAATGAGTGGGAGGGGCTTTCGGCTCTGGCATCCTGCTTCGCCCTACCTCCTGCATCCATGCAGTCGCAGCCGCGATCAGGCGAAGCGAAATAACGGTCGCGGCTAAAGCCCCTCCCACAGCGCGGTTGCTCTCATGCTGCATCACGTTCTGCTCCTTGCCTGTGAGCCGCAACCCGCTCGATCAACGCCTGCAGGATCGCCGCAGACTCGCCAATCACCGACAGGTCGGCGCGCTTGATCATGTCGCAGGTTGGGTCGAGGTTGATCGCCACCACCTTGTCGCAGGCGCCAATGCCTTGCAGGTGCTGGATGGCGCCGGAAATACCCACTGCCACATACACCCGCGCGGTGACCCAGATGCCGGATGCGCCGACCTGGCGCTCGCGGCCCATATAGCCATCGTCCACCGCGACGCGTGAAGCGCCTTCGGTCGCCCCCAGCGCCGCAGCGGCCTGATGAAACAGCGCCCAGTCCTTGACCCCGTTACCGCCGGAGAGAATGAACTCCGCTTCGGCCATGGGGATCTGCGCCGGGTCGACCGCCACCGCACCGAGGTCTTGAATACGCGGTATGTGCCTGACCAGCGCTTCATTGAGGGCCAGCGCACGCACCTCATGGCGCGTCTCGCTGACCGGTTCGGCGCACTCGACGGCGGCCAGCACCACACGCGGTGCTTGTTGCACTAAATCTTCACGGCCGGCGCCAGCACGCCCACTGCTGACGCCATCGGCCACTTGCCAGACTCGCGTCGCCGGGCGCACGCCCAGCTTGGCCGCCAGACGCCGACCCAGCTCACCGCCACCGGTGCGGCTGTCGGGCAGCAACCAATGACGCGGACCGAGTTGCCGTTCCAGCGCCGCCAGCGCCAGCACCCGTGCCTCCGGGGCATAGCCGGCGAAACTGTCACCCTCGAACTGCAGCAGGCGGTCCACGCCGTTGCAGTCCAAGGCATTTTCTTTGTGCTCGCCAAATATCACAGCGACCACCGCGCCGTCGCTGCCGGCGAGTTTATGGGCGAGGCCAAGCAGGTCTTTGTCGTGCGCGCTGAGGCGGCCGCCGACCATGTCCGGCACCACCACGATATGAAAGGCGGGCTGCTCGATCACATGCAGCGGCAATTGCACCACGGCGCTGACGGCGCTGCGTTTCTGGCTGCCGCCCTGCTGACCGCCGGAACGGTCGATACGTTTGAGCCCGTTGGGGCCGATAAAGCCGACGCAGTGTGGGTTCTTGCGAATCACGCCGTTAGGCCCCATCCAGCTCACGGCCGCTGGCTGCGCTGCGGCATGCAGCGGGTGCAGGCGATTACGGGCAATCCACTCAGCGCGTGGATCGCGGCGGATGATCTCGCTCATCAGTGCACCTCCAAAGCGTCAACCTGGCTGGGCTTAGGCGGTTTGCTCGGCGCAAGCGGCTCGAGCAATACGTCCGCCACCAGCTCGGCGATGTCTTTAACCTCAGGGCGCTGGCCGACCACGCCTTCGAGCATGGCGGTGCATTGCGGGCAGCCCACGGCGACCACTTCAGCGGCGGTTTCCTTGATATCGGCCATGCGCATATCGGGAATCCGCTGCTTGCCGGGAATGTCGGTAATCGGTGCACCACCGCCGCCGCCACAGCAGCGCGAGCGGAATGCCGAGCGCTCCATCTCCCGGACCTCGATACCGATGGCCTTGAGCACCGCGCGCGGCGCTTCGTACTCGCCGTTGTAGCGCCCCAGGTAGCACGGATCGTGATAAGTCACGCTGCCGCCTTTGTGCCTGCCCAGCGTGAGTTTTTGCGCGCTGATCAGCTGCTCCATATAGGTACTGTGGTGCAGCACCTGGTAGTGGCCGCCCAGCTCGCCGTATTCGTTTTTCAGCACATGAAAGCTGTGCGGGTCGCAGGTGACGATGGTGCGGAACTGGTACTGGGCCAGGGTGGCAATATTGCGCTTGGCCAGCAGCTGGAAAGTCGCCTCATCGCCTAAGCGGCGGGCCACATCACCACTGTCGCGCTCTTCCAGGCCGAGCACGGCGAAATCGACATTAGCGGCCTTCAGCACTTTGACGAAGGCGCGCAAGGTGCGCTGGTTGCGCATATCAAAGGCACCGTCGCCGACCCAGAACAGCACCTCAACCGACTGCTTCTCGCTCATCAGCGCCAGGTTCAGATCCGCCGCCCAGTTCAAGCGGCCGCCCGGGGCAAAGCCGCCGGGGTTATCGGTGGCGATGAGGTTATCCAGCACTTCGGCGCCCTTGTTCGGCGTAGCGCCTTTTTCCAGGGTCAGGTGGCGGCGCATGTCGACGATGGCATCGACATGCTCAATCATCATCGGGCACTCCTCGACGCAGGCGCGGCAGGTGGTGCATGACCACAGCGTCTCGGCATCGACCAGGGCCTTGCCATTAAGATTGACGATTGGCAGGTGCGGGCCGCCGCTGTGCTCGCCAATAGGCTTACCCGGATAGGGAGAGCCAGCAAACTTGGCGTCAGTACCGCCCGCCAGACCGACGACCATGTCCTGAATCAGCTTCTTCGGGTTGAGTGGCTGACCGGCAGCGTAGGCCGGGCACGCCGCTTCGCACTTGCCGCACTGCACGCAGGCATCGAAGCCGAGCAGTTGGTTCCAGGTGAAGTCTATGGGTTTTTCCACCCCCAGCGGGGCG